>Ga0315284_10017341_pt1 | contig 10212 bp, 7 predicted proteins | sample YL17G09_16_MG_FD_203696 | JGI IMG/M metagenome (GOLD analysis project Ga0315284, IMG submission 203696) | Sediment microbial communities from Yellowstone Lake, YNP, Wyoming, USA - YL17G09_16 | ecosystem: Environmental > Aquatic > Freshwater > Lake > Sediment | place: USA: Wyoming | collected...
CCTCGAGCGCGACCTGTTTATCGCCGTGCAGGGGCTCGACCCGGCGGCGACCGTCAAGCCCGGCCCCGTCACCACGGCAGCCGAGCATGCGGTGCCCATCTTCGGCCCCGACAGCACCGCCTTCCAGGACTGGCCCGAGGAGCGCATCACCGAGGCGGCGCGCGTGGTCGCCACCTACGCCCCGCGGGCGCAGGCGAGTATCCTGGCGGAGATGAAGGCGCGCAAAGCGCCCGCGCTCCGGCTGACGCTGGCGGCGAAGGGGAAGACGGACTACGCGATTGTGCTGGAATCCCTGCCGGACGCGGCGCGGCAAGAGCTGGCCGACGCCGTGGCCGATCTGCGCCGCTGCGTCAAGCTGCAGAGCGGCGCCGACCTGCCGCCGGCGGCAAATCCGGCCGGCCCGGCGATCCGCCTGCGCCTGGTGAACCTGAAGGCGGACGGCCTGACCGACGCCTATCACCTGTTCACGCGGGGCAAGGATGTCGTCATCGAAGCCGGCAATACCGACGGCCTGCGCAACGGGGTCTACGGCCTGCTCACCGACTACCTGGGCTGCCGCTGGTTTCAGCCGCGGCAGTTGGGCGAGGAGATCATCCTGCCCAAGGATAAAACGGTGCGGCTGCCGGCGCTGAACGAGACGCGGGGCTCGAAGTGGTTCTCCACCACCGGCGCAAGCTGGGGCGCCGAGCCGCTGTGGGACCGCCGCAGCCGCGCCGTCATCAACCGCGGGCGCATGAGCTTCGGCCACAACTGGTACGGCCTCATCAACAAGTCGGAGTTCCCTTACGACAAATATCCCGATTACTACGCCCGCGACCGCGAGGGGAAGATCCGCCTGAACGACCAGGGGTGGACATGGACCAATTTGTGCTCCACCAACCCGGACGTGATCGACATAGTGGCGAAGAAGACCAACGACTACTTCGCCGCCCACCCGAACGCTATCGTCGCCTCCATCGATCCCAACGATTACGGCCTGATGTGCCTGTGCGACCGCTGCCTGGCGCTGGACAAGCAATATGGCCAGACGAAAGAGGACGGCGCCGAGGTGGCCGACCGCCTGCTGCACTTCTCGAAGGAAGTCTACGACCGGCTCGATCCGAAATACAATGATAAATTCCTGGGCATCCTCATCTACGCCAACCAGCGCGAGGTGCCCGTCAGCGCCAGACCGCACGACCACCACGCCGGCATCATCTGCGACTTCCCGCTGCATTACGACCACAGCCGCCCGTGGGACGACCCCACCAGCCCGCGCAACGCGGAGTTCTTCCGCCAGGTGAAAGGCTGGGGCGCGCTGCTCAAGCAATACGGCTACTACGATTACTACGGCCATTACGCCTTCTTCGGCCCCTGGGCGATGACGCACAAGATGCGCGAGGACCTGCCCGCCTTTCATGACATGGGCGGCACTTTCCTGGTGCTGGAGAACCAGCCCAACTTCGCCCTGCAGGGGTTGAATCACTATATCTCCGCCCACCTGATCTGGGACGTGGACGCCGACGTGGACCTGCTGCTGGAGGAGTATTTCCAGCAATATTACGGCCCCGCCGCGGCACCCATGCGCAGGTTCTGGCTCACCGCCGAGCGCTACTACGCGCTGGAGCGCCCCGGCATCATGACCAACGCGCTGGTCGCCGCGCGGCCGGAGTTCTGGATCGAGTTGGAAGGCTGCCTGGCCGAAGCGGAAGGCGTCATCGACAAATTGCCCGCCGACGAGAAGCGTTTCGCCGACCGCGTCCGCCAGGTGCACGACGCTTTCCAGTTCGGCTACCTGCTCTACCAGTATGACGCCCGCTACGGCGAGCTGGCCCGACGCAACGGCGTGACCATCGACCACCGCCGCGCCGTCCGCTTTCTGCAGCAGAACCGCAAGAAGATCGAGGAGATCCAGGCCCGCTACCCCGCCGACGACCCCTACTGGCCGCTGCTGGTCGCCGGCTACTTCCGGGTGAACGTGGATGCGATGATCAAGGAGCACCTGCAATAGCCCCCTGGGATCGCAGGCAGCTTGCCCCGATGCGGTCGGGGTCCCGCGCCTGCCCCAGTAGAAAAGCTTATCGCTTACAGGCAGGCGCGGGACCCCGACCGCATCGGGGCAAGCTGCCTGCGATCCCAGGAAACGGAAAAGAGGCTGTCATGACTGTCAATGCCGCCGACATTCATCAACGCTCCCTCATCGCCGTGATGCACGACCACCGGCCCATCGCCGAGGACGTGCCGCGCATGCTGGCGGGCGGGGTGACGTGTAAGTGCTTTCAGGTGACCCTCGACGTCGATGTCGAGGCGGGCACGGAGGCATCGGCGACCATCCGGGACGGGTGGCTGCGTCGGATGGCGGAGGGGATGGAGGCGGCGCTGGCGGAGATCGAGGCGAGCGGCAGCATCCTGGTCCGCACCGCCGCCGACATCGAGCGCGCGAAGGCAGGGGGGAAGGCCGCCATCATGCTCGGCTGCGAGGGAAGCCGCTGGCTGGAGGGGAGCCTGGCGCCGCTGCGGCTATTCCACCGGCTGGGCCTGCGCGAGCTGCAATTGGCGTGGATCTACCCCAACCACGTGGCGCCGGATGGCCGGTTGAGCGACTTCGGCCGGCAGGTGATCGCCGAATGTAACCGGCTGGGGGTGATCGTCGACCTCACCCATCTGCCCGGCAACGTCTTCCTCGCCGCGGCGGAGGCGAGTGCAAAGCCGGTCATCGTCTCGCATGGCTCCTGTGCCGCCGTCACCACCGACCTGTCCGACCGCCAACTGCATGCGCTGGCGGATACCGGCGGGCTGCTCTGCGTCCACTTCTACACCACCTATCTCGGCGACAACCCGACGCCAGAGGATGTGGTGAAGCAGGTGGACCACGTCGCGCAGACCGTCGGCATCGACCACGTCGCCCTCGGCGCCGATTTCTTCCCCACCGAGGGCGCCTGGCGCAAGCTGCAGGAGGATCAAAACACCTTCGAGTTGAAATGGGCCATTGACGACCTATCCCAGATGCCGCGCATCACGCAAGCCCTCCTCGACCGCGGCTACGGCGAGACGGATGTGCGGAAAGTCCTCGGCCTGAACTTCCTGCGGGTGTGCAGGGAGACATTCATTGAGCGGGACTCGCTTTAAAAAGGATTAAAAAGATGATTAAAGATTATTAATGATTAATTATTTCTATTTTTTTTGCAAAAAAAATTAATAAAACAATCATTAATAATCTTTATCATCTTTTCAATCCTTTTAAAGCGAACCCCGCCTTATGTATAGAGGTGCATTATGTCCGAAATTCTCTTCGACCCTCTGCGCACTCAGCGCCTGATGGATGAGGCGGGCATCGACCTGCTGCTGGCCTCCCGGCGGTCCAATGTGGCCTACCTGACAGATTGCTTCGGCATCATGTACTGGGAATACCCCGAGGTGGCGCACATGCTGGACACCGAGGATGACGGCTGCCAGATGCCGTTTTATTTCGCCGGCTTGCCGCGCGACATGGTCAACCCCTTCGTGGTGTCGCACGACAACCGCGCCTATGTCTTCAAGGAGTCCTGGATGAAGGACGTGCGTCCCGCCTGCGCCTTAAAGGGGGAGCCGCCGCTGGACGTGCTGTCCGGCGCGCTGCGCGACCGCGGGCTGGCGGACGCGCGCATTGGGGTGGAGATGAGCCACCTGCCGGCGACCATCATGGACGGCCTGCGCGCGCAATTTCCGAAAGCGCAGTTATTGGACGCCGGCCCGGTTTTTTGGGGCATGCGCGCGGTGAAGACCCCGCGGGAGCAGGCCCGCCAGCGCCAGGCCTACCGCGTGGCGGAAGAGATTTACCGGGAGGTCTTTCGCCTCATCGCGCGCCCCCCGAACCTGACCGTGCCCGACGTGCGCGCGCTGATCATGGCGATGGCCGCGAAAGCGCTCTGCCCGCCGCCGCACTTCGGCTACGTCTTCCCGCAGGATGGCACCGCGAAATTCGCCTGGAACAAGGCCGCGGCGCCGACCTACCGCTTCGATCCCGGCGACGTGGTGCTCTTCGACCTGGGCATCGTCTGGAAGGGCTACACCACCGACTTCGGCCGCAACGCCGTGCTCGGCACGCCCTCCCCCGAGCTGCGCGACGTCTACGATCGCATGGTCCGCTGCCGTGAGGAGATCGCCCCACTGATCGTCCCCGGCAAGCGCGTCCGCGACCTGCACGCCGAAGCCGCGCTCATCCGCGAGCGCCTCCGCCTCCCCGCCGTCCCCTCCATCGGCCACAGCCTGGGCATCGAGTGCCACGAGCAGCCCTCGCTGACCGCCGATTACCCCACCGAGATCGAGGAGAACATGACGCTGGTCATCGAGCTGGTCGAGGGCCTGGGCAACATCTCTTTCCTGCTGGAGGATGCCGGCGTGGTGACCCCGGACGGCTGGCAGTCGATGACGGTGATGGGGACGAAGCTGGTGGAGCTGTAGTTCGATAAATCGCTACACGTTATATCTTTTACTAGCGGTTGTATAAGCCTCCTTTAATTTATCATTTAGATCATCAACAGTCAATCTTTTATCATCTAATCCTTGTTTAAGTATTTGAAATACTTGTTGTTTCGGAAATAATTTATATTGTTCTCGACGAAGACTGTCGAGGACTAATGATGCAAATATCCTCAAGCTGAATAATTTTAAATCATACACATCACAATGATTGCTTCTCATATCATTGACAATTGTATTTCCATCGGATTTACGTGTGTTTAAACCAGAAGATGAGATTGAAACATTATCAATCCATATAGTATGTAGCGTATCAATTTTCTCTGCTTTGCTTACAAATGCTAATACAGCATCTGAGATCATATACTCATTATCAACCTCCCAAGTTGATAATGTATTTCCATCAGTTTTTAGAGAGCCGGTGATCGCATCAGCTTTAATATAATCGACATCTATTACATTCAACTCATCTTCATCTGGCCATTTAGCTCTTGCTATAAAACGTACACATACTGCCATTTCTATCACCTTCCTCTCGATAGATCATCAATTACTGCTAATCTGTAATCGTCTAACCAACTCTCACGACATCGGATTTTTAGTAAGATATTTACTGCTAAGGGATCGCCCCAATTCTCGAATGCTCTAATTCCCCACTCTCTAACTTCGATATTCTGATGTGATAATGCCGCTATCGCCATAGTTGGTCCTTCTGGGTATATAATCCTATAATCTAAGTGTGATATAGCGTGTAAAATTCCGACAAGTATATTAGTTCTATTTATATATTTCAAGAACATCGCATTAATTATCATTCTTGTATTTTGTGAATCGCTTTTTAATAATGCATCAATATATCTCTCGGTATCAGATATATATCCTGCTTCAAATGTATCTTCTGCAATAATATTTAATAATTCGTGTTCAACATGAATATCCAAGGCTGTGGCAGCATTTTCGTATTGAAATTCCGTTGTATATTTTGATTCCGTGAAATTTAATACTGTCACATTCTGCATATATCTTAGGTTATTTGCTTTATTCTGTTGAAGTTGATCAAAAAACTCGTCTAGCTGTTGGGTTTCATCAATAATTGGTAATTTTAATTGTAGACTAGCTTCGTTTCGCTTTCGCACTTTATATTTAAGCATTTATAACCTCCTTTATATCATCAATAATTGACTGCCGTATTTCGATTGCATTATCAAAAAATACAGGCAATACTGAAGAAGAAAGCCTGTCCGAAATATTATCTGGAACTGTATTAATATCAAATTCAATTAGAAGCTTGTCATAATCAGCAATCAAAACATCTTCTTGTGTTTGTATTTCAGTTGTTAAATGGACTTGAGCTCTTGATATGACTGTTATGACATTAAATTCTTCTCCTTTCTGTGATAACTCGATTGGTATCCTAGCTATTGACCGAAGATTCCATTCTTTAGGCTGGTTAATTTTGTAATATTTAATTGGAACGATCAGTCTTGAGTATATATCAGCAATCAAATCTCTATTATATTTTGTTGTTAAACCTGACGATACTAATGATAATCTATTTGCCTTTAATTCAAATTTATTAAAGAAAACAGAGAATAATTCTTTTGCTTCTCTTGTAAAATCATTTATCTCTCCGATATCTGATCCAGATATATCCTGTGTCATTTTCTGAATATCGATCCTTCTTCTTGAAAAACGAATTTGCCATTCACCATTTGGGGTCGATATTTGATAGCGAAGAGTTGGTTTTGATTTATCATTAATTTCATAGAAAGTACTTGGAATATAACCTTTGCTCCCAAATAAATCCATTAGAATTGACGCATTTTCAGGAATCGTCTCAAAATTTTCGATATTAACAAAAGCAACGGCAATATATTTTAAGTTAAGCTCAATCATTTCAACTCTCCTCTCCCTGTGCTGTCTTACTAATTATTAATATTCTGACAAAGATTGCAAATACCTCTTTTACATTTGACATAGAATAATAATAAGTTGTTTCAATAATAACATAGTCGAAAAAGTGCCTTATGTTTTTCTCTGTGATCTCAGGGAAGGGAATCCCCACCTGATCTCGAAATTACATAGTATGCAGCACACCGATATTATCTCCACCGACTGGCTCGGTTTCCCCTGTCCCTTCACGCAGCCGGCGTCATACGCCGCGGCGCCGGGCACGCTCGGGTCGTTCATGAACAGCGAGGGGAGCGCGGCGGCGGTCATGGGCCGTGTGCGCGACCTTGCCGCGCGCAAGCCGGCGTACGGGCGGGACGACTGGGGGAAGGACGCGCTGGAGGTGCAGATCGACCCCGGTTTGACCCGCGAGCACTACCTGCACTTCATCCTGCCGCCGACAGGTATCCCGGTCACCTACCGCGGGTTCAACAACCGGCAGGAGCAGGGATGGCACCCCGACTTCGACTTTCAAGTGGCGCTGGAAGAAGAAGGGTGGGTAGTGGAGGCGGCCTTCCCCTTTGACATACTCGGGCGAGCGCCCGCGGAAGGCGAGATCTGGGGTTTGAACGTGCTGCGCGTGAACCCCTCCGAACCCGGCGGCTACGTGCAGTGGGCGCCCACCTTCGGCGACGCCTTGCGCCCCGAGCTGTTCGGCACCATCCGCTTCACCTCGGGGACTGTCCCCGCGGACAACGCCCGCCTGGAAGGGACAAAGCCCGGCCAAGGGACTGTCCCCACCGGCAGTGCTCCCCCCGACCGGCAGGCGCAGCTCGACGCTTATCTCCGCCGCTGCCAGGAGCGGCTGGCCTATTTCCGCGAGGAGATCAACGAAATCAGCGACGGGCAGGTGCTCGAAACGCTGAGCATGCGCGATTGGGAGGCCTGGGCCGGGTATCTCGCGGGCCGCGACCGCCCGCTGCCGCTGCGCTGGGACGGGGTGACGCCGGAAGAGGTACCGGAGATCGACCGGCCCATCGCGCTGGAAGAGGCGGAAAGGCTGGTCGGACAGATCGCCGGCTGGCAGACGGATCAGCCGGAGGCTTTCTCCCTGGAACGACTGGAGCCGCTGGGCGATGCGTGGCTCCTCACCGGCGACCGGCGGTTCGTGGAAGCCTTCGAGCGGGCGATCACCATTCACGACCCCCTGCTGCGCGGCCTGCTGGCGAAGGCCGACACGCCGCACCACCGCTCGGAAGCAAAGCACCCCTACCACGATTACCAGATTTGTCGCGCGGCGGTGGTGGCCTACGTCTACCTGACCATGCGCAACGCCGGCCTGACGCCGGAGACCCACGCCACCGTCATGTGGACGATGCTGCGCGCCGGGCGCTTTGCCGCCTTCAATATCAGCACCGCCTACAACTACGGCAATCACCAGATTTACGAAAGCTCCGCGCTGGCCATGGTGGCCGCGCTCTTCCCGGAATTCCCGGAGAGCGAGCTATGGGCGCAGATCACCTCCCGGACCATCCGCCTGCACTTGCAGCGCGAAGTTTACCCTGATGGCGGCTATATGGAGCGCTGCGGCTATCACTGGGTGGCGATGAGCAATATCATGCAGGCGGTCGCGGTTGTGCTCGCCAACGGCATGGAGGCTCGTTTCCCCGAGCTGATGTGTCCGGAGGTGTTCGGGACGCTGGAGCGCATGCACGAGTGGCTGCGCGAATTGACCGCGCCTGACGGCGCCATCGCCGCCTTCGGCGATTTTGGGGCGAATCCGATGCGGCGCGACCAGCAGCGCGGGGCGGCGATCTTCAACCGACCGGATCTAGTCGTTCCGCCCACCGCGTCGGTCACGCTGCCCTCGCAATATACCGTCATGCGCGATGAGCACTTCTACCTGGCGGTCGATCACGGCCCGCTGGGCGGCCAGCACAGCCACCTCGATACCATGAGCTTCGTCGCCTACGCCTTCGGGCGCCCCATCGCGCTGGACACCGGCAGCGGCGCCAGTTACGACGACCCGCGCTACATCGACTGGTACCGCAAAATCCGCGCGCACAACGTGGTGGCCATCGACGACGCCGAGCCGGAGAAGGTGGTCGAGCTGACCGCCTGGCATCCCGGCAATCGGGAAGACGTCCTCTCCATGCGCAGCCGCGCCTACGAGCACGCCTACGGCATTCTCCACGACCGCACGATCCGCTTCATCAAAGGCGTGGGCTGGCTGGTTCACGACCGGCTCACCGGAAAGCTGGATGGCCGGCAGCTCGACTGGCTGCTGCACACCCCCGTTGCGCTCGAACAACTCGCCCCTGGCATGCTGGCCGGCGACGGCCTGCTCATCCTCGCCGCCAACCCGGAGGCGCTGGAAGCCCCGGTGCTGGAGCCGCAGCCCGCCTCCGTGCCCGTGCCGGAGGTCAACGACTGGCGACTGTGGGACGCCACCAAGCGACTGGGCGCCGATTACGTCCGCACCATCACCGGCCTCACCTGGCGGCAAGCAGGGAACGGCGGGAGCGCCGAATTCATCATCGCACTGGTGCCCTACCAAGGCGAGCGACCGGACGTACGGCTGGTGAAAAGCGGCGAGGACTGGGAGCTTCAGAGTTATCAGTAGTCGGTCTTACTCTAGCTCATGAAGTAGGCCACATACTTTCATTAGGTGATATCTACGGTGAAAAGAATAAATATTTGTTAATGTTTTTTCGTGAAGATTGAGGGTGAAAGATTTTACATGTTGATGCCGATAATGCAAATTAGGAGGTCTCTCATGGTTAGGTTAATATTGTTCACGGTATTCGTGGTAATAATTGTAACGTGTCTTTACGTTACCAGTATATATGCAGCGGGTATAACAAAGCAGCAAGTTGAGAGAGCAATCAATGGAGTTCGGAAAGGAGACTATCAATTTTATGATGAACTTGTGAGTAAAGATGCAAAGAATTTATTACCATACTTGACTTCATATGTGCGTGATAGCAACCCTGATGTTAAAATTGCTATTATTGACTGTGCAAGAAGAGTACAGAACAAAGAGTCTATCACTCTTCTGATTTCTATGTTAGCTGATAAAGATGCTGATGTGTCAGAACGTGTTGCCAGTGCAATATTCAGCGACTTTAAACCGGCATTGCTATGCACTGCTAATACCGAGATACTAATTAATAATCTTCAATCTCACCTACAAATTAATGAAAATTCAGGCATATCTATTATATTACTCGCACAATGTAAAAAGGATAAAGCAATAATCAAATATTTAAATAAATATCGTGTTGAACACAAAGATTTTTCTACCAGAATAGAATTATGGCATCCTAAAGCTAGTCTATCGGTGAGTTGCGATATAGCGCTGGCCGAGTTGGGAGATGCAGATGCAATGAAACGTTATCAGAATACACTGAAAAATGGTAAAGTTGAGAACTTGATCTATACTTTATACAGTGTTCGTTGGATTAGTAGAAAAGAAATGCTATTCGGTCTTCTGCAAATGCTTCGTGATAATAGAAATGCATTGCCAGGAGGACCATCGGGAACAAATGTATATCAAAGAATTTGTGACATTTCATTGGAGAATTTATTAGCTAGAGCAAATATTCCGCTGAAGACTATTGCCGAAGAAAAGATAAATTACTCAGCTAGAGAACTGAACGCAGCAATCAATAAACTCGGTAAATTATGGAAGAAGTGATATTTGTGTTGAATATTTCTTTCCGGGAGATTGAGTTGAATCTGTTTTTGCGTAATTTGTAACTGTTCACCCTCCCCCTCTCCGGGAGAAAAAAAGTTTCAAAAAAATTGCCACCCACAAACATAACCACCAAGGTAATGTTCCTCGCGGTGTCGAATCGTCTTGCCTATGAGCACATACCCGCC
>Ga0315284_10017342_pt1 | contig 10211 bp, 7 predicted proteins | sample YL17G09_16_MG_FD_203696 | JGI IMG/M metagenome (GOLD analysis project Ga0315284, IMG submission 203696) | Sediment microbial communities from Yellowstone Lake, YNP, Wyoming, USA - YL17G09_16 | ecosystem: Environmental > Aquatic > Freshwater > Lake > Sediment | place: USA: Wyoming | collected...
CGGCCGTCGCGGAAGACGGAGATCATGTTTGAGCTTGGCCTGCTTGACTTCCAGGTAGTCGGTGCTGGCCGCAGTGGGCTTGGCGCGTAACGGGACCCGTATGACCCTAATGCCCTCGTTCGCGATGGCGGCCACTTTCGCCGGGTTGTTCGTCAGCAGGCGAATGCGCGTCAGTCCTAGGTGCCGAAGCATCGCGACGGCTCCGCCGTACTGGCGTGAGTCTACCGGAAGGCCGAGCCGTTCGTAGGCCTCGACCGTGTCCAGGCCCTCACGGTCTTTGAGCTCGTAGGCAGCTGCCTTGGCCAAAGGGCCAGACCCTCGGCCCTCCTGGTCAAGGTAGATGAATACTCCACCTATTGCCCTTCTCATCCGGGCTAGAGCCATCGCTACCTGTGCCTTGCAGTCACAGTCCGCAGAGCCGAGAACCTCCCCATAGACACATCTGGACTGGACACGAACGAGAGGCGCCGGTGATCTATCGATGTTCCCAAAGATAACGGCAATGACAGGCGAATCCGGACTGGCTCCCAGGACTACCGTCTGGACTTCCTCGTCGTTCCGCAAGTGAAGTATGTGGCGATAGGCATCCCGAGTCTTCGTTGTGGTCCCTCCCTCAGAGCAACCCATGCCATGCCTGGCTACCGGGGCAATCTCGGTCATCTCTCACAATCCTACGCGCTCAAGCAGGGCCCGAGCCTCCTCTGCCTTCTTGCTCATCCTGAGTCGCTGGAAGTTCTCCAACGCATCGTTGGCAAGGCGCCGGGCCCGAGCGAACTGGCCCTTGCGCCTGTGAAGGTGGGCCAGCCCCAACTGACATTCGCCGAGGGTATCGGGCCGTCCTACCTGAGCCGCGAGCCGGAGCCCTCCTTGAAGTTGCTCCCTCGCCTCTCCGTATTCCTTCAACAGGTATAGGGCCTGGCCAAGGAAGGCCATTGATATTGCCTGACCCTCGATCGTCCCGGAGGCCACATCAAGATCCAATGCCTCCTCGAACCTCTTGCGGGCCAGCTTGAACTTGCCGTGGCCCATGAAGGCCCTGCCGAGTTCGACAAGGATAGCGGCCCGGCCGTCGACGTCAGCCGACGAGGGTGCGTAATCTAGAGCTTCCGCCAGCAGGGTCTCGGCGTCCTCATAGTGCTCCTTGGCAAGGGCGATCTCTCCGTCGAGCCTGGTGGCAATGGCGAGAGTGCTCCTGCCCCCAGAATCACGCCTGGCTGCGTCCCAGCAGAGCACCGGGAATCTTTCGGCCCGTGAAAAGTCTTCACGCGAGACGTGAACCCTACCGATCCATGCCCACTGTCTTGCCAGGTTCCGGAAGTCGCCAAGACGCCTCGCCGCAAAGGTAGCTCGTCCGCAGAGTCGGATGACCTCGTTCCAATAACCTCGGCCCCACAGGAAGGGATACAGCGAGTTGGAGAAGTCCACGACGGCACTGAGGTACCCAGGGTCTCCATGGCGGCTGGCAAGAGAGTAGGCGAGGTGAGCCGCCTCGAGGAGGTTCTCGCGCTCCCCCTTAAGCCGAATCACATTCTCCTGTTTGGTCCACGTGTCGGCCCATTCCTTGCTACATCCCAGGAAGTGACTCACAAAGCGCTCGTGAGCCCTCCGAGCATCCGCAGGGTCCTCCAGCAACTTGGTCTTGGCGAATGCCCGTATCAGCGGGTGAACGCTGTAGCGCAAAGCGTCACTCCCAGAGGCTGCTTCCGTCAAGCCGTGCTCCGAGAACTTATCGATCAAGAACACTCCAGAGAGGTGCTCCAGCGAATGGCGGAGCGTGGCCGGGGAAAGCCTGCTCACCCCCAGAATGGCCGCCTCACACGCTGGTCCGGTGAATAGGGGCATCGACTTAAGCACCTGGCTACACCCGTGGTCGCCCTGAAGCCGGGCCCAACTCTGGCCGAACATGTGGTCGAAGAGTTCTTTCGGCTTGGCCTGCTGAAGATTCTCAATGGCCCTGGAAAGAGCGTCTCCGTCCTTCAGCCAACCGGCGACGCACTTCATGGCCAGGGGATTGCCCCCAGTGACTGTGTGTAGGGCTGAGAGTTCATCGAGAGATGCTGTGGCCAAGGCGGGTACCTGGAAGCTGGCGAGGTAGTCACGGGAATCCTCGAACTGCATCTCCGCCAACGGTACGCTATGAGCTTCTCGAAATCTCTTGTCCCTACAGGTCAGCAGAGTCTTGCTCTTCGACCAGCGGACGTGGTTCTTGATGAACTCCGCGACTTCCGTGTCCCGGGACGTATCGAAGTTGTCTATGATAAGCAGGGAACGGACTTCCTCCAGGCGTCTGGCGGCCTCCTTTCGTTTGATATCGGGAGCAAGCATACGGGGGTAGTCGAGAACCGCGGCCGCCGTGTCGAGGAGGCCGTCTAGAGTGAGTTGTCCGTCTTTGTTGTGCTCTACCCAGATCACGGCCTCGAAGGCGGGGCCCTCCCGGCCACTCTCGTCCTGCGTCGCGGTGGTACCATCTACGATGTCCCAGGCAACTGCACGGGCGAGGGCGGTCTTGCCTACTCCACCCCGTCCCTCGACCGAGACGATGGGTGACCGGGACATGAGGGTCTTGAGTAGTGCCTTCTTGTCTCCTTCGCGACCGACAAAGCTCTCTCTACGCGGCAGGTTATGTCTAACCGGGACCGGCGCAACTGCCCTGGTGGCCCTACCTACGCGAGGTCCACGCCGGGCATCCAAATAGGCGAGGAAGCCCACCAGGGCGGTAACCAGACAAGCCACAGCACCGACTGCTGCTACCCACAAGCCGTCCATGATGGACTCCTGCCTGGCGTAAGGACCCTAAGCCTCATGCGAATGGGATGGTAGTTAGAGGCCAAGCCAGCCATCTCCTGCCTTCTACCGAGTGGATGTGGGATCGATCCCCGGTTGTGTCCCGTCAAGTGGTGTAAGTCCACCAGCGCGATTCCCTTGTCATGGTCCGCTTGACGCAAGCTCGCGGCGACATCGGCTTCGGCGAGGGCCAGTTGAGAAGACCCGCCGCGCCATGGCCGCAGCCATGGACTCGGCGCTGAAGTACCGCCGGCCGACGGCCCACTCGTCGTTCTGCTCCGCCAGGAGCGTTCCCACAAGGCGCAGGACCGCCGTCCGGTTGGGGAAGATGCACCACATTTGACCGCCGTTTGATCTCCTTGTGGAGTCTCTGCAGGGGGTTGGTGGAATGAATGAGCTTTCTATGGGCCTCGGGGAACGACAGGTGGGCCAGGACGTCCTCCTCGGCCGAGGCCAGGAGGTCCGCTGTCTTGGGATACTGCGTCTGAAGAGTCTCAACCACCCGCCCAAGTCGACGCTTGGCATCGGCCAGGTCGACCTGAACGAAGATCGTCCGGATCAGGGCGGCCATCATGGGCTGTGCCGTCTTGATGCCGGCATGGGCGACGCGCGGCTGGCGTTCGGCAGGCTTCGCCTCCCCGAACTCGCCGTGCTTGACACGCATCTCTTGACGGTCGTGCAGGACGCTGTGATCCTGCGGCGTGGAGGCCCAGGGGACGCGCAGGGAGACCCACTGGCTCAGCCTCAAAGCCCCCATCCTGCTTGGAGGAGCGCTCGGCTGCCTCAACGTCGGTGCACCGACCGATCGGTGGTCGAAGAAACATCAGCCGTTGGCTTCGCCGCCGGGTGCGGGGGCGCCGGCACCGGGTGCGGGACCGAGCCGGGTCCCTTCGAACGAACGTTCAAGGCCGCCGGCGCCACCCTCGACGACGTGGTCCACGCTCGCCACGACGTCCGTGACGATGGCCGTCAGGGCCGTGGCCGACGCGGGTTCCTCGACGTGACCGCCGGCAGGCTGGTCTAGTCCTCCCGGCGGTAGGGCTGGTCGAAGAGCTTGCCCGCCACCCCATTGGCCTTGGCGGCGGCCCGCCACTCCGAGTTGGCTATGGCGCGGTAGACCAGGGCGAAGCCCGGTACCGGTGGACGGGCGGCCAGGGCCACGGCCTCGGCCGGGATGTCCTTTTCCTCCGCGAGGAAGGCGGCCGCGAGGTCGAGGGCTCTCACTAGGTATCGCGCCAAGCCCCCGCGTCCCTCAAGCCGCCCCGCTATCGCGCCGCCAGCCCCGACGGCCAGACCTCTCGCCCATCCGAGACCGGCCTTGCGGGCGAAAACCCGGCACATCCCCAGGGCCGTGACGTTTTGCGGCCTAGGGGCCGCCGCGGCTACCGGCCCGGCACTCACGTTCGTTCCCCAAGGGGTGAGTTTCTCCAGCACCCGCACGAGCGGGGCCGGCAGGCCGTCCACGTAGAGCGGATAAGAGTCCCGCAGCCGCTCGGGGCTGTCGGGGCCGCCAGGACCCCCACCCCGGCGGCCTGCCGGGGGGCGTGGTGGTTGATGGCATTGCGCTGGACTACGGTCTCAAAGAGCCTCTGTTCCTCTTCATTCGGCTGATCGAGGACCCCCAGGGCCGCCAGGCTGGCGCGGCTGGCGTAGCGCCTTCGCGGCACTCCATCCGCGGGTCCTTGCCGGCCTTGACATGGCACAGTCGAGCAGCCGACGCTGCTACTGCTCGCAGGTCAGGTAGGTCAGGCGGTGCCCTTCCATGATACGGGGCGCCTCCTGGGGCCGGGGGTGGAGCGTGAAACGCCCAGGGCCGGAGTTAAAGACCCCCGCTTGAGAGTAGCAGGAGAGACCGTCTGGAGGCGACGGTGGGGCGGCGACCGGCTCGAGTGTGCTGCCGCTCATTCCAGGCGACCGTCAGCCATTGACCGACGGGCTGGTTAGCATGTAAGGAGATGGAATGGGGCAGGAATCACTTCGTCTCCTGTCAAAGCTTCCAGAGGTTGCATTGGCGGCGTTTGGAGTGCTGATGATGCACGGGTTCAAGTGCTTCTTAGATGATGTTCCGCCGGGCGAGCTGGTTGAGGCTCTTCTCCATCTCCGACCCGGAGAGGTGACAACGGCGGCTGCCTTAGAGGAGCAGATGTCCAGCTCCGGAACCTCGGTTAGTTTTCGTTTCCGAACCAACACCGTCGGCCGATTGAGGGACCTCGGGCTCATCCGGGGCGACCGGCATTTCGAGATCTCCGACGCTGGCCTCGCGTGTAAGCGTGTGTACGGTTTCGATCCCTCCGAGTTCTTCGAGATTGCTCACTACCTGCACCTGCTTTCCGCAGCGAGCGGCGGTCCGGCGTACCTTTGGAGCTACCTCTTGATCTGCGAGTTTCTCTCAGAGAATCCGGCTGGGGCCACTCACATGGAGGTCAGTAGTTACGTTCTGCAAAGGCTGGAGGAGAGGTATCCTGGCCGCCAACCGGTCTTCGACAAGGCGTCCATCGGCAAGTGCTACAGGTGGCTCAAGCAGATTGCCCCAAACCCACTGCCTCACAAGAAGCCTGTCCTCGAGTGGCGCAATACTGCCTATGCTCGGGCGTTCTTGTTGGCCGTGGCGTGCTTCTACCGCCTCGCGGGGTTCGAGTTTGGATACCCCGTGCTTCTTGACGGCCAGCATAGATGGGGGCTCCGCAGGCTCGCGTTCCTCACCGAGGAGGCTCTTGACCAGGTCCTCCGAGAGCTCGTTGAGGAAGGCCGCCTGATCCGCAAGTACGGCGTCACAGGAACTAGTGTGACTCTTGAGGCTCTACCAGATGTCTCGACCATATGGTGACGACGGTATGCTGAGTCTTGGCGAACTTCAGCGGTACTTGCAGCAAGAGTGTTCAGGGGATTGGTTGACCCCATCCCAGGCAGCGCTCTACCGGGTAATAACGACTACACTCCAGCACCATTCGGTGGTGAACCTGTGGGGGGGCGCCGGGACCGGCAAGACCCTCCTTGCCTGGACAATCCGCAATTCGGGGTACGCCGTCTACTGTGCGAGCCCCAAGGAGGGCCTTCCCCACGGTGTTAGCCGAGCTGTGCTCGACAACTGCCCTTCGGAACGCCGAGCCATTCGGAGGCTCAGGGAGGACATGGCCATTGCGGAAGTCCCGCACACGATTGTGATCAGTCGGGCACCCGTAGAGGATGATTTCCCGGCGCTTGAACTCCCTTTGACTCCCGAGGACATCCAGTTCTGCAAGGCTCTGCTGTTCCAGCGTCTTGGTTTACGCTGCATGGAGGACAGTCCATGTCGGAATCTCCACGAACTCGTGCTTTCCTACTTCAAGACGGGGGGCGCTTCGCATGCCCACTGACGAACTGCAGGCGATTCTAAAGAAAGACCCTGTGATCTACACCTTTACTGCAAAGCAGCTGACCGAAGACCCCCGCAAGGTTGATGAGAGATACACCGTTCACGCCAAGACACACATGACTCTGGGGGATACCAAGGAGCTTGAGGAGAGGGTCCTTTCCTGGCTCATAACCAACCAGGGCACCCTCGTCGGAGGTGTGACAGGCGAATACGGGATGGGCAAGACGTCTATCCTCATTCACCTGTGGAAGAAGTGTGAAGAGCAAGGCCTTCTGTCAGTACCGCCGTACGTCTGGCTGGATTTCGCTAGCAACCTAGACGTGGCTTACAGCTGGGCCAAGTACAGGCTCCAGCAGAGCCCGCCTGCCCTAGAGAAACTTGAACAGCTTTACAGCAGGTACCGGGCGCCTCTTGAGGCGTCTCTTGCTCGAGAAGCCACGCAAAGACATGGAATCGACTACGACAAGGCCGTGGGTCTTGTTGCTGGCTGGCTAGCCGAGGAGAAATTGACTTTAGATCTTGCTCCGGAGCGCTACCTGGATTTCCTGGCCGAACTGGCTGTTCTGGTCACGGACGCCGGCCTGTTCAAAGGGGTCGTTGTTTTCACGGACGAGCTTCAGGTGACGGTGGAGAAGCTTTCGCTCCGGAAGTGCGCGGATATTCTTTTTCGCCTGGCCTCGAGCCTGAACGAGAGAACTGGCCCTTATGGGTTCATGGTTGGGATACCGCGAGATACTCAAGGTCAACTTCTCGCCGAGCGATCAGACATATTCGTTCGCCTGCAGAAGTGCAGGTGCTTCCTCGATCTGGCATCGGTCTATGGCCGCGGCTTTCCAAGAGACCTGTGGCGGCTCCTTTGTGAGCGCTTCGAACTGAAGGACATCGAGAGTGAGGTCATGAAGTCGGAGGTCCTGGATGCTCTGGGCGACATTTCGCACAGACCGGATCTTGGAAATGGGCCCCGCTCTGTGGTCTCGGCTTTCAACCGCATCGTTCACCGGTATGTGTCAAGTCACAAGACCTACGAGTTGGCAAACCTGGTGGACGACTGTCTGTCCCAGGAGATTGTGTTGAGCGGACCGACCTACGCCACGAGGGTACGGGGACTACTCGGCGAGCCATTCGCTGTCGGCCTGGAGGGTCTTATCAAACTACTCGCAGCCTTCCCGTCGGGCTGCCCGCAAGACCTGGTTGAGGGCCAAGGGTATGCACAAGCTCTCGAAGAGCTGTCCCAAAAGGCATTTGGCTCCGTGCTCCGGGAGACTCCCAACGGTTACGCCCTGGTAGCTCTGAGTACGCCCTCAGGTGGTGATGAAAAGACCGCCGTGGAGCGCGAGGTGCAGAGCTACTACCGCAGTTACGCCGGCGGCGCAAAGGAGCTGCGTGATGCAGTAGATGGGTTTCGCGGTGCCGTTGTGCCGCACCTCTTTCCGACGAGAACGGGCCAGCAGATACACGGCTGGGAATGCGGAGGCTCGCATGACTGGACATGGAACAGGTTCGGCTCGGACGGATTCGCCTGGACAATCGGCCTTGCGGGCACGTTTGAGAGATCTGCGGACTATCCGGCCCGGAGCATAAGGCTTTTCATCTGCGATGAGAAGACCCCAAAGGTCAGGAAGCCCACGGAGGATGAGCATTTCGTTGTTGTCTTCCGCCTTCTGGATAGTGACACCCCGGGGTCTGTGGTCGTCTCTGACGACAATCAATGCGTGATCTTTAGGATGGGGCTTGGGCTTCCTATTGCGGACTACAGGATCAAGGGTGTGAGTCCTGATCTTCTACCCAGGAAGTTGATGACACCCGCCTTCTTGCTCGGGCTCGTGGCGCATCTCCGTTCTCGACACACCATTCCCAAGCATGAGGAGCCCCTCCTCGGAACCGTAATCTCGGACATTGCCCAGTCAGTTACTGCAGCCATGTTCGCTTCGTCGCTGGTTAGCGATCTGGAAGCACGCGACATTGAGGTCAGCAACGAGGGGCGGCTTCTGGTCAGCGACCTCTTTCGGGAGCTCTGCGTCCGTCGGTTTCCCGACTACGCGACCCTCATTACTCAGCCGCAGTGGGAGAAGAAGCTGGAAGACTATGTGAGTGCCCTGGAGAGAGTGCCAAGGTCCGCCGCTAGGGGCCGGGAGCCCATAGACCGGGGGATGCCGAATGCAGATGACAATAGGCGTGAAGCCGCTAAGCTCTTCAATCTAGGGCTCGGATCTTTCAACATTTGGGCTGAGGCGCTTGGCAGCTTGTTCGACCTGGCGGAATGGAAATCGGCAGGGCGGCTACGCTTCAAGGTCCATCCGCTTGAGCGGGAGATCCTCCAGCTCATTGATCAGTGTCCCGACGAGAAGGGAATAGTGGTCGCCGGGAAACGATGCAAACGAGCAGACGGCAAAGAGGTGGTGCATCGGTGCCTCAGACGGGGGTATACGAATCCGGAAATCCTGTTCGTCATGAAGAGGCTTGGGGCCGCTCGGGGTTTCTTCAAGTTCGATGCGGATAGGTATTTTGTCTACTACGAGCCTCTGGAATTAGAGGAACTGAAGGCACAGCTAGAGGGTACCCTGGAAGGTTACTCAATGCAGTCTGAAGCAGTAGCGGACATCTTGGGCCTACGCAATACTCCTTTGGACACGGACCCAGCTATCTTCAGAAGCGACATTGCCAAGGTTACTGGCCAGGACGACTTTGACGTTCTTGCTCACAAACTCGAGATTCTGAAGATACGGCTTTGTGGCCTAATTTCCGGCAAGTTGGAGGAGCTGGCCAGGAGGGTCGAGTCAGAACAAAGCACTCTTGCAGATGCCACTACCGCAACCGAGGCTAGTTCCGAGGCAGGGGCTCTAAAGAGGAAGCTAGAAGGTCAGGCATCCTGGTTGCCTGAGATTACGCGAATCCAGATTTCGGTTCGAGGGGGCCTTGATCAGTCTCTCTTACAACTGAGGAGAATGGCCAAGGGCCTGGTTCCCCTCATCACGCGACTGAGAAAGACAGCCAATGACAAGGCTGCGTTAGAAGTATGCGGCCACGACGTTCTGATCGAGGGAAGCAATGATGTCATCTCGAGACTTGAAGAAGGGTCGAACGGGCGCTCCGACCTTAAGCACAAGCTGCAATATGCTTCATCCTTCACGCAATGGCAGACCGTTCTATCGGCGTCCGACGCGGCTTGGCAATCTGTACTCGAGTGCCAGAGGTTCGGAGGCAAGGGCCTAGTTGAGGAACACGTGAAAGTGTCAAAGGAGATAGCCGAGAACCTGAAGTCGTTGGACAGGGACGGTCTCAAGGACTGGGAGCTCTACAGAGCTTCCTACGAAGCTTTGCGGAAACGAGCCGACGGCGTCGTCGGTGAAGCCAGAAGGAAGTTCCTGCAGCAGAAGGAGGAGCTGTTGCGCCTCCTCAAGGAATCGGGATCTAGGGTCTCTCTTCTTAGGACGTCATTTGACGCAGGGAACCCCGCGGAGTCGTTCGAGGCGCTCTTCGATGAAGCCTGGGGGTTCTTCGCAGAGACCATCCAAGAGCTGTCCAAGGACGTTGCCGAGTTCAAGCGCGATCTGGAGTACATCGGTTCTGTTCTGGATCGAGGGCGTCAAGTAGAAGAGTCTGGTCTCACCCAGAGCATTGACCAGCTAGCCGATTCGATTTCTCCGCTCGCGGACATCCCGATCGTGGCCCTCCCCGGCGCAACCACCTTGACTGCAGAGCTAAAGCGGTTGGGGTGCAGCTATGCTGAGGCCTTGTCACAGCTCCGTCAGAAAGTAGCTAAGCCTGAGCCTCCAACTGATGATGAGCTACGGATCTTGAAGTTGTTCAACAAGCAGCAGGACATGGATTTGCGGGAAGTGATCCTCGAGTTCGCCGACTCAGAGGGCAATCTAGACCTTGAGCACGTCCTCGAAGTCACCAAGCGGCTGTTCCGGAAAGGTCTGATCAGCATCAAGATGCGAAAGTTGTCATGACCGTTGACTTGGAGACCTTTCGCAGCGCTCTTGCCAGACATCCGGCAGTCGTGACGCACAACGGGATCGCAGCAGGGCTTGTCCTGGGGGTCAAAGTACATACCCCACGCGCATTC
>Ga0315284_10017343_pt1 | contig 10211 bp, 10 predicted proteins | sample YL17G09_16_MG_FD_203696 | JGI IMG/M metagenome (GOLD analysis project Ga0315284, IMG submission 203696) | Sediment microbial communities from Yellowstone Lake, YNP, Wyoming, USA - YL17G09_16 | ecosystem: Environmental > Aquatic > Freshwater > Lake > Sediment | place: USA: Wyoming | collected...
CGGTCGGAAAGCGCCATCTCCTATGCTCCTGGGGTCGCCACGGCGCCACCGGTCGAAGGACCCGGGATCGAGCCCGGCCCGGCGCTCGTGTCGGTCGTGTAGAACTCCACGGTCAGGTTCATCGTCAAGCTCAGCGCGGTTCCGGTCGTCTCCGTCGCCCCTGCCGGCGAGATCGACACGCTCGTCACCTTCGCGGCCCGCTGAAGGGTCTCGAGGCGGAACAGGAACTCCTCAAGCGAGAAGTAGCCGCCGGTCACGGTGATGGTCGTCGGGAGGGTCGAGAACCCGCCCGACGCGTCGAGGGCCGGGGTGCCCGGGGCGAATGCGAAGAAGTCGACCGCCGAGCGGTCCCTGACCCCCTGCAGCAGCCCGATCAGGCCCGGCAGATCGACCGTCGGCGGGACCTCGCTCTCGAGCTTCTGGATCTCCGCCTTCGTCTTCGGCGCGTTCGCCTGCGCTTCCTGGAGGCTCTTGAGCTGGGCGTTGAGAGAGTCCTCCTGCATCTGGGCCTGCGCCAGCTGGTCCTTCGTGTCCTTGACCTGGCTCATCTTCGGCGCGACCAGGAGGAGCACCGCGAGGGCTGCGACGGCCACGGAGACGACGGCGGCGATGATCGGCGCGCGGCGCTTCACGGCAGACCGACCTTCCCGCGCTCGGTCACGACGTCGGCCGTCAGGTCCACGCCGCTCGAGAACGTGTAGATCCGGCTGAAGGGGCCGGTCTCGTTGGCCGAGGACAACCAGGCGTTCACCCAGCCCTTGACCTGCTCCTGGCGGGTGAGCCACGCGGCGAGCGTGCTCGTCTCCTTCGCCTCGCCCGCGAACGAGAGGCTCCCGATCGCGGTGACCGGGGCCGTCGTGACGCCGACCCCCGCTGCCGCGGGCGCGGTGACCTGGCCGGTGAAGCTGGTCAGGTACGCGTCATTCGGGATGGCTCGCGAGAGGTCGAGCAGGACGCCCGACCACGAGACCTCGTTCGTGAACACCGTGTCGACGAGCTGCTGCTTCGCGGCCAGCTCCTGCTCGAGGCTCGCGTACTGCTGCAGCTCGGCGATGTTCGACTGCAGCCCTGCGTTCACCTGCTGCTGCGCCGCGAGGTCGTCCTTCGCCTGGTTCAGGTTGAGCACCTGCACGAAGTAGAAGACCGCGATCAGCGCCAGCAGGCCGACGCCGACCAGGGCCACGAGTCTCGTGTTCCGGCGGACGGTCTCCCGCTGGCGAAGCTCCGGGGGGAGGAGGTTGACCTGGGTCACGCTTGCCTCTCAGGAATCGCGAGGCCGGTTGCCACCGCGAGGAGCGGTTCCGCCTCGTCGGCCGCTTCGGGCGACAGATCCAGCGCGGACTTCACGCGCTCGAAGACGTGGCCGCGCCCGACGACCACGGGGATCCGTTCCTGGAGGAGCTCCATGAGCCCCTGGAGCTTCGAGCCGCCGCCGGTGACGAGTACCCGTCCGATCTTCGCGCCGGGCACCTGCGCCGCGTAGAACTCCAGCGACGAGCGGATCTCGTCGACGAAGCTGCCGGCACGGGACAGGGCGACCCTCTCCACGTCCTCGCGCGTCGGGCCGCCGTCGACCTCCTCGCCGCGCTTGAGCCGCTCGGCCACAGCGTCCTCGGTGCCGAGGCCGCGCGCGATCGCGAGGGTGATGTCGCGCCCGCCCGACGGCAGGATGCGGACGAACCGCGTCGTGCCCCGGTCGTGCACGCAGATGTTCGTGACGTGGGCACCCACATCGACCACGGCCTCGTCGCCCTGGCCCTCGGCGTCGAGGTCGACGTCCAGAGTGCCGACCGCGCGCACGAGGGCGAACGGTGTGAGGTCGATGCCGATCACCTCGAGCTTGGCGGCCTCGACCGCCTGCACGAGGGCATCGATCATGATCCGCTGGGCGGCGACCAGGAGGATCCGCTGCATCCGCCGTCCCTCCTGCTCCAGCTCTCCCAGGGCGTCGTAGTCGAGGACGGCCTCCTCGACCGACATCGGGATGAACTCCTGCACCTGGAAGCCGAGGGTGGCGCGCATCTCCTTCTCCGGCAGCCACGGGAGCGCGATCTCGCGGACCACGACCCGCTGGTTCCCGACGCCGAGCTGCACCTGCTTCGACTTGACGCCGCTGCGCCCCCACAGCTCCTTGAGCGCCTCGGCGACGGCGTCGGGCTCGCGGATCTCCCCGTTCTCGACGGCCCCGGGCGCGAGCGGGACCTGCGCGGCCCGTCGCAGGACCGGCACGTCGCCGGCCGCGACCTCCGCGACCCGGACGGCGGTCGAGCCGATATCGAGCCCCACGCGGCTCCTGGCCACCTAGGCTCCTTCCACGTGAACCAACCGGTCGGAGAGATACCGATCCACGTCCGACTCCCGCAGCCGGTAGTTCTTGCCGACCCGGAGCGCCGGCAGCTCGCCGGTCTTGATCAGGCGGTAGACCGTCATGTGCGAAACGCGAAGGGTGTCCGCGACCTCGCCGACCGTGAGCAGCCGGTCGCCCGGCCGGCGTGCCCAGCCGGTGCCATCGGCATGCGCTCGCGCAACCATCACGACCCGTCCGCCTGCACCGAGCGTTCCGATAGGTAGCGGTCCACGTCGGACTCCCGGATCCGGTAGTTCTTCCCCACCCTGATGGCCGCGAGCTGGCCGCTCTTGATCAGGCGGTACACGGTCATGTTCGACACGCGCATCGTGGCCGCCACCTCACCCACCGTGAGGAGCCGATCACCCACGTACGGCCGTCGCTTGCCCATCAGTCACATCCCCCACAGATCCCACGATCTCAACAACCGCCCCTTATCCCACTACTTCAACAACCCCACCGCCAGGCCTTGCCCCTGCTTCAGCCCCATCCGTCACGGGCGTATCCAAGCACACCATCGTTTTACTTTCGACACTTTGGTATGAATCACATAGATGTAATTAGCAGAAACCCTCAGGAATCCCAGGAGCAACACCGGACCCCCTGCCCCCGGCAGCACGCGGGGAGAGGACTCAGGTCAGCAGGTTGAGGTACCAGCGGGCGATCTGAGCCCCGCAGAACGCCGCCACGACGGCCCCGGCAGCGAGATAGGGACCGAAGGGGATGGCCGTCTTCCGGTTCGCACCCAGAGCCAGCGCCACGAGGGCCCCCACTCCCCCGAGAGCCACCCCGGCCGCAGCCGCGACGGCCACGTACCGGAGACCTAGGGACCCGAGCACCAGGCCGATCAACCCGGCGAGCTTCACGTCGCCCATCCCCATGCCCTTCGGGGAGATCAGGGCGATCACCAGGAGACCGCTCCCGTAGGCCAGGCACCCGATCAAGGCGCGCAGGAGGTCCACTCCGCCGCCGGCGAGCGCCGCGACCGCCAGGTAGCCGGCGAAGAGTGGGAACGACGGGTAGACCAGCCGGTTCGGGACGATCTTGTGCCGGATGTCGATGACGGACAGCGCCAGCAGGAGCCCGAGGAACGGGGCCATCATGACGGCGACCCAGAGGTCGTCGAAGGCGAGGGCCGCGGCCACGAAGAGTGCTGCGGTTGCCAGTTCGGTCAGCGGGTAGATCGCGGAGATCCTCGTGCCGCACGAACGGCACCGGCCTCGGAGAAGGATCCACGACAGCACCGGGATGTTGTCGGCCGCCCGGATCTGGGTCCCGCACGAGGGACAGCGCGACCGGGGACGGACGACGGACTCCCCCGCCGGGACCCGGTAGACGACCACCGTGAGGAAGCTCCCGAAGGCGAGCCCGAACGCCAGGAAGATCAGGGTGCGTAGCGCGATCACGGGCGCAACGCTACCCGAAGAGTGCGCTCACTCGCTGTGCGGAACGGCGCTCGACCTACGCGATCTCTCGGACCCAGAGGACGTCCTGGCCGAACCCCGAGATCGGGCTGACCCCCGGGGCCGGCACCGACGTGTAGCTCATCGCGAAGTTGTTGCTCGAGCAGACCTGCCCGCCGAGGATCTGGCCGGTGAACCCGTTGCTCTTCGTCTGGTTGTTGAAGATGATCGCGCCGGGCGTGTAGAAGGAAACCTTCAGGTTCACGTAGTCCGGGTTGTTGTTGAACCGGATGTCGTACGACGTGGTCGGGTAGTACGTCTGGGCGGGTGTCGGGCAGGAGGTCGGGGTCACGTTCGGCCGATATCCCGAGATGAAGAACAGGTTCCCGTCGCCTCCGGTCTTCGTGAACGTGTTCTTGCTGTTCAGCAGGATCCGCCCGTCCGTGAAGATCGCAAGGTTGCCGCCCATGTTGACGGTCGTCTGATCGATAACCAGGTCATTGCAGTAGGTCACACGCAGGACCGTGTTCGCCGTGACCGTGAGGTTCTTCAGGTAGTTCTGGGCGTCGAGGCATGTGTTCGTGGTCACGATTGTGTAGCCGGCGTTGATCCACTGGCTCTCCGTTGCCTGGCAGTCCAGCCACGTGGGCTGCCAGCACACGGGCGGCACCGTCGCGGTCGGCGGATGCGCGTCCTGGGGACTGTCCCGCAAGACCGACTGGCCCTTGATCACCAGATCCTTGTTGTTCGAAACGGAGGTGCAGCTCGAGAGGATGGCGGGATTGGACTTGCTCGAGCAGACGATCGTCGACCCGGCTTTCGCGTTCGCGTCGATCTCCCCGTCCCCCGAGATGCTGGCAAGCGCGCTCGACGTCGTGACCGCGCCTTGCACGGTCGTCTGCGTATTCTGGAGCGCAACCGCGCCCCAGGCCCAGACGTCGTTCCGGATGGTCAGGTTGCCGCCGAACGATGCCGAGCCGTCGTGCACGTAGATCTTGCCCCCGACGGTGGAGTTCCCCGCAGACTGAACCCCGAAGCACAGGTTCCCGCTGTTGACATAGATGTCGGCGGCGAACGACTGGCCCTGCGCATCAGTGAGAGTGAAGTTGCCGGACAGACACAGCCCCTTGTCGGCGACGATCGCCGCGTTGAATCCGCCGCTCCTCTGCTTGATCAGGTTGGCGTAGGCCTGCATCTTCCTCGGGACCCTGCCGTTCGTGGTTCCCGTCGACGTGATGGAGACCGCGGCGGGAACCTTGTCCTGGCCGAGCTGGGCGCAGCCGAGCGGCTGCGTGCTCGCGTCGAAGTAGTTGGCCTCCACCGTGTAGCTCGCCGTTCCCGGGAAGATCTGGACCGAGCCCGTGACGGGTCCCGGGTGCAGCCCGATCCCCGGGCTGTTGCAGGGCAGATACTGCGGTGCCGTGCGCAGGAGGACATTGAAGAAGTCGTTCACCCCCGCCTCAGCAGCCGTGAGGGACTGCACGCGCATCCTGTCGTAGGAGCTCGCAGTCGTGTTGTGCAGCGACAGTTGGACGACGAACAGGGAGAGGAGCAGCACCACGAACGTCACGAGTAGCGCGACGATCAGCGCCGCCCCCCGTTCCTGGTCACGCAACCGGATCAGCATGGTGCCTCCTGACGATCAGTCGGACGGGACCTTCAGGCACACGTTCTCTGGGAACAGCTGTGCCGTGTTCCTGCCGGTCACCGAAACCTGGATTCTGACCGTCTCCTCCGGGTGACGCGTGTAATCAGCATTGACCAGTAGGAAGATATCGACCGTTCGTTCCAACGTGGGCTCGAGTGAGAACGCGGGAACCGGCGGCTTCGCCTGGGCGTTCGCGATGCCGCTCGCCACCGTCATCCACGGCGTGGCGCCACTGATCGAACCGGGGGGCAAGGCGGGCCAGTAGCGGGTCTCTAGGTCGCCGGCATCCGTGATCCGCCACAAACGGCAGACGCTCCCCCTCGTCGGGTAGTTCGATTGCGTGTACACGCGGAGCGTGTAGCCGGCCACGCAACCGGCACAGGACGTGATGCCCTGGTTCTCCTTCGCCGGATCGAAGAGCACGTTGCCCGACCTGATCTCCCGGTCCAGCTCCTCTACCGCGAGACGGGCTTGGTCGTTGTTCCTACTCCGTTGGTCCTCCCGGCTCGCTGCGGTCTGGACGGCCGCGAAGGTCGTCAGGAAGATCGCCAGCACGACCCCGAGCAGCGCGACCGCGATCATCATCTCCACCAGCGTGAAGCCTTCCTCCCTGCGGTGGATCCGCGCGACCGTGGCGGCAACTCTCATGGCGTCGGTGCGGGACGGTACGACCCGATCGCGGAGACGTCGCCGAGGTCCACGGAGATGAGCAGGTCGACGTACTTGAAACCGTCCACGGTGATCGAGTAGCGGAAGTCCCCGCCGAGCGGCGGCGAAACCCTCGCCTCCCCTGGCGTGACGATTGCACCCGCGGCCGAGCCGGAGAGCTGCACGACGACCGTGTGCGACCCCTGGGTAATGGTCACGGAAGACGTAGAGGGAAGCGTGAAAGCGTGGGTGAGGTCCGGGACCGGAGTGTAGCCCGTGCCGTTCCAGTACCGAAGCTCCACGCCGGAGGATGCGATGGCCGCCGAGCTCCCGGAGGCACTCTCCCCCACCGCGGACTGCGCGCCGTCCGCGTAGCCGCTCAAGACGATGAAACCGTCGAAGCCTCCCGGAGCGGGCAGGCTAGCCGGGACGCCGCCGATCACGACCCTCCCGATCAAACGGGAAACGCTCTGCTCGAGGTTCCCCGCGCTGTTCGTCACGGTCATCCGGTTCACGAAGGCGGTCGTGTCCGCCGGCGGGGCATCGACCTCGGCCAGAGCCGCGGCCCCGAGGGCGGGGATGGGCGAGTCGGCGAGCGTCACGCTCGCCAGGAGCGGTCCGACCTGCCTCACCCGGGAGCCGCCGCACGGCTGGCCGTCGTTCTCCAGGATCCCGAAAGGCGGGCATGTGGCGGTCACCGAGTTCGCGGCGACCGCGCTGTCAGACTCGCCAGTGTCACCCGCCGTGTTCGAGAACGTCACCGTAGTGCCGCTTCCGGTGGACAGGGCCCCCCCCGCGCCGGAGAACGTTCCTGTGGCGGGGGCCTTCGCGTACGCCAGCGCTCCACTCGAGGGGTCGGAGTCGGCAAGGGTGGTCTGCGAGCCGCCCACCGTTTGGGGTACGGGGGAGTCGACGAGCTCCACCCCGCTCTGGAGGAATGCTCCAAGGACCTCCGCCACCTGCTCTTGCTGGACGGATGACGATGCACCCGGCAGGATCAGTGCCCCACTCCGGAAGCTCGTGTTGGCGACGCCGACGCCTCCCTCCGGAATCGTGATGTCGATCCTCCCCTGCGTGGCCTCGGCACTCCCGAAGAAGAACGGCTGGCACGGCGCCGGGAAGGGATGCGTATCACCGCTCACGCAGCCGGAGGGGGCCGCGAAAAGGCTCTGGGTCTGGACGGAGGTCGCCGCGCCCCGCACCGTCCCACCCGACCAGGAGACGACGACGGTCACACGGTACGCGTTCTTCGACGGGTCGTTATTGGTGACGTAGGTACGCCACGTGTAGTCGATCGGGTAGCCCTCGCTCCTCCCGATGGTGCCCATGTGGGGAACGAGCGGAGGGATGGCGGTTCCAGCCTCGAAGGTGGACTTGATGATGCTCTCCCCCGAGCAGCTCTTGAACCGGTAGGTGCCCGCCGGATCGCCGCACTGAGCCGCGCCGTCGATGATGTTCGGGTCGGCCGTCGTCACCTCGGAAGAGTTCAGCCCGTTCTGGATGTCCGAGAACGAAAGCGCCCGGGCTTGCTCCATCAGCTGGTCGGCAATCTGGCTGGCTGCCTGTCGTTCGCGAGCAAGTGCGATGTACCGGAACCCGGCCGTCCCTGTGTACGCGAGGGCAGTGAGGGAAACGAAGATCGTGCCAATCGCGACGACGGTCTCGACCAGGCTGAACCCGTGCTCTCGGCGCGTGACGGCGCGCACCCGTGTGCGGAAGCCGGCCACGACTCGCTCTCCCGGCTCTCGTCCCACGGCTCCCGACCTTCGCCCTAGGCGATCGACCGCCGGGCAGGAGTGCCCGGGGGATGACCGCGCAGGGAACAGGTTAGCCAGGAACGCCCAGAACGGCATCCGCCGAACGGCCTACCGGGCGCCGCAGGGCCTCACGGGCGCCGGAGATGTGCTTGTGAGAGGGGCGCGCCCTCGCGGGATGGCCGTCAGGACGGGAGACCGCAGGACCCGCCCGGCGAAACACCGCCGTTCCGGGCCGTGACCGAGGTTTGGAAGCGGACCGGTTCCCCCGCCGCTCCGCTGCCGCCCTGGAGGAACAGCGTGACCGCGACCGTCCGACCGCCCGAGAGCGGATCGACCCGGAACGTCGGCACGCTCGAGCTCAGGGACCCGTTGACGATCCCGTCGGCCGCTTCTTCCCATCCGGAGGGCGCTCCGGAGGGCACAAGCCACGACCGGCGCTCCAGCGCCTGGCCGTTCAGCCGCCACTCGACGCACCGTCCCGTCCCGTCCGCCCCCGTCACGAACATACGGAGGCAGCCGTTCGGCGTGCCAGCCGGAAGGCACCCCGTGTCGGGGAGGGCGGGATCCGAAACGACCGTTCCCGACCGGACCTCGCTCTCCAGGCGCCGGAGCGCCGACATCGCCTGATCCGTCGCCGATCCGGACCGCTCGGAGGCGAGCGCAGCGCGATTGAGCGTCGTGAGCGCTCCGACGGCGCCCGCACCGACGAGCCCGAGCACGAACATCGCCAATACCAACTCGACGAGCGTTACTCCCCGCTGCTCCCGGGATCGGGATCGGATCCTTCCGATGAAGCCAGCCGGTGTGACAGGTGTCACTATGTGCGGACCTCTGAGACATGCGTGGCGCCCCATGTTCCGACCCTTCATGGGCGACTGCGCCGGCCGCAGTGGCCAAGCATGCAGGCGCCCCTCGAAGTTCATCTGGTGATTGCTTCGGCGGTTCTCGGCGGCACCTTGAGTCACCGGCCCCGGCGGGCGCCCGCCGGGGCTCGAGAGCGAACGTCTGTTCGAAGCAGCACGCCCACGTATGCTTGGCGGCTCGGGTGGCAGCGGAGCTCCACCGAGATAGCGGGGGCCCGCGAACTGCAGCTAGACGTTGATCTCCTGCCACAGGATCGGTATCAGATCCCCGCCGAACCCGAGTGCCCGGCTGACGCGGTCGTTGTACGTGATCCCGAAGCCGTTCGCCGCGTCTATGGCGCCTGCGTACAGCACACCGTCGCCCTGGTTGCCGGCGTTCTTGAAGGACACCCACCCGGGTGTGTAGAGCAGGGCGGCGATGCCGTCGCTCGGATCGTCGGTCTTGGGGTCGAAGACGACCGCGTTCTTCCCGAAGATGCTGCAGCCCGTATAGACGGTGGCGCTGCACACCACACCGCTCGAAGGTGACGGCATCCCGCACAGCGAGATGATCGTCACGTTGGCGCTATTGGTGCCCACCGCCAAGGATACGGCTGAGGTGTTGCCCAAGTCGACGCGCCAGTTGGTGACTAGGCTCAGGTCGCCTGTGATGCCGGTCGACCCGCCGAGGTTGCTCAGGTCCAACGCAGGGGCAGTAGCAGTGTCGTGGCAGTCGGCCCCCGTCTGCCAGACGGCGTAGTTGCCCTGCTGTAGGTTCGCGCCGCCGGGGTGGGCGGTGTTGAATGCCGTCACGGCGGTCGCGGTGGTGTTCGTGGGCCCGCAGGCGCCCGTCGAGGGGAGGCAGATGAGACCCGGGTAGTTGGCCGCGTACCAGGTGTAAGTCGGGAGTCCCGGGTCTGTCGGAGTGGCGGTGCTGGTATTCGGGTGCTTTGTCCCGGGGCTCACGGTCGAGGTAATCGTAGGTCCACAGGTCGTGGCGTCGCCAAAGACAGCTCCCCCTATGATCGAGAGTGCGCAGGGATTGGTACCGGATGCCTTGGCGTAGCCCTCGATCCATGCCCCTGAACCGAGACTGATATCGGCCGCATTGCCCGCGGTCCACACGTTGCCGGTCGCGCCGGTACAGACGCGGGTGGTGTGCGTGAAGGGGTCGGTGTAGGTGAGTGACTTGCGGACTGCGGCGCCATTCCCCAAGGTCACGCCGCCCCCGGAAGTGGTGAGGGACCCGCAGATCTGGAACAGGTTGGCTGTTGTGATTCCGTCTCGTGCGAAGATGTCTCCTATCGCATTGGCGTTGGAGGATCCTCCCAAGTTCAGTGTGGTGTTCGAGTACATCGCGTAGATGAACGTCTGGGGGGGCTGGAACTGCACCCTGACGTGGCGGGAAACAGCCTTGGCGGCGGCCTTGGAGGGGTAGTACCCGACGGAGTCCACGGTGGTCGTGGCGCCCGAAGTCGACCAGTGCACCTGGTACTGACCGAAGGACGTCGTGCAGGTGTACGCGCTGCCTATCTCGCAGTTGTGTACGCCATCGGAGCCAACCAC
>Ga0315284_10017344_pt1 | contig 10211 bp, 11 predicted proteins | sample YL17G09_16_MG_FD_203696 | JGI IMG/M metagenome (GOLD analysis project Ga0315284, IMG submission 203696) | Sediment microbial communities from Yellowstone Lake, YNP, Wyoming, USA - YL17G09_16 | ecosystem: Environmental > Aquatic > Freshwater > Lake > Sediment | place: USA: Wyoming | collected...
AGCTCCCGGACCTGTGAGAGCGTGAGCGGGTCCTTTCTAAAGCCATTCGTCCGCCGGGACCCCTTAATGCCCTTAGCGATATTCGGAAGCCCCCGGGTAGCCTCTAGCCAGGTAAAGAATTTTCGGACTACTACGATATAAGCCGATATGCTGAAAGAGGAAAGTTCGCTCTCCCTGAGGGCGTCCTTGTAGTCTAGTATCGTCTGCCGGTCCGGGCTCGTTATGCCCCGGGCCTTTAGCCAGGCCAGGAATTTCTTTAAGCCCTTCCGGTAGGTCTCCCTTGAGCTCTCCCTAACGTCCTGGGCCCGGATAAAGTCTGTTATGAGCTCTTCAAAGGAAGGCTCCCGGATGATTTCTTTTTTTACCTGGACCGGTAAACCGTTCATTTTTGCCCTCTATATAATAATATAGGCGTATCTTAGGCCTTTGTCAAGATATTTTATATTATCGTATCCGGCTATATCCTGTAACGATTTGTTATGCTTTGTCATGGATTGTTATAAGTTGTAACGCCTGCCCCCTTGTCATATTACTGATATTACTCATGTTGCCGGATAATACGGTATTTCCCTGGTTTTCCTGGGCTTCCGGGGGGTCCGGGGGCTTATTTTGTGGTTCGCGAGAATATCCCCGGAGCTCCGGCGTCTTAGTCTAATAGAGGCCTATTTCCGGGCTTGGCCCGTCCCGCCGTCTACGGGAAGAGCTCGGGCCCCCAGGGTCCAGGCCTTCCCCGGCCTCTGTTTATGTCCGTAGGCCGGGCTTACCGGACATAGGCCTTGCCATTGTAATTCATTGTATTATCTATGGGCTCTTTGGCCCGTTTTTTGCTGTATTTTGCTGTTATTTACAGGAGCGGCCCCGTTTATTCTCGTTATCAAACGGCCCGCCTTTCTCCTGTTATTTGCTGTATTATCAGGAAAGCCCGGCTCGTATTTCTCCGTATTTTACGGTCCGTTTTTAGGGCGGGCAAAGTCCCCGGCCCTATTACTGTGTTACCCGTATTGGCGGTATTACTCATATTACCCGATAATATGTTAATTATGCCCCGTATATGGACACTTAGAGGCGTTCCCAGGAGCCCCCATAATGATGGGCCCATAATGTAGGGAAAACCGCATAATGTAGGGGTTTATGGGTCTTTGCTGAAACACCGTTTCAGTAGAAGGATAATATGGTAGAGGCGATTATAGGCATTTATTTTTAATTTGGTCAAACAATTGGGCGATAGGCCAAAATGGGTAAAATGACTCCCCGTAACTCGTTGATTAAAGGTAGGTTGCGGGTTGACTTTTGCTTGTTTTATCGGGGGTTAAGGCCTAGGTAGCCACTTTTATCGTCTTGGCCCCTGTTTTCATCATGATTTTATCCTATGCCATTATTATTAAACAAGTTACGTTTTCCCCATTATTAACGGGGCATTTTAAGGCCGTGCCTCTACGGGCTTCTTAGAGCGATATTTTCGGTATCCCGAAAGCCTTCCTTGTTATGCCTAGAAGGTATCGCGTATTGGGGAGCGGATTATCGCGTCCGAAGGTCCCCTTTTGGGGATATGGGTATCAGGGTAATCGGGACTACCGGCTAGGGCCCGTCGGTCTCTAGGCAAAGACGGGTCTATATATATGTGGCCTCGTTTTCTATGTTCCATTTACGGCGAATGTCTCAGGGCAAGTATCGGGTCCCGGTCCAGGACGGACCTAGCCAGGCCCCCCGCCCTTTGGGGGACCCGGGCCCATGTATACCCGGGGAGACTTTCGGGACGGAGCTTAGACCGGGAGACAGTAACCCGGCTCGGGCGTCATGGCGTCAAGGACCGCATCCTTGACCCGGGCGACAAGCGCGTCCTCTGTGAAAGCATAATACAGCTTTCCGTCTTTCTCCAGGACGTTCTCCTCGATCTCGTGCAGATCAGCTCGAACGCTCTCCGCCGCAATCTCGGCCTGTTCCTCGGCGGCCAGGACAAAGGCCTCCCGGACCGCTTCCCCGGCCTCACTCAGGCGGGGCCCTTCATACGCTTTCCAGGTCATCTTAGACCTCCTTTCTTAAATTAGACCGCACCAGCCTGTTTAGACCGGCTTGCGTCTTTTCTTGTCTGGCTTACAAGAGGAAGCCCCGGGATCCAGGGTTATATCCAGGGGCTCTAAATCTATCTTCAAGGGCTTAAGGTCAAACTCCGGGAGAGGGTCTATCTTGAGCTCGGGAAGGTCTAATTTTAGGTCCCCCAGGTCTAGGGTCTCCAGGGGGCCTATGTCTAGGCCCGGGAGCTCTAGCTGTAAGAGCACTAGGTCTATTTTGAGCGGGTCCAGGTCAAAGGAGCCCGGCTTTTTTCCCTTTCTTATTGCTTTTTTTATTCGTTTCATCTTTTAGCCTTCCTTTCTGGAGCCCGTAACGTTAAGTGAAGGGCTCTCCGGGGGTAAGAGAATATAAGAGAATATAAGACACGATTTCCCCCCATATGCCGCCAACCTGAGGGGGTAGGACGGGCAACCTGAGGGGGTAGGACGGGCAACCTGAGGGGGTAGGACGGGCGGCTAGGCTAGTGGACAATTTTCTTGTCCTCTGCCTGGCCCAGGGCTCCCCCGGCCTCTCGGACCCGGTTAAACTTTTCGGGATTAAGTTCTAGCCGCTCCAGGTCTTTTGTCTGTCCCTGGACCGTTTCATAGCTCAAGAGATAGCCTAGCTCCTGGGCTATTTTGTAGCCCTTCGTGATGATATGCCTTATCCGTGTTTTCTGCCTGGTTTTTATGTAGGCCTCCATTCTCAGGTGGTAGGCTATTTCCTCTATGTTTTCCTCTATGATTAGGGGTTTTCTATGCCTTCGCTTGAGCTCGGCCTGGGCTATAAGCCAATTTATAAGCCCGAGAGTAAATCTAGAGGGTCTATTAGGCCAGGGGTATCGCAGGTTAATTTCCTGAATGTAATTAGCGGGCTTGAGTAGAAAGTAATTATCTATGTCCACGACTAGGATAGGGGCGGGCTTTATGGCGATAGCCTTTAACTTATCGTCCGTGGCCCCCGTGGACGCCCCCCGGTCTAGGGCGGAGTCCTCTTTTTTCGTGAGGGCTTCCCATCCCCGTATGATATTAATGAGCGTGTCTATGGTCTCTACCCGGTCTATGCGGAGCTCCCCCTTTTCCGTCCGGTATTCCCTTTTGTAGACGAAGAGGAAGGATTTTTTAGCCAGGTCTACCAGGGCTTGAAGGGCCTCGGCCCGGTCCTTTGGGCCATACTCTTCCTGTCCCCGCCCGGTTAGGCGTTTCTTAAGCCCGTAGGCTTCTAGGTATTGAACCGGGGTAAATTCCAGGGCCGGAAGATAGCCCCTAAATTTAAAGGCCCTGTCGTCTATCAGTTCGCCCGGAAGGTTTCCCCTGTAATTCGTCCTCGTTAGTAGAGTCTGGAGAGCGTGTAGGGATTGCTCCTGGGCCGGGGTAATATCAATACCTATAACGTCCACGTCCTTTCTTTCTATTTCCGTTCTCGTATCGTCTAAGAGCCGGTCAAATAGTCCCGGCTGTCTCGGGTCCGGCTTATGCCCGAATTTTTGTAGCTCCGTATGAAGGCTGGCTTTTACTAACGGGGCCTCTTTCGTTATCGGCCTAGCCGTGGGCTCCAGTATGGGCCCCTCTAAAAAGTCTAGATTTTCTTTTGGTATGGCCCCTTCAATTACTTTTAGTAGGTCCTTCCAAAAATTAGCCCTGGTCTCCTCGTCTATGTCCTCAGGCTTTATGCCCCGAAACTCCAGGCCTATAACTATGGGGTAGTAAGCCCGTTTTTCATCTACATTTAAAACGCAGGGGCCAATTTTATAAACCAGATAAATCCTGCCCGGCTTTTTTCCGGGACGCTCATAGAAACAGAAACGGATAGGTTTTCGTGTGGGTTTTAACATCCTCTCTATCCGGCGGGTCCGTTCTTTTTTCGGGAACCTGTCTAGCTTTTTGTCCAGGTTAAGGGGGAGCTTGTAATAGCTTTTCCCGCCCTTGAGGATTACCAGGATTTCCCGGGTTAGTTTTTTAAGGACATAGACCTCTTTAACGGTCATAAAGCCCTTTAAGAAAGCGGCCCTTTGCCTCTCGGGGTCCTCTAGGTCCTCCGGCGTTAAATTGAAATATAGGGGCTCTACCTTGTCCCAGTTTGCCTGAACGGAATAGGCCAGCTCTATGAAAGGGGTCTCCCAAGTTATGTCTTTCTTTTCGGGGTCCTCTATTATATTTTTAAGGTTAACTACGGCCCCGTAGAAAATTTGTAAAAGGGTGGTCCTAATCCATTCGGGGTTAGCCGCCTCATATTTGTCTGTAAAGGTTCCAAAGGCGTCCATGAAAACTTTGAGTCGGTCCTTAAACTCTTCTTCGTTCATGGCCCTAATCCCGCCCCTCTACCGGTCCGCTTTTCAATGTCCGGTATGTAACGTTTACGGACATTCAAGCCCATCGGTCCGCCTTCGTCCCTAGCCACCGGGCCACGTCTAGCCAGCTCACGGCCTCTAGCTCATCGGCCCGGAGATAAAGCCTATTCGCCTTCCGGGGATGATGATATTTCCTTAGTTTCTCCGCCCGAGCCCTGAGGCTCCATGCCCGGTCTATCTTTTCCGATAGGGTCCCATGGGCCTGGCTAACCTCGTAAGCTAGCCTATGACAATGCCGACAGGTATAATATCCCCCGCTCAGGTAGAGAGCCGTTACCCGCCGCTTACAATGCCTACACCGGAAATAAAGCCGATGCCCGCCGTAGTAGCAAGGAGAAGGCTCTAGCTCATGCTCATAGGCTACGGGCTTTTTGTCATAGCCCAGGAGATAGTCAAATCTAACATAGCTCCAGGCTCCTTCTATATGGACCTTTACGCCCAGGCTCCCGGTCTCTTGCCCGTTCCTTGAGAACGTGATTGTCCCACTCTTGTCCCCCGGGCTCCCCGTGATAAAGCCCCAGGCTCTTAGGTCCTCTATGGTAAGCCGGGGCGTATCCTCTACCCGGTCCCGTCCCGGCTTGAGATAGTGCCGCATTTCTACCGGCCTCTCCCCTGAGCGTATCCGTAATACATAGGTGTTATGACAGTATAACTGCTGGCGTTTTCCGGCCCTATTTGCGATAGGAGCCCGGACCGTGGAGCGGATAATCCGGCCCCGTGGTCCATAACTGGCCCCGTTCTCATGTTTTCGCCTTCCCCCTGAAAAACAGCCCTCTATAAGCCCCGTAGAGACAAAAACTCAAAGGGGTCAAGGTCTAGGCCTTGCCTTCGGCGGGCTTCCTGGCCTCTTCGGACGGTCTGGGCTCTTTAAAGTAATCCCGTAGGGCCTCTTCCGTGAGATACCATCTTTTCCCTACCTTCCGGCCCTTGAGTTTTCCGGTCCTGAAAAGGGTCCGAATTGTTACCGGGTTCATGCCGAATTTCTTAGAGAGCTCCCGGACCTCGAAAAGGGTTAGGTTTCCTAGCTGAATAGGCATTGTATTTACTCCCCAGGGATAGGCTTGATAACCTTCCCCTTTAAATATGACCCCAGGGCCAGGTCTAGGACCTGCTTAAGGTTCTGTCTCTCCCAGTAGGCCAGGGCCTTTATTTTCTCAAGGCGGGCCCGGCGGACTATGAACGTGGCCCGGGTCCAGGCGTCCCGGTCCGGGGCTCCCGTTCCCTTCGGCCTTCCCCTAGCCTTTCCCGTCCGGGCCGGTATTATCGTATTACCGATATTATCCGGCTTACCGGGTTTACCCGCCCGGCTGTCCCGAATGAAGGACAGGGGCCCCTCATCCTTGAAGGGGTCATGGCCCAGTCTAGGCTTTTTTGTCATTGTCTATACTCCTTACCATAGTGAGCTACGCCCGCCATAAACCTTGCCAGTAAGCCTGCTCGTTTTTAATCCTACCGTGCCATCGTAGTAATGCCATTGATACATCCATAAAAACAGGAATAGCCACAAAACAACGAGACAAGCGATAACCTTCCAAAAGTTCAATTTTTTCATTTCTTCCCCCTTCCTCTTCGTAGAATTTCCTTACAGAGCTCCATGTAGTCCTCCGCCCCGTGGCTTTTAGGGGCATAGCTGAAAATATCCTGTCCATAGCTCGGGGCTTCGGCTAGCTTAACCGTCCCCCGGATTACCGTTTTAAATAGCAGGTCCTTAAAGTGCTCCCGAAGGGTCCCCAAAACTTCCCGGCTTAGGTTTAGTCGGTTATCGTATTTCGTGGCTATAATGCCGGACAATTCTAGGCTAGGATTAAGCCGCTTTCTTACGAGCTCCACGATTTCCATTATGGCCCGTAGGCCCTGGAGCGGTAGGGCCTGGACCTCTAGGGGTATGTAGACCTCTCTAACGGCTACAAGGGCGTTAATCGTGAGGGTCCCCAGGCTCGGCGGACAGTCTACCAGGACATAGGCATAGGGTCGCTTTAGCCCGCCTAGAGCTTCTCGGAATAGATACTCTCGGCCCGTTACGTTAAATATCCGGTCCTCTGTCTCCGCCAGGCCCAGGTTAGCAGGTATAACGTCCAGGTCGTCCCGCCCTACTATGGCCTCTTCAATCCCGGCCCGGCCTTCTACCACTTCGGAAATAGTGGCCTTGAGCTCATGGGCTTTAATGCCTAAGTGGTAGGTAAGGTTTGCCTGGGGGTCTAGGTCTATGGCTAACGTCTTTTTTCCTAGACGGGAGAGCCCGGCCCCGATATTAACGGTAGACGTAGTTTTCCCTGTCCCGCCTTTCTGATTTATAAAGGCTATGGTCTTAATCATCGGGGCTCTATTCTTACCCATTTTCTAAAGCCACCTTCCCCCCAATCAAGCCCATATACTCGACCCGTTATTTTATTGATTTTGAGACAAGATTTTTCATATCCTTTAATATAAATGGCCTCGGTATAGACCCGCAAAAACAAGGCCGCAATAAAAAGAGCGGCGAGTATCATCCAGATAATTTGAGAGACCTTTTTAAATTCCATTTTTCTTATCCCCCTTTTTAATTGCCGTTAGGACCTCCCTAAGAGCCGTTTTCTCCGCCTCTTCCTTCGGGAGCCCGCCGTCATGCTCTAGGATACCGGCCCGCTCTTCAAATAGGCCCCGCTCGGCCTCTGTGAGCCCTGCTATGAGCTCTTCCAGGGCTACGCCGTGGTCCAGGGTTATAAACCGTTCCCGGAGCTCCCTAGAGCGTTTTTTAGCGTTCCTTACGTAGAGGCTTAAGTTTCCCATGCTCTAACGTCTCGAATAGCTCCCGGCCTTGCTCTCTTTAATCGTTAAGAGGGGCCGGTTAAATGTTAGGGTCCGCTCATCATTTACCGGACCGTTACGGTTTTTAAGGACCGTTACCTTGAGCTCTACTTCGTCCCTCGGATATAAGCCCCCTTCGTCCTGGGCTTTTTCCATAGCCGGATTGAAGAGCCCCAGGACTAAGTTAGCGTCTTGCTCTATGTCCCCACTCTCCCGAAGATTATCTAGCCGGACCTTATCGCTGTGCGTAGGGTCCCGGCCTAGCTGAGCTCCCAGGACGATAGGAATAGAAAGCCCCTTAGCCGTTTCCAGTATTCGCTCAGATATTCTCTGGAGCTCTACCTGGCGGCTAGGATAGCGGCCCCCGATTTTGATTTTCTGTATGTAGTCAATAAAGACGACCCCGATGTTATACCGCTCCCGGTAGTAGGCCAGGGCGTCCGCTAACTCATTCACGAAAAGGGGCTCGTCTATAATCCAAAGCCGCTTGCTCTCCGTAAGCTCTCGGAGCTCGGCCTTTCCCCCCTCTATCTTTACCCGGTCCGTTCTTTTCTCCCGTAGGTAGCTCTCCAGGGCTAAGACGTTTCCGGGCTTGTCTTGGTCTCTTAGAATTTCTCCGCTCAGGATGTTCAGGAGCTTTATGCCTACTTGCTTTCGGCTCTCTTCATAGCTGAAAAAGAAAAAGCTCCGGTTCGTGTAGGTCCGGGCCATATTTAATAGCAGGTTCATTAAAAGCGTGGTCTTTCCGTGAGAGGGTCGGGCTCCGATAATCGTTATGGCTTCCGGGGGTATCAGGAAAAGCTCGTCCAGGCTCTTGTAGCCGGTCTTTAGCCCCGGCCTAGTCTGTGCTATGTCCTCTTCTAAAAGGTCTAGCGTGTAGGGGCCCGCCGTTTTCGTTACGGCCTTAGCCTGGAGCTCCCGGGTTTTCTCGCCCGTGTATTCCCTGAGGCTGTCCAGGTCCCCGGCCTCTAAGAGCTCGGGGCCCTTCGTGAAGAGCTCTTGATAGCCCTTCCGTAATTCGGCCCTGGCCCGCTTTTCCTTATAGGTCCGTATCCTGTGCTCTAAGAGCTCAAGGGAAAGCCCCAGGCCCCGGGTTACTACGTCTAGGAAGTCCTTGCTCTCTATGGGGTCCGTTAGGCCGTCCTCATAGGCTATGGCTTGCTCTAGGGCCAGGTCTCGGCCCTTGCCTGTCCCTACGTCATGCCGGGCCAGTATCCGGCTCGCCTTCCACCGAGCCCCGCTCTGAGGATTTCGGGAGAGCTCTACAAAGGCCTCCGGTCCACTCGCCTTAATAAATTCGTCCGGGTCCTTTGTCCCGTCCGGGAGCGTGAGGACATAGGCCTTAAGGTCTCGCTTTCGTAGGAGCTCCAGGGCCCGCTCCGTCCCATCCTCCCCGGCCTTGTCATTGTCCAGGGCCAGGGTAAAGGTCTTAGCTCCGTATTGAAGGGCCAGGTCTAGCTTAGTCTCGGAAAGGCTCGTATCCCCCAGGGCCATAACGTTCCCTAGCCCGGTCCGCTCCCGGACCGCTAGGGCGTCCAGGTAGCCCTCTACTACGATTAGCTCCGAATGTCCCCGGGCCCTATCCAGGTTAAAGGGAGCGTCCCGCTTGAGGCCCAGGGTATAAAGATATTTCGGCTCCGTCCCGTCCGTGGCCCTTACGATAAAGCCCTTAATCCGTCCCGCCGGGTCTCGATAGGCGATTACTAGCTTATGGGCTTTCGTGATATTCTCCAGGGCCTTCAATACCGGCCCGGCCTGGTCCTCTTTAATGCCCTTGCTCTTTAAGTGGGCCGCTAAGTCCTTAACGGACGTAAAAAAGCCTAGCTCCATGCCCCGGATTTCGTTTTCCGAATAGCCCCGGCCCTTGAGATAGTCCCGGACGGCTCGGCCTTTCTCTTCCCATAGTTGAGCTCGGAAATAGTCTAGTGAGCTCTCCCAGGCGTTAGCCTGAGCCCGGGCCCGCTCTAGCCGCTCTACGGCCTCGGGGTCCAGGTCCGGGAGCGTGTAGCCCGCTAGCCCGGCTAACTCTCTAAGGGTTTTTTGATTGCTGAGTTTCCGGGAGCTCTGGACGTAACCCCATAGCGATTGACTAAAGCCGCACTTATCCCGCCGGTTACAGATTATCCAGGTCCCATTCTTGTAAATGAAGGCCTCACGTTTCCCGCAGGCCGGACAGGTCAAAAGGTAGTAGCCCCCCTTATCCTGAGGGCTCAGGACCGCCAGGGCTCCGGCCCGGTCTAGGCTCTGGTATATTTCCTCTAGCAAGTCCCTTGTCTCTGTCATGGATGAGCCCCCTCATTTATCGGTAATACTGTATTATCTGTTTTACTGGTATTGTCGTTATTACCGGATAACAAGGCGGCTACTTTCCGCTCCGGGGCTTGTTTAATCCGGTCTATGTTATGGGCGTAGATTAGCGTGGTGTTTATATTCGCATGGCGGGCTAGGGCCTGGGCTTCCTGGACCGTAGCCCCCGCTTGAAGGGCCAGGGTTATACAGGTATGCCGGACGCTATGGGCCGTGAGCCTGTCGCTATCAATCCCTATGGCCCGGAGCCTGAGCTTGATTATCCGCCTGAGGGTCCGGGTGCTAAGCCGCCCCCCGCCGTTCCTATTGCTGAGGCTAGCGAATAGCGGGGCGTCCTTTTTAACCGGCCCCCGGGCCGTTAAGTATTCATAGAGAGGCTTGAGCGTTTCCGCCGGGAGTAAGGCGGGCTCATCTTTTTCGTCCCGGCCCTTGCCCTGTATCCATAAAAGGGCCTCTCCGCCTTCCTGTCTTACGTCCTCTGCGCTAGCTCGGATAGCCTCTATTGTCCTTAGGCCTGTCGTGGTCAATAGATTTATAAGGGCATAGTCCCGGATCCCCCGGAGCTCCCGCCGGTCTATGGATTCTAGGAGCTCCCGGACCTGTGAGAGCGTGAGCGGGTCCTTTCTAAAGCCATTCGTCCGCCGGGACCCCTTAATGCCCTTAGCGATATTCGGAAGCCCCCGGGTAGCCTCTAGCCAGGTAAAGAATTTTCGGA
>Ga0315284_10017346_pt1 | contig 10211 bp, 9 predicted proteins | sample YL17G09_16_MG_FD_203696 | JGI IMG/M metagenome (GOLD analysis project Ga0315284, IMG submission 203696) | Sediment microbial communities from Yellowstone Lake, YNP, Wyoming, USA - YL17G09_16 | ecosystem: Environmental > Aquatic > Freshwater > Lake > Sediment | place: USA: Wyoming | collected...
AATAGGTGCATCAGAACCAACAAAAACAAAGAGACCTTATTTATCAATTATAAGACAATTAACAAAAAGTAAATATAAATTAAATAGTTATGATTATAGAATAAAACAAGATGGTAAAGAGGATATCAGAACAAAGAAATATATTTTTGAATTATTGTAAATTATATGTTTTTTATGAGATTTAATAAAAAATTATTGTCTCTTTGTTCTATATCATATTCTATATATTTTTGATAATCTAAACCCAATGATTCAATAAAAATATTATTATGCAATATTATTGTTAAAATTATTATAATTTCATTTGTTTCATTTTTAGATAAATCAGATGAGATATATTTTTTTATATTGTTAAAAATTAAATTATTTTTAATATATTTTACTCTTTCATCAAAATTTTTAATTTCTATTTTTTTTTCTTCAACAACATCAAGTATTTTTTTATTTAATATAGAATATATAAAAGCAATTTTATCATTTTTCCAATATTTTTTATTTACAATAATATCTGTATTATTTAACTTATATTTTTCATTAAAAATCAATTCATAATCAATTATATACCATTTATATGCACCATTTATTTTTTTATACATTATATTTTCATCGTGAATATCACGATGCATATAACCATTTTTATGAATAATATTAATACTATTAATTATTTGTTTAACCATATTTTTATATTCAATATTAGATAATTTATTAATTATATGTCTCAGCGTTCCATCTAATATTGGTGTATATATTAAAAAAGCACATGTTTTCATTTTATTTGATTTTCTTTTTTCTTTCTTCAAATATTCCGGCATATTAGATGGTATATTTGAAGTATAACTACAATTATGCAAAATACCATTTTGAGCTAATAATAAAAATTTATTGGGATATTTATTTCCAACATTAACACTAAAATCAATTTGTCTATGATAATTAGAATTATTATCCAATAAATCATATTTATTTATTTTTTCAATTTTGTAAATACCATTAGTATTACCTATTTTACATTTATAAACTGAACCAGACCATCCTTCACCTATTTTTGTAATTAATTTAATATCTGAATTGTGCATATTATAATTACCACCAATTTGATTATTTATATCCATATTTTTTAATTCTAAATACTTTGTCTTATATTTTATATATTTATCTTTATAGTCCATATATATATAATAAACTATAAAATAAATAATTTAAATTTTGCGTTTATTTTTATAAAATAAAAACTACTTAAAGATATATAAATATAGTATAATATTATGAGCGCTATAGAAGAAAAAAAAAATAAACCACCAGATAAACCAACTGATTATTTCAAATGTGTTAAGATACCACTTAAACACGTTTTGAAAAATCCAGATATTAATTTACCAAAAATTACTGGTGCTGTTATCAAGTGTAATAAAATTGTAATTAATACATTAATGTTTATGAAACTTTATTTATTGGATTACTTTGAAAAAAATAATAAACTTCCAGAAATAGATAAAGTATTTGTTAATTCTTGTATGAAAATTTTATGTAATGAAAGTGCATCAGGACGACCACCAAAGAAAGAAATCAAATAACTAAAAGATAAATTAACTGCTTTTTATAATTCTGATTATAAACCATTGATTAAAGATACTGATTTAGATTATTCACATCTTAATACTGTTTTAGATTATCTTACAATTGGAATTATTACAATGTATGAAAATAATATTAAATTGCATTATGTTGAATATATTGAAAGATATGTTAATATTGTTTGGAAGAAAAAAGAAACAATAGTTAAGATAAAAGAAGAAAACAAAGAGGAAGAAAAACAAAAAGAATTAGTTAATGAATTTTGCAGACAATTAAGAAAAATTAAAACTGATATACTTGAAATAACAACAGAATATAAATCAGATGTAAAATATCATAATTTGCTAAAAGAAATAAAGAAAACAATAACACCAAATAAAGATAAATACCAAAAAAATAATTTATATTATGATTTACAATGTAATCCTCAAGACTATTTACCTTGTATGATTAGAATGATGAAAGAAGTAGAAAAAGATAAAGTTATGATATATAATGTTTTTCCAATGAGAAATGAAATATCACCATCTCATATTAAAATAGACACTACAACATTAGTTCATTTACTTTTTACACAAAAACAAGGAAATAAAACTGATTATTTATTAGAAGGTAATTTAAAAAAACACGAAAATGAAATTTGGGAATTTTTCTTTAGAACTGAAAGACAATGTTTTAAGAAACCAAAATATACATTTCATCATATGATAGAAACTGATGGTGTTAGTTGTTCTATTTTAATGTTAAGAAATGATTTAATAGGCAAAAGAATACCAAATATTAAAGTTGATTCAAATACAGAACAATATATTGATGAATTAAGTGATTATACTAATATTAAAAATAAAAAGATTGTTGCAATTGATCCGAATAAGGCAGATATTTTATATTGCGTTGATGATGATAATAAAGATGCAAATGAATTTAGATACACTCAAGACAGTAGAAGAAAAGAATGTAAAATCAAAAAGTATGCCAAAATTATTTTAGAATTCAAAAAAGAAAAAGTTGATGGAAAAACAATAATTGAATATGAAACAGAACTATCAAAACTTAATAGAAAAACATTAATTATAAAAGATTTTAAGGAATATATAAAAAAGAAAAGTGAAATAAATAATAAGTTATATAAGTTTTATGAAAAATATATATTTAGAAAACTCAAACTAAATGGATATATAAATAAAAAGAAACATGAACAAAAAATGATTAATAATTTTAAAAAAATATTTGGAAAACCCGAAGAAGTAATTATTACGATAGGTGATTGGGAACAAAAGAAACAAATGAAATATAAGGAAGCAACTAAAGGTGTTGGTATGCGTAAATTATTTAGACAAAATAATTATAAAGTATATTTAGTTGATGAATTTAGAACAAGTTGTATGTGTTCAATATGTAAAGAAGAAACAGGAAGATGTGAAAAATTTCAAATCAGAGAAAATCCGAAACCATATAAAAGTGGTAATATCTTATGCCATGGGCTTTTAACTTGTAAAAAGTGTTCAGGTGTATGGAATAGAGATGTTAATAGTGCCACAAATATATATAGAATTGCAAAAAATGCAATTAATGAATTAGAACGACCAAAATATTTATGTAGGGAAAAGAAGGATGAGAATATCAAAGTAGAAAAACCTAAAAAAGATAAAGTTAAGATAGTCGTTCAAAAGAAAGCCAAAAAATCAGTTAAGGTTGTCGCCTTAACAAAATCATAATTTACACGCTCTGCAACGGGCAAACCTTAAAGCTTTATTTTTTGACATTTATTTGTCTCATTTTAAATCTTCAAGGGTGTAAATGGTCTTCTCATTTCTACAGCAGTAGAATTTGATAATTTGATTGTAATTTCTCCTGTATAATAAGCACTACCTGCTACTCTTGAAATAAATAATTTTCTATTTTCATCACTACTATTAGTACCTAAAAGAAATTCTAAAAAAGGTCGAAAAATAGAATATTCAGTAAATAAACTAGTAGTATTTCTATTAAAGTTATCTTTAAAATTAAATTTAGTTTTATCTATTGATAATTCACCAAATTTTTCTAAAGGTATATTTATATATTCTAAAAGTGAATTTTGTTTTGAAATTTTAAGGTTTTTAGAAAAAGTCTCGATATCAAATTTTAACTCAGATAAAAAATAAGCAGGATTCCAAAAAGTTTTTATAAAAGTAATCATATTCTCAAATTGGTTGACTGTTTTAAAACCACACATAATTAGAAATCTTCTGAATAGTATTTCTTTTTTAATTGAATTTTCTAATTGTTGAAATTGATTTTTTAACAATAATGTTCGTTTAGAATTATTATTTTTAAAATAGTTTGACTTATTATTAATAAAATATCAATTAAGATCTACTTAATTTAAATTTTGACTTTCTAATTTTAATTCAAATATATTTTTTTCAAAAAATTTAAATAAATTACTAAATCTTTCTTTTTTACTATTATTTATAAATTCTTTTTGTTTTTCTGATTTTAATAAATCTAATAATCTTGGATTAATTTTTAAAAATATAAATGTTTTTGCAGCTTTTGATAAAAACATCATCTTTTGAGTTTCTCTTATAAATATATCTTGATTAACATTTTGTTTTAATATCACAAAATCATTATTACTATCAATTTCTTCAAAAAATTTATGTGTATATACAGGAAGCATTTTTTCAAAAATATCTCTTGTTAATCCACCAACATCTACACCAGCTTGTCCAATATATTCAAATTTAAAAGGATTACTTAAATCATGACTCATAATAAAATCATATAGTTCTTTATAATTTGGACAAGAATTATTTGATGATTTTTTTATATTCAGTAAATCTTTTTAATAATAATTGAAAATTTTATTTTATTAAATGTTACTGTATTTACACAAATTACTGTATTTTCACCAATTATACCTGTTAAATTTGCTCTTGTTAAATCTGCTCTATATAAATTTGCTCTTTTTAAATTTGCTCCTTCTAAGTGTGCTCCTTGTAAATTTGCAAAATTTAAATTAGCATCTCTTAATTATAATCTACCTAACTGGTTTTGTCTTTCTTGTGAATTAGGTATAACAGAAATTGCACTTATTTCTTTTAATATTTTTCTAGAATCTTCAGAATGCATGATTTGTCTTTTTTGTATTTCACTTAATTTTTCTACATTTAACTGTGCATCTTTTAAATTTGCCCAAGATATATAACTGCTCCTTTTAACTTAGCTTCTCTTAAAATTGCTTCTTCTAAATCAGCTTCTCTTAAGATTGTTTCTTCTAAATGTGCTCCTTCTAAAAGTGCTACACTTAAATCTGTTCTTGGAAAAAATCTTCTTAATCTTTGACTACTAGTCTGATGTATTCGTTGTTCAGGATTATTATTATTTGGGGACAGGTCCATCAAAATTATTATTTGAGTATGATTTACGATTCCGCCTATACATAATATTAAAATATAAAAATATATAATTTTTATAATGATTATAATAACAAGTATTTTTCCAAAAAATCAGTGGCAAAAAGATTTTAGTTAATCTTCAGCCTTTTTGTAACTTTCACATCAGAATCTTTCCGAATTCTAATATTAAATTTTTTCATTGGAAGACGATAATCAATTTTAATACGGCAATTTGGACAATTCACTAATTTTTGTGAGCATGAATGACAAAATGTATGACCGCATGGAACTAAAAGGTCCGTGAATTCAGATGTATTATTAGCCATGCATATTGAACAGTTTATCAAAATAATACCAAGTTCAGATTGAGCATCATTAATTTTAGAGTCAGCTTTCATTGTAGCAAGATGGTCTCTGCATTTTTGCTCAAGTTGTTTCACTTTACGTTCTTCCAAAAAATTAGTGAGTAAATAAGAAAATCTCGGGTCATTAATGAATGCTTCTGAAATATCATTGTTTGGGTGTTTTGGTAAAAGCTCATAAATATTGTAAAAATCATCCATTGATATTTTTAATTTCTTGAAAATATTTTCCATAATAAAAAACATTTCTTCCAAATCATTTGATGAAGCTTTTATAGGTTCTTCCCCAATATGTTCTAAAACATCTTTAAGATTGCTGAAAAGTTCATCTTTTGTTCTCGATAACATTAACAGCTGAAGTTTGCAAGGAAATAATAATACTTTGCGGTCATCAACAGTAAAAGGATGAGGAATATTCAAAAAATTAATAAGTGACCTAATACAAATACAAGAAGAATCAACTTTAGATTCTTCTCTTTGTAAAACAGGTAATAATGATTTAGAAAAATAATTTTCATCAATTTTCCATGTTAGCATAAAAAGTTCAGTGTTTAAAATAAAATCAGGCAAAGATTTTCGGATATTATCAATTACTTCGTGTATTGTCGCAGGTGAATATGGTGAAATACCACGAGAATTGGTTAAAATTCTTGGAATAAATAATGCTTTCAAAACATTAATATAATCCTGTATAACAGGAATTGTTTCAGTTCGGCTAATACACATTAATGCAAGCCATACTTTGAAATTATCTCTTCGGCTTGAATCCATTTTTTGTATAATATTTGGAATTTCCCTAATATTTTCTTCTGATAATTTTTCTCCATATGTTTTCAATGTAGTAATAATACGCGAGAATGAATAAGACCCGCATAAAAATAGATTGTGGAAAAAAATGAAAACATCAGAAATTTGGTATCGTTCAGGAACAAGCAAATTATCAAATACAAATTGATTGTTTTGAAAAATACGCTCAAGTTCAAAATATCCATAATAAATAAACTCGTGAATTTGCCTTACATTAACAGGAATAATTAATGCTTCTTTCCAAAGCCTAAAGTTTTCATCAAGGTAATTCCCCAAATTCAAAATAGTTCCAATCAAATTCTTTGAACATTCAGTTGAACAATTTGGTAAAAAGCTGACGTTGATTGGATGACTTCTAAGAAAATTTCTAATCTGTTCAATCTCTCCAAATGTAAATTGCCAATCTATCTCAAATAAAAGTGAAAAATTGTAAAATGACTTCTTTTCAGGGTTCACAAAACAACCATTAATTGCATCAAAAAGTATTTCAGTTTTATTACTAATTAGAAAATTAATAATATCTTCATAATTATCAGATTTTTTTTGTATTCTTTCCATTATTTGGAATATATGTTTTGTTGAACGCTGAGACATTTTTAGCCAATAAATCACAATAATTGCGCTTGAATTTTTTTGTTTCAAAAAACTAACGATATCCACATTACTAATATGTTGGCAAAGCCCCCACATAAATCTTGTAACATTGTTTTTTGATTGTCCAAATTGTTGATTAAGTATTTCCAGAAATAATTGATGTCCTTGACCACCTTGAAATATATGTTTGTAAATCAATTCAGCCAAATACAATGGAAAGCATCTAATGGATTTTGCTTTGACAAAAATTACACCAATTGCAAAGATGAATTTAGAATTTTCATTCTCTCTTTCAATAATTGCATTCATAATTGCTTTGTCTGTTCTATTAATAACATCAACAGAATCTTCATGAGATATCTGTGTTAATTCTTGCTCCCAATCGGGGTTTCTAACAGCAGAAATAATATATTCAAGAATCATTTTTTTTTATTTATAATATTTAATCAATTTTAAAAATCAATTTTTTTCTATGTATCAATTTCAGCAAATGAAATAAGTGTCATATTCATTGGAACGCACTTTTTATCCGAAATTAAATAACAAGGCATACATAACGGTTCGCTGTATTTTTTTGAACAACATATTTCAGAAAGTGGAACAAAATTGTGACATCTTGTACATTCGCATTCATATGAATTTGGGTCACAAACATCCAATTTTGTCTTTTTAGCTGCTTGAGGTTCACTCTCTTCCAGACTTCTTTTGCGTTTATTCTCTAGAATTCTAAGAATTGGACAAGCCTCAATCATCATTTGTTTTACATAATATGGAAATAGATTTGCTATATCAAGCAATCCATTTATTAACCGTTTTGATAAATCAAGTTTTGGCAAATAAAAATTAAAAACATCCTTCAGAAAATTTTGGTCATCTTGAGTTAGTTTTTTAATAAATTCTTGATTTGCATTAATAAACTGAATCATACTTATCAAATCATTTTCTACAAATAAATTCAGAAGATTCTTCATTTTGATGACCAATTGTCTAAAAAGATGTAGTCCTTCAAGAGGAAGAACTGTTGAAATAGAATCCACATTTGAAAATCTAAAATCAATTGAACATTTATCTAGATAATATATTTCCAAATAAATGATTCCAAATAGATTGTATATTGAATTAACTGGCTCATTGAAATTTGAAATTGTTTGAATAACTGAATTCAAACTTATTTGAAAACCATATTCACGGCAAACTTCTCCCATATCTATCAGTACTCTAGCATCATTTTTCTGGTAATTTTCTACACATTTTGTCATAAAAATAGACCAAAAAATTTTGCGCTGAGAAGAAATATCTGGGAAAGTTTTTTGGGCAATTTGTGCAAGTTCCGGTGTTAATGGAAAATGTGCAAACATATTTATTTCAGCATGGTTTATCAACCAGTTTAGAAAATATTTTTGTGAATCTTGCATCATATTTGAAACAATATTCTTCATATAAATTGAGCATAAATTGAAAAGTTCCATATCGAAATTAACTTTTCGTATTTTAAGAAACGTTTTCGCAAAAATTGTTATCAACATATCTGACAAATTATTTCTTTCACATCTGAACAATTGAATAAAAAGATTCTGCCAATGTGGTAGTAATTTCATAAATTCAATAACAAAAATTTCATGATTTAAAAATGCCAGAAAATCAAATGGATTCCACCAAAATAAATTCAAGAATTTCTCCATTTCATTGACTGAAATATTTGATTCATTTATAGTTTCTGATTTTTCAAGAAGACTAACAAAAAAATTCCCTGGACGCTTGAACATAAAGTTGAAATCAAATTTATTGATTCCAGAATATGTAATACATTTTTTAATCTGGGAAAATTCATAAAAACTCTTGAATTCTTTAATTAAAAAATCATGAATAATCGGGTCATTCGGAGAAGAATCATACAGCCATACTTGTTTAATTGAATAAATAATTTTTCTTCTCGAAAAATTAAATAATATATTTTGAATTTGGGCTCTAGTAAGAATATTGAAATGTGCCAAATATATCAATAAATCTGCTTGTGTGTATTTGAAATATTCTATTGGTTTATCTTTCAAAAAAGATTCAATAAGTTCTTTGGACTCTGAAAAATTTTGAAGAAGTTGAAATAGAACATAATTAGAAATATACTCAGAATTATTGAGCCAATATGGTATATGCTGAAATGAGAGAGCTTCAATAAGATTAATCCAAAAAGATGCATCCACTTCAAAACTGGTTTGCAATGCTAATTCAGCAGATTGTGGGTTTATAGTGACCCCAATTTCCACACATAATGGAACAATTGCGAGCTCAATCCACAATGGAATATTCGTTATTTCTAGCCTTTTTCCTTGGAAAATAGAAAGAAATTGGAATAATGGGCGAAGTTCATGTGAATGTATATTATCTCTTAAAACTTTAATTGCCCTTTGAAAACTAACAGTATAATCAACTTCTGGTTCAGTGGGCTTCGGTTTTCTAAATAAGAAAATAAGAATCCAAATTGCAGTATCATTTATATTCATTTGATTTTCACCAAGTTGTTCAAATTCATCATCATATATATAATTATTCCAATTGAATTTTGAATATCGTGTAAGAGTACAAATATTAGAGGACCATTGATTCCTTTTTGAACCCTTTTTTGATGGATTTTTCAAAAAATCCTTAATTAATTTAATTGAAGCCATTTTTATATAATTATAAATAATTAGTGTATTTTTAATCATTTTTTACATATAAAATTTAGCTAATTGTGTAGCTGGATTTTTCAGAGTATTGAGCCAATGTATATGGTATTTATGAAAAATTGATGGTAAAAAAACAATAACCTTTTAATAATAGTTGAAGAATGCCAAGAGAAAGAAAATTTGTGGCATCTTTAGCTGTGCAGTATGCATTATTTTTCTGCATAGGATTGAATATAAGTAGGAGTTTACCTTTTGGTGTCACTGCAATGCCATTTATACCACAGAGTGTCACAAGTCATTGTGACATGCTTTTGCTGACTAGAAGTGGGCACTTGTGCAATTTACTTGTGCAAAAACTACTTGGAAAGCGAACTTGCAAATCAAAATGGATTTTATCAAGGCTCCATTCAATAAGGTTCAAAGATCCGCAAGCAATAATGGATTATTGCTTGTTAATTGCTGAAAAAGAGGAGCTTGATTTATCCAAACATGAATTTTTTCCTCAAGTTCCCTTAAATCTGTGTGTCACTTTTGATGATATGGTGGAGCTTAAGTTACAAAAAGGTTTAAATCCAATCATTGTCTCTAGAAGAGAACATACAGATGATATTTCCGGTTTTTTCAGTATAACTTATTTGGATGATCACAGATTTGTTGTATCAAATGGTCGTGAGGAAAACACCGGAGAGTTATGGTGTTTTTCAGGAAAAGAAATGAGCCATGTGACAACCCTGAGAGGGCACAATGGCAGAATTGGTTCTTGCGATATTCATTCTAAATTTAAGATTTTTGCAACGAGTCCCTTAGGATATAATCCACAAATA
>Ga0315284_10017347_pt1 | contig 10211 bp, 10 predicted proteins | sample YL17G09_16_MG_FD_203696 | JGI IMG/M metagenome (GOLD analysis project Ga0315284, IMG submission 203696) | Sediment microbial communities from Yellowstone Lake, YNP, Wyoming, USA - YL17G09_16 | ecosystem: Environmental > Aquatic > Freshwater > Lake > Sediment | place: USA: Wyoming | collected...
ATCTCTGAGTGAATCGGTGGATCAGCTAGAAAAATACGGCCCTGTTTTTTTTATAATAGGGCTGCTTATCTTTTTTTAATACCGTAATCCTGATTTTTTACCGGCTTTATATGCATCAGAAACGCTATTTTTTTTAATGCTGGATGGAAAATGAAACGTCTTATCAGCGTCAATGGTCCGGACGACATATTTGCCGAATACAGAGGCACTCCCATCGGTTTGCTTTTAGAGTATCACGACCTCGGCAGGCCTTTTGATGCGTATTCCCGGGCGCAACTGTTGATCGGGATGTGCATGGACAACAGGAAAAACTTGCGTATCCCTGACAATTTTGCCTTCATAATCCGCACGGGCGGCGGCAATCTGAGATACAGCGAGTTCAAGGTTTCCTATGCCATCTCGATCGGGCAGGTCAGGCATATAGCGCTGATCGGTCATAATAATTGCGGGATGGTGAATCTGGTTTCGCGCAGGGATGAATTCATAAAAGGCCTTGTAGAGATTGCTGGCTGGGACGTGGAAAGGGCCGAAGAGCATTTCATGCACTTTGCCTCGTTGTTTGAGATAGGCAATGAGGTGGATTTTCTGCTGAGCGAGGCTAAACGGCTCAGGCTGCGTTACCCGAAGATCCAGATAGCGCCCCTGTTTTACAGGATAGAGGACAACTTGTTATATCTGATCGATGAGGATTGATCGCTCTATTCCATTATTTCCTTCTGCGCAGGGGCGATACGGAGCTAGGAGTGCCCTTATTCTTCTGCAGGTAGTGCTGATGACGTTCATCAGCCGGATAAAATATCCCTGCAGGAACTATCGATGTGGTTATTTTTCGTTTGTACTTTTTTTGTTCTTCGGTCAAGGTCTTTTCGGCGGCATTCTTTTGTTGCTCGTTATGGCAAAAAATAGCACAGCGATAACGTGTTCCGAAATACGGTCCCTGGCAGTTCTTAGAAGTGGGGTCGTGTATGCTCCAGGATATGTTCAGAAGTTCCCGGTAAGATACCTCTTCAGGGTCGTATTCCACGCATACTGCTTGGGCGTGTCCTGTTTCGTCTTCGCCTACTTCTTCATAAGTGGGATTCCTCGTGCGTCCCCCTGAGTATCCTGCTACGGTAGATTTAACGCCTTTTACTTCATTGAATGCATCCTGGACTCCCCAGAAACAGCCTGCGGCAAATGTCGCCCTTTCAAGAGCCATGGTTATATATAGGATTGCAGGCCTAATACCTGGCATAAACTTCCTTCCGCTATTTCCGTCTGATCAATCCAGTAAAACATCCAGCGAAACCTGTGTTCTTCTTGTGATAATGCTGATGATATTCCTCGGCGGGCAGGGGACAATCCTCCCTGCGGAACGGTAACGCTAAGCGAAGTAGTCGCCCTGATAAACAAATGGTCGACCGGACAGGCAAACCTCTCCGACGTGATACAACTGATCAACCCGTGGGCCGGGGTTGTCTAGCTTATAAAGTATTTAAACACCTTTTAAGTAATATGTCTTGAGAAGAAACCATTCTCAAAGCACTTTACTTAAAATGCAAACAAAAAAAATTCTATCGATCGGCCTGTTTATTGTGATGCTTGCTACCTCTTTGGCGCCTTCCTGTTTTGCCGCGACACGCACCGTGTGCGCGAGCGGATGCGGTTATACCAGCATACAGACAGCCATAAACGCGGCATCGACCGGGGATACGATACTTGTAAGGGACGGAACCTACTCGGAAAGCCTGACAGTAGGGACAAGCGTGAACATCCAGTCCGTGAACGGTTCCAGCAAGACCATCATTCAGGCGAGCAATAATTTCACCAATGTCATGAAGATAACCACAAATTACGTCAACGTGAGCGGTTTTACCTTCAGGGGCGCGCTCAATGCAAGCCAAATCGACGCCGACTCAGGGATATACCTCTATTACGCACAACATTGTAATATCTCAAAGAACAATATCTCGGCAAATATCCACGGCATCGCCTTTTTTAACGCTCCGTATAACGTCATCTACAACAATACCGTCCAGAAAAATAGCATTGGAATCCATCTGGATTTTTCGTCCAATAACAACAACATCTCAAACAACACGGTAACGGCGAACACAAACTCGGGGGTATACATTTTGCGTTCCAACAACACCAAGGCGTTCGGAAACAACATTTCAAACAACAATCCCGATGTAACCATTTACACAAGCTGCAACAACAGCGTCTACAGGAACAGCATCTACAACTCAAGCAGCCAGGGGATCATGCTCTACGAGTCCGCCAATGGCAACAACATCTCCGGCAACGTGATCAGATCGAACTCCTACGGTATAGGCACCTACAACTCAAACAATAACATGATCTACAACAACCACTTCAACAACACATGGAATGTATACTCATCCAATTCAACAAACAAATGGAACACGACGAAGATTTCAGGAACAAACATCATCGGAGGGAGCTATCTGGGAGGGAACTACTGGAGTACCTATTCGGGTTCGGACATCAACGGTGACGGTATTGGAGAAACAAGTTACACAATAAGCTCAGGCAACGTGGATTACCTGCCGCTGGTTACGACGACCACTACAATCACGACTTCAACCAGCACGACCACGACTACCTCATCAGCCACGACTACGACCGTCCCAGGGTACTGTTCTTCGGCTAGCCAGAGTATGTCTTATGAGCACGTCACGAGGGTCGTGCTGAACACTGGCGACAGGTCGTCGAGCGCAAGCTATTACTCGGACTATACGGGGACCGTTTTCACAACGTTGACGAACGGCCAGACGTATACGCTCAAGGTGGAGGGCTACGCCACCAATGATTATACCGAATACGTGAAGGCCTGGATTGATTTCAACCAGGACCAGGACTTCAACGACACCGGGGAGGAAATAAACCTGGGGCAACACGCCTACACCGGGGCCGGAGCATACAATTTCTCGAACATCCTTACAGTGCCTCCGACAGCACTCCAAGGAAATACAAGACTTAGGGTATCCATGAAATGGAGCACAGCACCTTCACCATGCGATAGCAGTATCGCGTACGGCGAAGTAGAAGACTACACGGTAACGATAAGTTCCGGGGGAACCACGACGACTACGACCACGTCGAGTACGACAAGCACGACAAGCCCGGCAGGCTACTGCTCTTCTTTTAGCAATCACACCTACGAACACATCAAGAGGGTCGTGCTCAATACCGGCGACAGGTCGTCGAACGCGAGCTATTACTCGGACTACACCGGATCCATCTTCACTGCCCTGAACGCAGGGAATACCTACACCCTCGTCGTCGAAGGCAAGGAGGACTATGATAACCTCACCCGATACGTCCGGGCATGGATAGATTACAACCAGGACCAGGACTTCACGGACGACGGAGAGATGGTGACCCTCGGCAGCAAAACCTTCGTGGGCGAATATAATTTCTCCTGTGAATTGTTCGTGCCCTTTTATGCTTTATATGGAAGCACGAGAATGAGAGTGTCCCTCATGTGGGGCTCTTACCCTTCATCTTGCCAGAACCTTAACTACGGCGAAGTCGAAGACTACACGGTAGGGATCAGTTCAGGAGGCTCATCGACCTCGACCACCTCCTCCTCGACGACGAGTTCGTCAACGACTACGACATCATCCACCACGACGACAACGCCTGAACCCTACTGCTCATCAAGTTCCACTTACATTATGGACGAGTACATCGCGGGGGTTGCGCTTAACACGGGCTTCAGTTCATCGAACGCGAGCAATTACTCGGATTATACGGGTACGATTTTCACTGCACTGGCTGCAGGAAATTCGTATACCCTGTATGTGTACGTCAGCACTCTTGGGTACGATGCAAGACAAGTCAAGGCCTGGATAGACTACAACCACGACTACGACTACTCCGACGCCGGAGAGGAAATAGATCTGGGGACGCATACGTTCGGCGGACTATACACGTTTTCCAAAAACTTCACCGTACCTGCGGGCGCGGCGTTTAGCACCACAAGGATGAGGGTCTCGGTGGAATACGGCGGGGCCCCTGCAACCTGCGGAACCTATGAGTACGGCGAAGTAGAGGACTACACTCTAGGGCTCTTCCCGGGCGGCACGTCGACCACGTCGACGATCGCGTCGACCTCCTCTACGAGCACGTCGACCTCTTCGACCACAACAACGGTCCCGGACCTATACTGCACGTCGAAGACGTATGATCACTCCTTCGAGTACATATCGGCGGTGGAACTCAACGGGGGAATCACTTTATCGGGCGCAAGCGACTACTCATGCTATGGCGTATACCCATTGACTACCCTGTTCCCGGGGTGGGCATACACCCTCTACGTGGACGTCAACGCGACGGGTGAGGCGAACGGCGATGGCAGCAACGAATACGTTAAGGCCTGGATTGACTACAACCACGACTACGATTACTCCGACGCCGGGGAAGAGATAGAGCTCGGGAACTACACCTTCAGCGGCGTACACACCTTCTCTAGGAGCTTCACGGTACCGGCCGGCGCCGCCATCGGCAATACGCGGCTCAGGGTCTCTCTAAACTGGTCAGCCTACGCCGAGCCATGCAGCGAATACGAGTACGGCGAGGTAGAGGACTACCTGATAGGCATAAACATGACAGGAATCACGACCACGAGTTCCACAACCTCCAGCACGGCCGGCTCGTCCACGACATCGACGACAGCCGCAACAGGCAGTTCAACCACATCGTCCACCACGATCACGTCGACGTCAGGCACCACCACAACCATATCACCATGCCGGCGGACAGGGGATTACCCGCCATGCGACGAGATATCCGTTCCTGAGATCCTTAACATGATTTTCCTCTGGTCAAGAGGCGAAGCGGAAATGGGGGACGTTTTGTCCTTGATAAACATATGGGCGACTACGTGATGGCGTCTATCTGACCTCAAGCATCCTCTGGATCGATAGTACCGCCTTCTTTCTTATTTTTTCAGGGACTATTATCTCGTATTCCATGTTCTGCAGGGATGAGAGCACTTTGGATAGCGTCGTCTTCTTCATGTTCGGGCAGGTCGATAGCTTGGTCGCGGGATAGAATCTCGTCCCTGGGTTCTGCTTTTGCAGCTGGTGTATTATGCCGACTTCAGTCCCTACGATGAATTCTTTTGCGTCCGTCTTCCGGGCGTATTCCAGCATCTTTCCGGTGGAAAGCACGGCGTCTGCGAGGGCCGTTACCTGCGGCGTGCATTCAGGGTGTACCATGACCTTTGCGTCGGGATGTTCTTTCCTCTCTCTTTCGATGTCTTCGGGCTGTATCCTGACATGCGTCGGGCAGAAGCCGTTCCAGAGGATGAGTTTCTTATCGGTTCTCGCGGCAACGTACTGGCCGAGGTATTTATCTGGCACGAATATGACTTCTTTGGAATCCAATGAATTCACAACCTCCACGGCGTTCGAAGACGTGCAGCACACGTCTATTTCAGCCTTGATGTCGGCGTTGGTGTTTATGTATGCAACGCACGCGGCATCAGGGTGTTTCTTTCGCAGTTCTCTCACGTCCTTTGCGGTTATCATGTTTGCCATAGGGCATCCCGCGCCCGGGTCCGGGATGAGGATCGTCTTGTCCGGCGAAAGAATGGATGCGGTCTCGGCCATGAATTTGACGCCGCATAATACGATAACGTCGGCAGTGCTATCCGCCGCCTTCTGGCTGAGGCCCAGGGAATCGGCCACGTAGTCCGCTATGTCCTGCACCTCAGGCCGCTGGTAGTTGTGGGACAGGATCACGGCGTTCTTCTCCTTTCTTAGCTTGTTTATCTCTTTTATGATCTCTTCCATTTCAGGTCGTGTATAAAATATTTTAACGGTTGTTAAAGAATCAGAACGAGTCCGGGACCTGTTTTAAAATGCCGCAAGTACTGCATATATCCCTGCTTGCGGGTTCCCCGCAGCTTGAGCATCTCCGTATCTTCTTTGTTTAACAATCGTTAATATCACCCCCGACTTATATAATGATCTAATCCAATTATTATCAGACACACAATGAAACTACCCTGCGAGCAGGCCTTATGGTACCTTCTCCCGCAGATAAGGTCGGACCTCGCAAGAGAGCTTATAAAGAGGGGCATCAGCCAGAAGGGGACTGCGAATCTTTTAGGCCTCACGCCTTCGGCCGTGAGCCAGTACGTTCACAAGAAGAGGGCCGGAAAGGTCAGGATGTCCAGGGATTACAAAAAGAACTTAAAGAAGGTTGCGGAAGACATAATCAGGTCGAAGGACGAAAAGGAGATATCCCGGCTCATATGCGCATGCTGCAAAGAAGCCCGCTCGCTTGATACATCTTTGCGAAAAAAATGAATGTTTACCAAATCTTTGAAAGGGTCGGGCGGGAAAAGCCCCTTGTGCATCACATAACGAATTATGTGACGATCTATGACTGCGCCAACATTACAAGGGTCTTTGGGGCCCTGCCCGTGATGGCTCACGCAAAAGAGGAGTCCGCCGATATGGCAGCTATCGCCTCTTCCCTGGTCCTTAACATAGGCACGCTGACCCCTGATCTTGTCAAGTCCATGATCCTTGCCGGACAGAGCGCCAACCGGAAGGGGATCCCGGTGGTGCTGGATGCGGTCGGCGTCGGAGCCACTCGTTTGAGGGATGACGCCGCGGCGGAATTGCTGGAATCCATCAGAATAGACGTTGTGAAGGGCAACGCCTCGGAGATAGCACGGCTTGCAGGCGTAGACGTCAAAACCCGGGGCGTGGAATCGGCCAAGGTGGAAGCAGACCTGGAGCAGATCGCAAAAAAACTCGCCTTGGAGAAGAAGGCGACAGTCGTCATAACTGGGAAGGTGGACATCGTAACCGACGGCAGAAAAACTTTTCTTGTGAAGAACGGCCATGAGATGATGGGGAAGATCGTCGGGACCGGCTGCATGGCGGCATCAGTCATCGGGGCATTTGTCGCGGTTGAAAAAGACCATCCACTGGCTTGCGCTGCTGCATTGTCAGTCTACGGAATAGCGGCGGAGCTTGCGGCAAAGAAGTCCAGGGGCCCGGGCAGCTTCAAGGAGAACCTGTTTGACGAGGTCTACAACTTGAACCGGGAAAAGATAGAGGGGATGAGCAAAATTGAAGAAAAGACTGCTTGACATCGATTACTATTTCATAACAGACTCTGGGTTGACCCGAAGAGGCATTCTCCCGGATGTGGAGGATGCGGTCAGGGCAGGCTGCAGGATCATCCAGTACCGGGAGAAAGAAAAAAGTGCGCGGGAGATGATCGCTGAGGCCAGGGAGATAAAGAGGATATGCTGCGAAGCGATCCTGATCATAAATGACAGGGTGGACGTTGCGCTATCCGTGGATGCCGACGGCGTGCACCTAGGCCAGAAGGATATGGACGCAAGGGCTGCAAGAAAGCTTTTGGGCGACAAGATAATAGGAGTAACGGTGCACAACGTAAAAGAAGCCGTAGATGCCGAGAAAAAAGGCGCGGACTACCTGGGGGTGAGCCCGATATTTACGACAGGCACAAAGACCGATGCAGGCGAAGCATGCGGGACCGGCATGATAGCGAAGATCAGGAGCAAAACGAGCCTGCCAATTGTTGCGATCGGAGGCATAACCAAGCATAATGCCCTGGAAGTCATGGCCGCGGGAGCCGATTCGGTAGCGGCGATATCTGCAACAGTCTGCTCGGATGACGTGAAAAAAGAGGTAAAAAAGTTCATCGAAATAATACGCGCGGGAAAGAAACCGGGAATAACTGGGGAATAAAAAAACGGCCCCTTAGGGGCTCATGCTGCCTGCTACGTAACCGTCCAAGTCAAGGACGGCGCGCTTGAAGCCTAACGCCTTTAATTCTCTGGATATCATGGTTCTGTTCTCTAATACTTTGGCGTAATCCTCGAGGTAGACTTCTATTACCGCAATATCTCCGAAGCACCTGACCCTGAGTTGTCTTACGCCTGCGGATCTCACGACGGCCTCGGTCTTGGACACCTTCTCAAGAACTTCTTTCGTTAACTCTGTGCCGTAGGGGATCCTGGATGCGAGGCATGCCATAGAAGGTTTTTCTGCGTTAGGCAGTTTCAGGTATGCGGCAATTTCCCTGATGTCTTTTTTGGCAAAGCCGAGTTCTGCCAGCGGGCTGTATACCCCCGCATCTTTCACTGCCTTATAGCCCGGTCTGTGGCCTTTTATCTCCTCGGCGTTGGTCCCTTCCGCGACGGCTTTGACGCCTTTCTCGCAGGCGACCTTTTTGAGAACAGCAAGCATCTCCTTCTTGCAGTGGTAGCACCTGTCGGGTTTGTTGGATCTGAAACAGGGATTGGCAAGTTCATCGTGTTTTACGACAAGGTGTTTTATCCCGATGTTTTTTGCAATTATCCCTGCAGCCTCGAGTTCCGACTTTTCAATCGTGGGCGAGTCGACGGTTACCGCAAGGGCTCTCTCTCCCAGTGCATCGTATGCGGCCTTTGCAAGGACGCTCGAGTCCACGCCTCCCGAGAATGCGACAACTACGCCGTCGAATTTCCTGAAATAGGAGAGCAGCCTTTCCGTATTATCCTTTACGTCTCCGGGCATGGATATATATTCGAAACCGCGGGTTTATAACCTAGTTCGGGCGAATGATATAATATAATGCACTACTCCTATTCAAAGATCAGGCGTTTTCGCGACTGCCCGTTGGCATTCAGGTTCGAGTACCTGGACAAAGTTGAGGTAGAGGAATTCGAGACGATAGAAGCCTTCATGGGCTCGAGGGTGCATGAAGTCCTCGACAGGTTCTACGGTGAAATACTGAAGGGCAAGGCCCCGGAATTAGGGGATGTTCAGGGTCTGTACTATGCTCTTTGGGATAAGCGCATAAGTCCCGCAGTAGTTGTGAACAAGCAGGGTCTTTCCCTAGAAGACTACAGGTCTGCGGGCGCAAGATGCCTGAGAGAATACTATGATAGCTACAAGCCGTTCGACAATGAAAAGACGGTAGCGACCGAACTCCTGGTCAGAATAGACCTCCTTGGCGACGGAAGCTACAAATTCATAGGATTCATAGACCGCCTGGACAGGATCGATGACGGCGTGTATGAGATACATGATTACAAGACAAGCCAGTCTCTTCCAAGCCAGAAAAAGAAGGATGCGGACGAGCAGCTTGCGCTCTACGAGCTGGGCATAAGGCAGGGCATGGGCGAAGTAAGCGGGGTAGATCTTGTATGGCACTACCTGAGGCACAACAAGGAGATGAGGTCGAGGCGGACGCATCAGGATCTGGAGGTGCTGAAAGGAAGCCTGCTGTCAACGGTAAGGAAGATAGAGGAGGCGATAGTGGATGACCATTTCCCTGCCGCGAGGACGAACCTCTGCGCCTGGTGCGCGTATCAGGAGATATGCAAGGGCGCAAAGACTGGAAAAGCCTATAAGCAGGCCAGTCTATGCCTATATCCAAGGGATGTCTCTAAGAATTAAACATATAGCGATGCCAACATCCAAATGACAAACAAGGAAACCCTCTGTGGGATCCTTGTAGTCGTAATATTTTTTCTTCTTAGCCGAATTCCTTGAAGAAACCCTGCAATGGGTCGTCTTCGTCGGAGAGTGCGTCTTTTTGTTCCGTGGTGTTTGCCTGATAGCTGTTGTCCTGCACTGTCTGGTTGAATAAGGGAGAAGGCGTATTCACTGCGCCTATCGTCCTTAACGTCTTTACCATCTTCACGGCCGCCTCAACGGCTCTTTTCGCGTATTCCACCCTCTGATGGGCTTCAAGCCTGCTCATTCCGGGCCCGGTTATCCCGAGGCCTACGGGTTTTTCATAGTCGAGAGCGAGGTCGGCGATCTTTCTTGATGCGTGCTGCGCCACTATCTCGTCGTGTTCGGTGCTTCCCTCTATCACCGCGCCGAGGGCGACGAGGCCGTCTATGTCGTCTCTTTGCAATAGCTTCTTTACCGCAAGAGGCATGTCGAATACGCCCGGCACCCTTACCACTTCCACGACATCGGTTTCAAGAAACCTTGCATGTTCCTTGGCCAGTTCGACCATGGCAAACGTTATGTCATAGTTGAACTCTGCGGCCACAATACCTATCCTGATTCTATCCATTTTTTTGTTTTATTTTGTTTTTTGTTAATGTGAATCCGTCAGCGGGCCGGCATCCTCCCTGCCCTGTCTCCTGCCCGTGCCTGCGTTTCTGGTGAGGTCACCGGGCGTAAAGAGAAGCCGTACCGCGTTCTTGGCATGCTCTC
>Ga0315284_10017348_pt1 | contig 10210 bp, 17 predicted proteins | sample YL17G09_16_MG_FD_203696 | JGI IMG/M metagenome (GOLD analysis project Ga0315284, IMG submission 203696) | Sediment microbial communities from Yellowstone Lake, YNP, Wyoming, USA - YL17G09_16 | ecosystem: Environmental > Aquatic > Freshwater > Lake > Sediment | place: USA: Wyoming | collected...
AGGCCGAGCAGCACCGCGTACTTGTACGTCGCGGTGAAGGCGCCCTCGTCCAGCAGCGCCACCACCCGCTCGGCGAAGCCGATGGCGTCCGTCACGGGGGCGCGCGATGTCACGGGGAGCGGTCCACGAGGCCTCCACAATGGCTCCCGGAAGCCGCCGCCGCCAGAGCACCGCCCGGATTCAACCTCGGCGGGGGGTGTGACAGCCGCGGCGCCCGCCCCTCCGCCCGATGCTGCCATCGGGCCGTCACACGGGCGTCAGATCAGGGGTCGGCACGCCGGCCGCCCCCCATCGCCCCGCCCCACGAGGCGCAAGGAACGGGTGTCGGGTGCAGCGAAAAGGATGCGGGGGTTGGCGGGATCCGCAGTATGATGTCCCTGCGGTCGGGGGAGTTCGGAAACCTCTTGATCCGCAAGCGGCAGAGGCTGTGATGTGCGAGATTGACCGTTGGCCCAGGACGGTGCATTATCGCACCGCTGGAGATGGAAGGAGGAGTGACAGTGGCCAAGCCAATTACCGCCACCCCCCCAGTGAAGGGCAAGGCGGCTGAGAACATTCAGCGGGAGATCTTGCGGGGCACCCCGGATACCACCGAGCGTCGAGAGACGATTCGAAGGGCTGACGAGGTCTACCGCCACGCGAGCCGGCGCACAAACGACAACCAGCAGCGATAGTCGGCGTGTCGTCCGTGCTGGACACGTTGATGGTCGAGCCATTGCCCCCGGCCTTTCGTGCCGGGGGTTTTGACTGCGGAGAACCAGACCTCACCGACTACCTGTGCGACGGAACCGCCGCGCGAGACGAAGCCAGCGGTATGGCTAGAACCTACCTCGTGCGCAACGAGAAGGGGCTCGTTGGGTACTTCAGCGTTCTCGCGGACGCGATCCGGCTTGAAACGAGGGAACGGCCCCGAGATTGCCCCTATTCCGCTGCCCCGGCCCTGAAGCTCGGGCGAATGGGGGTGGCCCGGGAGCATCGGGGCCAACGCGTCGGGGCCTGGATACTGGACTACGTCGTCGGGCTGGCGCGTGAGCTGTCGGCGCAGGCGGGTTTGCGATACGTCACGCTCGACGCCCTCAAGCGGGACAAGCTCGTCGCCTGGTACGCACGCTACGGCTTTCTCAGAAACGGTGGACACGAGAAGGGGCTGGCCAAGCTCCGGAGCCTGGCATCAAGGAATGAGTTGACCCACGTCAGCATGCGCTTTGACATTCTGCTGGCCCGCGAGCTTCTCGACGGGGTTCCACCTGACCATCTACCCGAGGGAAACCGCACTTGACGGGGACGAGTCCTGGCGCAGATTGAGGTGCACCCCGAGAACCCACGGGAACTCGGGCTTAATCCCCCCGGTGTCTGGCTCACGCCACACGCCGGGGTTCTTGTTGGGCATCCACCGGGGCGGGCGCGGCGGACCCGCAGGGACTGAAAGCACCGAACCCCCTTGCGGGGGCTCGGCGGGGCGGGTGCACTCCGCGACTCAGAGGTCGCGGTCGCAACCCGCAATGCACAACTTGGGGATTCCGCATCGCCGAGTCAACTCGTACCCTTCTCGTCGATCCCTCCAGCGGAGCGGAACTGTGCGGACCTTCACGGCGGTCGTCGAACGTGACCCCGAGACCCGGTTGTACGTCGGGTACGTGCCCGGGTTCGCCGGCGCACACAGCCAAGGCGAGACGCTCGACGAACTCAACCGCAACCTGCAGGAAGTCGTCACTCTCCTGCTCGAGGACGGCGACCCCACCCTCGAGGCGGAGTTCGTCGGGATCCAAACGGTGGCCGTGGCGTAGTCCGTCGCCATTGGCGTTCGAACCCCAGAAGCGTACTTGACGATTCGTGTCTCTGGTGGAGTTCTTCGCCACCCACTCCGTGTTCTCGCTCGATGAGGCCGCCCGCACCCTCGCTCCTCCCGGCGGCCGCACGGGAACCGTGGAGCGCCTCAAGCACCACCTCCACACGGGCCGGCTCACCCTCCCGACGCGCGCCGTGTATGCCGTGGTCCCGCCGGGCGTCCCCGCCGCCCGGTTCCGGCCCGACCCGTTCCTCGTCGCTGCCGCCGCTCGACCCGACGCTGTCTTCTCGCACCACAGCGCCCTGGAGCTGCTCGGCGCCGCGCACACGGTGGGGACCCGCACCACCCTGTATACGAAGCGGCGGCGCCGGTCCCTCGCGCTGACGGGAGCCACGGTGTGCTTCCTCGATGACCCCACCCCTCTGGCCGTGGGAAACCGCCGGCACGTGGGTACGCGGCGCGTCGAACGCCGGGGCAGGCTGCTCCAAGTGACGGGGCCGGAGCGCACGCTCGTGGAGGGGTTCCACCAACCAGGCCACGCCGGCGGGTTGGAGGAGCTGGTGCAGTCGGCGAGCGGCTTCCCCACCCTCGACCTCGATCTTCTCGAGACAGTCCTGCGCCGGTACGGCGTGGCCCATCTCTGGTCGGCGACCGGGTGGTTCCTGGAGCGCTTCCGGCGGAGCTTCCACGTGCCCGAGGGACTCCTCGACCGCTGCGAGCGCCACCGCCCGCGCTCGCCGCAGTACCTGGAGCGGCATCGCCGCGGCGGCACCCTGGCCGCGAGGTGGAGCCTGATCCTGCCGCATAGCCTGGCGCCCAACCGGGAGAGCCTGATGAGCCCTAGCCTCGAGTACCTGGAGCGCTGCTCTGGAGAGACCGGCCATCGGGTCACGCCGCGTTAACCCTCTGCTTCGGTCAGCCGCAACGGCTGTCGGTGGATCTCGACTACAACTACGTCGGGCACGTCGAGCGGGAGCGGATGCTGGAGGACAGGCCACGGGTGGAGGAGGCCGTGGCGGAAGTCGCGCGGCGTCGGGGATATGCCGTCCAGAAGTCGGCGGACGCTTTCGCCGGCCGGAAGCTGTACCTGCGCTACCGTTCCGTCCTGGGACAACCGGAGAGGATCGAGGTGGACCTGAACTACCTCTTCCGTGTCCCGATCGCGGGGACGGAGACGCGAACGCTGTGGCAGCCCGGTGAGCTGGACCGGCCCCAGGTCCGCGTCGTCGGCCTGGCGGAACTCGTGGCCGGGAAGATGCTGGCACTCCTGGACCGTGGCGCGGTCCGCGACGCGTGGGACGTGGCGCACCTGCCCGAGCCGGCGATCGAGATGCTGGGGTCGCCGCTCTTCCGGGCCCGCTTCATCGCACTCTCCGCGGTTCTCGCCCGCACGCCGGCGTCCTACACGCGTGATCGCCTGCGTAGCCTCATCACCGACCACGACGTCGCCGAGCAGCTGGTCCCGATGCTGGCAACGGCCGAGGCTATCGGCGCCGAGGATCTTGTCGGACGGTCGTGGGCGATCGTGGAGCCGTTCCTCGCGCTCGAGCCCCGCGAGGCAGCGTACTTCGCCGCCATCCTCGACGGCGAACTGCGGCCCGAGCTGCTATTTCCGAGCGACGCCGCGGAGGCCGCGCGCTTCGCGGGGCACCCGGCGATCCTGTGGAAGGTGACGAACGTGCGGGCGATGCGGAGGCGTTCAGGCGCCAGCTAGACCTACACCCGCGACGTCGGCCTGAAGATCGCGGACTTACTGGAGCCGCAGTGGTATTACGCTTCCCGGTCCTCTCACCATACGCCGAAACGGGCTGCCGCTATTCCACCCACCGCCGATACGCGTGGATCCACTCCGCACCTTTCGGCGGGGGCTCGGGGAGCGGCAGGTCGAGGATCGAGATCCGCTGGCACGCCTTCCCGCGCCGGCAGAGGGCCACGATCCGGTCATCGTCCGTCAGGTCCACCCCCACCACTGTGACAGCCACGCCGAGCAGCTCGGTCGTGAACGGAACCGCCAGGGACTCCTCCATCATCGTGTAGAGCCCACACACCTGCTCCGACTCGTTGTAGGCGTCTGCGGTGGCTTCTGCGACCAGGCGGTCGAGCTGCGCCGGCGAGGGCCGCGCGGTGCGCGTCTTCCTCCTCTTGTCGCGCTCAGATGCCGGCCGTAGCGCCATGGTGCTACTCTACGAGGTACTCGCGGTCCGGCCGCAGCAGCCCTCTCCCAACTCGTCCACCGTCCGCCCGAACCGCTGGAGCCGCGGCAACGGCATCTGGATCAGCGTCCACTCCACGCGGCCCAGGAGCGCCTCGTACCCGGCCCGTCGCGCGGCCCGCAAGCGCGCCAGCGGCGCGCCGGGGTCGCCCAGGGCCGACTCCCGGAACTCCCGGATCATCCCCAGGATGTCCCGCTTCCCCGTCGTGATCCGGCGCAGCACCCGCGGCGCCCCGCCGACCCCGAACGCGTCCGCCTGCGGCCAGTACAGCTCCGTCACCTTCTCCGCCAGCTCGCGCGTCGTCACGACGCTCGGCGGCTCCCCCGTCGCCGAGGTGCGCTCCATCACCACGTCGAGCAGGCCGAGCAGCACCGCGTACTTGTACGTCGCGGTGAAGGCGCCTTCGTCCAGCAGCGCCACCACCCGCTCGGCGAAGCCGATGGCGTCCGTCACGGGGGCGCGCGTCGTCACTGGGAACGGTCCACGAGGCCTCCACAATGGCTCCCGGAAGCCGCCGCCGCCAGAGCATCGCCCGGATTCAACCTCGGCGGGGGGTGTGACAACGGCCCGGGCCAACACCGGCTTTGACCCGGCGCCAAAGATTGCAGGTGGGCGTCACAGGGGCGTCATTCGCAGGGGCCAGGATACCGGCCGCCCCCCGCAGCACGGCCCCACCGAGGTGCAAGGAACGGATGTCGGGTGCAGTGGAAAGGGTGGTGGGGGTCTGAGGGACGGGCGCTAGGATGGGCCCGCGGTCGGCGGAGGGTAAAGCTCCACAAGGAGGCATCGTGACACAGGATGAACCCGGGGCCGGATCGGTTGGCATTCCTCTGGGGCTGTCGTATCCTTCCCCTCGACCCCTCCAGCGGAGCGGAACTGTGCGGACCTTCACTGCGGTCGTCGAACGCGACCCCGAAACCAGGTTGTACGTCGGGCACGTGCCCGGGTTCGCCGGCGCACATAGCCAGGGGGAGACGCTCGACGAACTCAACCGCAACCTTCAGGAAGTCGTCACCCTCCTGCTCGAGGACGGCGATCCCACTCTCGACGCGGAATTCGTCGGCATCCAGACTGTCGCCGTGGCGTAGTCCGTGCCGAAGACGCCAGTCCTCAAGCCACGCGAGGTCATCGGTCTCCTGGCGCGGCATGGCTTCCAGGAAGTACGCCAACGAGGCTCCCACAAGCAGTTCCGACATCCCGATGGTCGGGTGACCACCGTTCCGGTGCACGCCGGCCGCGACATCTCGCCCATTCTGCTCCGCCAGATCGCCCGCGACGTCGGGCTGACGATCGAGGAATTCCTCACGCCGAGGTGAGGGGCATCCCAGTCGCCAGGTGGCCGCAGTTCGACCCACTTCCCCACCCTGTTCACCCGCAATCGTCTGATGTCGTGCGCCGCTGAATCGATGACGGCGGTCCAAGGGACCAATGCTAGAATGCCTTCGCGGTCGGCCCGGTCAGGCGCTTGACAGGGAGGAATCCTGGCACAGACTGCACTTCACCCCGAGGACCCACGGGAACATGCGCATAATCCCCCCCCGGTGTCTGGCTCACGCCACACGCCGGGGTTCTTATTCGGCGTCCGGCCGGTCGGTGACCGCCCGTGGCTGGACGCGCGGAACGACCCGCTCCGCGACCTCCGCCTCCACAACGTGGCCGGGCTCGACTATGCCGCCCTGTCGTGCAAGCTCGTGGGGTCGTCCGAATGGATCGGCACCAGGTACTACATCGGACAGGTCAGGCAGGTCGGCAACACCCAACTCTACGCGGACCAGCGGCGGTTCCTCGCGAGCCTGCGCGCCTCCGACCGGCGCATCTCCTGCCACCTCGGCCGGATCGAGCCTCGCACGGTGAAAGACCAGACGGCTGCCGAACTGCTCCAGTATCTGAGCCACCTGCCTGTCCGGCTCGCTCCAGACGTCTTCCACGACCTCCTCGCCCTCGCGCGCAGGCATCAGCCTACCTGCTCTCGGCCGACGGAGACTTCACGCACGCGGTTGGCGCGGTTCGGTCGGCGGGCAAGAGGGTCTACGTCGCCTCGCCATCTTCCGGCGCGCAACTGGCGTCGGTCGCGAACGCCTTCATCCGGCTGCACCCGGGGTGGTTCGACGACTGCTACAAACCCTGAGCCGGCTTCTCCCAATACGCCGCCCGCTCGGGCAGCAAACGCTCGGGCATCGCCGAGTCAAGTCACTCCCCTCCCCTCGCACCCACCGCACACCCCCCGCAGTCGGCGGCACGCGCGCGGTCCTGCCTCTTGCCTTTCGGGGTTGCCGTAGCTCGCAGCCGGAGGTGGTACTGGCGTGGCGGAGGGCGCCGAGCGTATACTCGGCGTGCGTGTGAGGCCTCTGCGGCAGCTGTTGCGCCGCGAAGCGAAGGCCGGGGCAACCACCCCGGCCTTCGTGCGTTCCGGCGTCTCGACGCACTCGTCTGACAAGCGAGCCACCGCACCAAGGACAACCAGCAGCGATAGGGAGCGGAACTGTGCGGACCTTCACTGCGGTCGTCGAACGCGACCCCGAAACCGGGTTGTACGTCGGGCACGTGCCCGGGTTCGCCGGCGCACACAGCCAGGGGGAGACGCTCGACGAACTCAACCGCAACCTTCAGGAAGTCGTCACCCTCCTGCTCGAGGACGGCGATCCCACCATCGACGCGGGAACGGCCGCCACGGCCGCCTGATGGCCGATGCGCTGCTCACCGAGTTGGGGGCTGCGCCGTTCACTTGGGGCGCCGGCGATCTCGATCGGGAGGGCGACGTGCGGGCCCGCTGCCTCGACGCGCTCCGCCGCGCTGATGCGGGCGACTACGCGCCCCTTCTCGCCTTCGTGCGGGACTGACCTCTATCGGCTCTCGGCTTCCGGCTCTCGGCTCTCGGCTTTCGGCTCTCGGCTCCCCCTTGAGTACCCCGCGAGCGTCATTGACCCGCTGGCCCGCCGCGCCTACATTTATTATCATGAATGATAAGTCCGCTGCATCCGCGACCCCGCTGGGGCACCAGATCCGCCGCCTCCGCGAGGTGCGGGGGTGGACCCTGGCGGACCTGGCGCGGCACGTGGGAACCAGCGCGCCCGCGCTCCACCGCTACGAGAACGGCTGGGACCGCTTCCGGATGGATACGCTGCGCAAGCTCGCCGGCGCGCTCGGGGCCCGTCTGGACGTGCGACTGGTCCCCGCCGCGCGGGCACCGCGCCGCGCCGCGCCGGCCGTCAAGGTGCTCCGCAAGACGCTGGCGCCGCTGTTCTGGGACCGGGACCTGCGCGCCTCCGACCTCGCCGGCCACGAGGGCTGGGTCCTCGAACGGGTCCTCACCGCCGGCAGCCGCCCGCAGGTGAGGGCGGCGCGCGCCTTCTTCGGCGACGACGCCATCCGGCGAGCGGTCGCGCGGCGCGGGGTGGACCGGCGCACGCGCAACTACTGGGACCTGATCCTCGGTGGAGCCGGCGATGCATCCTAAGGTCCTCGGCGCCGGCGGTTGGCGGATCGCCCGGGCCCTGGTCCGCGCGGGGCGCGCGGACGGGTGGGTGCTGGCGGGCGGCACCGGCCTGGCCCTGCAACTCGGTCACCGCATCTCGAAGGATCTCGACTTCTTCCGCGCCAGCCCGTTCGCGCCCGCTGAACTCGCGGCGGGGCTCGCCGGCCTGGGACGCGTCGAGGTGCAGGGCCGATCGGCGGGAACCCTGCACGTCACGCTGGACGGGCTCCGCGTGAGCTTCCTCGCCGCGGAGGCCCCGCTCCTCTTCAAGGGCACGCCGTATCGCGGCCTGACCCTCGCGGACCCGCGGGACATCGCGGTGATGAAGGTGATCGCCATCGGCGGGCGCGGCAGCCGCAAGGACTTCGTCGACTTGTTCTTCTACCTCCGCGGCGGCGGCTCGTTAGAGGGGATCTTCGAGCTGATCCGCCGCAGGTTCGCGGGCGTCGACTACAACGAGTACCACCTGCTCCGCTCGCTGGCGTTCTTCGAGGATGCCGAGACCGAACCGATGCCGCGGATGATCCGCCGCACCGCCTGGTCCGAGATCAAGCGCGCGATCGTGACCGAGGTGAAACGGCTATCGGCTATCGGCTAACGGCTATCGGCTGCCCTCCCAATACCCCGCCCGCTCCGGCAGCACCCGGCGCACGCCCCCTCGCGGGTCGCCCACGTCGCCCGCGCGCCGCGGGATCACGTGGACGTGCGCGTGGCCCACCGTCTGCCCCGCCGCGACGCCGTCGTTCACGCCGATGGTGAAGGCGTCCGCCCCCGCGCTCGCCGCGAGCCGCGCCCGGACCTGGGCCACCAGCGCCCACAGCGCCGCGTACTCCTCGGCCGCCAGATCAAAGACGCTCACCACGTGGCGCCGCGGAACAACCAGCGTGTGGCCCGCCGCCACCGGGTAGGCGTCGGCGAAGGCCACGGCCTGGGCGTTGGCCTCGATCACGTCGCCGGAGGCGAGTCGCTGGCAGAAGGGGCAGTCGGTCATCACTTCAAGTTCATCTCGGGTTGCCAGCAGTCAAACCCTCATCGGCCAACCAGTGCTTCAAACCGCTTTCGCACCGCCGCGACGGTGGTCGGAACACCCCAGGCGTCCGGGAGCGCCCCGGCAATGACGTCCGCGGCTTCATCCTGACGCAGGAACACGGCCGTCCTTGCCCCCAGCCAGTGCCTCAACTCCTTCGAGGCACCAACCATGTCCTGCGCCAATTCCCCGCGCCCGGCGACGACCGTCACGATATCCTCGACGTCCGCGCTACCGTAGTAGGTGCCACCACCACGCTCGTCGAATGCTTCCCACTTCGAGGCGAGGAAGGCCGGAGCGGACGCCACGCGGAGCACCAGGCCCGGCTCCAGTTCCACCAGGCACGCGGTGCGCAGCACCTCGCCATATCATCGATTGCTGAAGCCCAGGACGGCGCCTTCGACCGGCATCGCATCCAGCGGCGCGCCGTCGGGATCGCACCACCGGCAGATCGGCGCGCCGGGGCTCGTGTCCTCGCGGAAACCGAGGGCGCGGAGGCGGGAGCCGAAGCGGTGATACGCGGGGCGCGTGAGCACCGGCACCACAATGTCCACGTCGTCCGTCGCGCGTATCCGCACGGCGGCCGGGTCCGTGACCAGCAACTCGGCCACCTGGCCACCGACGAAGACGACTTCGTCGAGCAGCGGGCCGAGCCTGCGCGCGACCCGTTCGAGAACCACCCGATTGGGGCTGGCGCTGGGGCTCACGCGGCAGGCACCAGCTTCGCGCGGAGGAGCGCCGCCGCACGAGACCGTTCGCGGGCGCGCCCGACACGAATGACGTCCACCAGCGTCAGCAGCTCGTAAAGGTCGGGGACCCGCCCGGCCAGGCGGGGCGCGGCCGGATACAGCGGGACGAGGCTTTGGCCCCGCACTCGCCCGTCGACGCTCGACCACACGATGGGGTCGCCCTTGAACTCGCGCGCCAGCGACGGCCCGGCGTGCGCGGTGGGCACGCCCCGGGACTCCGCCCCGAGTTCGCCGGGGAACGCATACGGCACGCCGTGGACGAGGAAGTCCGCCACCGCCGGCGCCACGATGCGCCGCTCGTCGGGCCGCAGAAGGCGCGCCCGCCGCAAACGGCTCACGGCGTTGTGCGCTTCGCCGAGGCTGATGCCCACGGCCGTGGCGAGCGGCACCAGGCCCTGCCCTGGACGGAGTGCCAGCTCGAGAGCGACCGCCACGTCGGCGGGCCGGAGCGCAAGTTGTCGCATCGGACGCTAGCTCCAGATTTCACGTTTCACGAAACGTGAAACTAGCGGCGTGGCACCGCGTCGGCAAGTCGCGGGGCGACCGTCGGGTCGAGCGGAGCCCCCGCGTCGCCCTTCTCCCGTAGTCGCTGCCTATGGCTTTCCCGACACTTCGGCGATGACCGGACGCATTCAGTCCGGAGCGGCATCGGCGTGCCGGCCCAAAGCCCGGCGCTGACCGGAGGACAGCGTGTGCTTCAACCGCTGGATCACGCTCGCGTCAACGCCACTCTTCCCAAGATACGCCAGCGCCTGGAGCGCGGTGCCCCACGGCGTGCCGGCGCCCATCAGCCGCCGGGGCGCGCGCTACGCTTCGGGTAGTGGTAGAGACCGCGGCCGATGCGCTGCAGGACGCCCCGGCGCACCAGGCGCGACAGCGTCTGATCCACCGCTGCACGGCTCCCGAGATCGAGGAACTGCTTCGGCTATCGGCTATCGGCTCCCGCGCCGCCCGCCC
>Ga0315284_10017351_pt1 | contig 10210 bp, 9 predicted proteins | sample YL17G09_16_MG_FD_203696 | JGI IMG/M metagenome (GOLD analysis project Ga0315284, IMG submission 203696) | Sediment microbial communities from Yellowstone Lake, YNP, Wyoming, USA - YL17G09_16 | ecosystem: Environmental > Aquatic > Freshwater > Lake > Sediment | place: USA: Wyoming | collected...
GAGCAGTAGTACCAGACGCCGGACGGTGTGGAAGATGGCCTGGACTGGTACCGCTCAATGTAAACCGGCGGCTCCGCCGGCACTTCGACTGTAGGAGCGTAGTAAGGGTAGTTATAAGGTTGATAAGGAGGGTAGTAATAAGGTTGATAAGGATAGTAATAGGACGGGTTATACCACGGTGAGCCCCAAAATGGGCCGCCAATCACTACACCCACATTGCCCCGGTAATAGCCACCTTGATAACCTCCGCCCCGGTAATAGCCACCTTGATAACCTCCGCCCCGGTAATAGCCACCTTGATGACCTCCGCCCCGGTAATAGCCACCTTGATGACCTCCGCCTCCTGAGGAGCGGTCAGCGGATGCCATGCCGCTTGCCATCAGAGATAGCGCCAGCATAACTACCGTCAATATCAGCCTAAGAGATCGCATTTTTTCTTCCCTCACACCCTAACGAATCTATAAATATATACTATGTCAAAATAATGTTGTTGTCAAATGGGAAGAAATAAAGTGTGTCATAGATTGGGGTTGATATTTCAGACATGTCTGATTCAGGCTGAACGATCACAAGGACGCCGAATCATATTTTGCCTACCGCAGCCAGGTAAATCGCAAACTCATCAGTTCCATCAACTCCCAAAAGCTGATCCATCATCTCCTGGTGATAGGCAGCAACTGCACATGTGCCTCCTCCGATTGCTGCACTGGCTAAATAGAGGTTCTGGCAGACATGCCCGGCATCGATTGCTATAACCTTATGTGCCGCGAGATGGTACCGCCATTCCATGCGATACGGGATAGCGGTCCATATGAAGGTCACCGGGGCTTTCCCGATGAACGACTGGTAAAATGTTGCAGTTACGATGTCATCCGATAGGTGTTTATTTTTTGATACCAAAAGCAGTTGATGTTCGATCGGCAGATAACGATATATACCTGTCTCCAGTCCTGCAACGTTCAAAATGCAAAGGTACGTCTCAAGGGCATGGCGGCAGCCGGCAGAAGGTACTGTCCGGAAAGCAGCGGTTTCATCTCTTATTTTTGTTATGCCCTGGGTAGCCCACAGGAGGAAGGACAGATCTTCCAGGGTAAGCGGGTCAGCCTTGAAATTCCTGTAGCTTCTCCGGTTTTGTATGACGGAAACGAGATCCTGGCTGGCAACGTTATGCCAGTTGTCTTTTGTTACAAGATCGATGCGATAGCTATCTGCAGCGTAAGGCTTTTCAACAGGTGGTGGAGCTATCCCCTTACTTTGATCAGTATGTCGGAAATCGATGCGCTGACGAATAGTATCTTTGAGAAAATTTCGATATTCGTCAAATAAATTTTCCATCGCGACGATTGATATGTTTTTTATCTGAGCTATGGATTCTGTATGTTTTTTTTATTTCTTAACACCTTGTTCTTTGTATCCTGCACCTTCCTCCACGAACATTGATTTCGGAGCACCACATGCAGGGCAAACCCAGTCATCCGGCAATTGCTCAAAAGGTGTACCTGGTTTGATCCCGGAATCGGGGTCACCCTGGGCAGGATCATAAACATAACCACATGCTGTGCAGACATATTTTTTCATCTTCTATAGGCCTCCTTTAATATAGTTGTATATAGATTATAAAGCTTTGCAGCATTGATATTGTTATCAACTAAAATCGACAGGGGTGCGCACCAAAACACACCTCTGTTAGGTACCCCATTTTCATACTAACAGGAACTCTTGCATTTGCAAGTCAGTGATGCTCTCTTTGAGACCTTTCTGATTTTCATACCAACACCTCCTTTCGTAGGAGTAACCAGGCTTCATGCCAAGATCGCTGAATATTCTTGCAAAGGCTGTATATTACCCGAATGCTCGGTGCTTCAATTTATGAAAATGAATAAAGATAGTTTAAATAACTCCGCATAATTTGTAAAGTAAATTATTTATATATTATGCCTTCCTGTAAGAAGAGAAAGACGTCTATAGAAGGACAGTAAGCAGGGAGAGAGCAGACCCTTCAAACGCTTTTTCTACAAAGGCTCCAACCACTGCCTTGTAAATGACCTGGCTGGCTTTTGAAGCATTGGAGTGAATATACTGATCATTGGTAACAGCCTTAGCAGAATCGAAAATACCTCTTGTTTTCAGGGTATCAAGAAGCATTTTGAGGTCATTTTTTCTCATCATATGTCATAAGAAGGCATTGTTAAATTTTTGTTACTGATTGCACTCAGATTCCCGTTATTCGCTATGCTCAGGACATCAAGTTCCTGTAATTTTTCAATATATATCTGGCAGATCTCAAAATGTCTGCTTATGCACATATCAGGATTGATATTGTCGAGATTTCTCAGGAGAACAGCCTTAACACTGCATACTACTCCTTCGGTGCTGCCGGTTAAATACGGACATGTTGTAAATATTTTATCGAAATGCATTTCACTACCTCCTTATCTAAAATACCATGATATGTGTTACAGGAATGTTACAAGACGATGAATTTTAGGTTGCCGGCAGTGCTGGGGGCATATATCAGCCCCGCCGCAAAACCTTTGCAAGAAATATCGGACACTCATCAAATTTTTCCGTACTGCAGCAGATTTGCCTTTTCATGCTATCAAGTGCCATTGATGACAATGAAGCAAGACAAGTCGTAACGCCGTCGAATGGACAGAACATTTCACATACTCTGTTGACAATCCGGAATTTGCTTGTTGCTGTATTCATTCAGCACCTCCTTTCTAAGAAAGTATATCGAACATATGTTACGTGATTATGAAAGGGTTGTTAAATTTTGAAAAAGGAGGTTGTTACATGGGTATGAAAGGAATATGAAATGAATTTTAAGATTTGATTAACCCGAAAAACGCCATTCATTCAATAAGCAGGCAGGCAGGTGGCAAGAAAAAGCTTGATAGCAGCTCCTTGGTTGGCGGTAAGATATCATAGTAAGCCTGATCGTTTTTTTACAATTACCATGCTGATGGATAATACCCAAGTTCTGCATTATCAAGGTTTTGCTGGACATATGTCTGCCCAGTATTATGTTCAGTTGCGGTTTTCAGATGAATTCAGGCAAGGCGGGTTTTGACGGCATCAAGAAGTCTGTATCTCCATGACCAGAAGCCGCTTTCAGGACAGGGTGACAACAGCGAATCTTTCCCGATAATATACCGGTTCCCCCTCCATACAACTGTGTTGCTGATCAAAGGAACGAACCAGATGAATCCGATGATAAGGTCCTTAACCGGGGCAAAGAAATACCAGAGGGGGTTCATAGATAACGCAGAGTTCAACTTTCCATTTTCATGTAATCTGCTCCAGTTATCCTGTCTCGTGATCAATTTGCCTATCCACATATCACCAAGGATCTTGAGGGAACTTACGAACATTGCAAAAGACATGGTTATTCGGGACGGTTCATAGAGCACAATCGGGAGAAAAGACATGAATACGGGATTCCCGATCAGTTCAGAGACATACGATACTCCGCCGATTTTCCATCTGAGTTTTCCCCATCTCGTATGCCTGTTAAGAAATCTCCGAACTCCCCAGTATTCATTGATATTCCTGATGAGGTGTTTTGACAGAATGACCTTCTTAGCCTTTGCCTGCATTTTCTTCCCGATAATATAATCCTCGGCAAGCACATCCTTAACTGCTTTGAATCCACCGATTGCATTCAGGTCAGCCTTTTTCATGAGCATCGATTTCCCCACTACACAGGGCATCTTGAGGAATCTGTCAAGAAAGCAGACACTCCCCATAATGAACGAATTCAGATGGAGATTCTCGAATACCGACCCCAGGGACCGCCCCCCGATACCTGTGATTATATTGCTGACGAGACCTACATCGGGTTCAGCCATGTGCTTGACGATGGATTTCAGGTAATGTTCATCAACAATGACATTGCTGTCGCTGATGAGGATATGCTCGTATTGAGCAATCCTGTATGCCGGAATAAGATTGTTGACCTTGGGGTTGAGACCGTCGTCACATTGTTCAACGAGGATAGTGATATTCTTGTCCGGGTATTTATCCTTAATTTTTCTCACCACTTTATATGCCGGGTCATTGTAATCCTGCAGGGAGAAGATGATCTCATATTCGGGATAGTCCTGCAGGCAGATGCTTTCAAGGTTATCGAACAGGTTGTCATCGAGTCCTTTGAGAGGCTTTAGGATAGAAACAGCAGGGAAAGGCACAGGTTCGGAACCATATTCTTTCCCTTTGCCGGCACCTTCTTCCTTCAGTGTTGTCCTTATCGCCCAGATCTGAAAGCCATATCCGGTGAGTCCCAAGATCGTTATACAGAGAAAGATATAGAATATTTCCATCGTCTCTCCTTTTCTAATTTCTGAATAATGTTATTGCCACTCCTTTGTTATGCCGTATGCACTGCTTTATCGAATCAATGTTCTTCTCGCAATTCAGCAACGTTTTCCATGAATAGATGTGCCTCGCTCTGTGGAAATCACTGTTTGCTATATAGGGATATTTCTTAAGACTGATCACGTTGAACACATCATCTCTGTTTGCGATCTCCCACGCATCAATGTATTTGGCATATTTATCCCTGTTGTTCCACAGAAAAAGGGTATCCCGAGTTGCCGTTTCAGAACTATGATGCGGATGACAGGCAACGATGAGAGCGTTCTGCTCTTTTGCCTCAAGGAATATCTTCTCGTAACTCCAGCAGGCAGGGATGAATTCCTTTATATCAATGAGAAGAATATGGGCTGACTTATCAGATGAGATGTAATTTTTGCTGATCTCGACCCCAGGGATAATAAGCATCCCATATTTATTCCGTGCCCGTTCAGTTTCCTCTCTGATATGCGCCATGTATTCAGCAAAGTTCTGTTCATTGATTGTGAACCTGAAACGGTGGGCCAATTTCCCAAATGAGCTGTCGCCGTTCACCACATGGTCAGTTATTGCTATGACATCAAAGCCAGCCTGACCAAAGAGGTCAACAGTTCTCCGTAACTCTACCGAACCGTCTGAGTATTTCGTGTGAATATGAAAATCACACAGTAACATTAATATGATGATAAGCTTTTTTAATTACAGGATGATGAAAAGGAGATGACTTTTTGGTTAAAAGAACCTGCTTTTGATGAGGTATGCATAATATACAGCTGCTTTTGTCGGGATACGTTCCATGGTATTGAAATCTACTTTGTAAAGCCCGAACCGGGCATCGAGCCCCTGAAGCCATTCATAATTATCAATGAGAGACCAATAAAAAAAGCCCCGCACATCAATGCCTTTCTTGATACATCGTTCAAGCACATCGATATGCCCCTTCATAAATTTTATCTTTGTGCGGTCATTGCGGGTGGCAATGCCGTTCTCGGTAATAATAATAGGAACCTGAAGCTTCGAAGCATATCGCAAGACCTTTTCAAGACCATACGGATGGATTTCCCATCCCATGTCAGTGAGACCATATCCATCAATATCCCGGTGCCTCAGTTCAACTCCCATTTTTTTGAATGGATTGAACCTCATGTGTACCCTCGTGTAATAATTCACCCCGAAGAAATCAAGTTTGTTTCTGACCGGCACAGCAATATGCATGGTACTTCCAAAGGGGAATTTTATACGCAGAGTCCCGGTTAAGAAGGCATCAAGGAGTGAATGGTTGTAGAAGTATTTCGCTATTTTTGCAAGCACTCTGTCCAGAGGATTCCATCGCTTCCATGGTGCGAGGGCTGCCATATTATGCGCAACACTGACCATAGCCTCGGGTATGAAGGAATGGATCATGTCATATGCCTTGCCATGGCAAATCAGGATGTTCTCCAGTGCCTTGATTGCAAGCGAAACATCGTTCACCCCTGGAGGCATACAACCCTCCAGATATCCCCCGAGTATAAGAACATACGGCTCGTTAAACGTAATCCAGTATTTGACACCACGGATTGATGTGAGTATCTTGTCCGTAAAAGTCATAAATTTCTCAATCGACCGGTCTTCATGCCAGGGGTATTTTTTGATAAACCAGAAGGGATGTGTGAAATGGTGCAAGGTTATCATGGGTTCAATATTGTTCTCAATAAGAATATCAACGATTTCCTGATAATGCGCTATCGCCTCTTCATCCCATTGATTTTCCTTTGGTTGTATCCTGCTCCATTCGATTGAGAAGCGGTACGAATTCACTCCCAGTTCCTTCAGGAGATGGAGGTCTTTTTTGTATAAGGCATAATGGTTTGTTACATCCGGCGTTGAGCTGAGGATGGAATCCCATGAAGCCCAATCGGCATGGGGAGAACCCTCAAGCTGAAAAGCTGATGTAGCTACACCCCAGAGAAACGGTTGCTTCATTGAAAGTTATATGAGAGTTTTAAAGAATTCTTCATCTATCCTGTTTTATTTATATGTGTTTTCTATGCCATAAAAAATATGCCCTCCCGAGGGCGCGGGAGGGCAGAGGGGTTAATAAGTGCTCTTTATCTGGCTTAAAGAGCGACCTGAAGGGTTAGCTGCACTCTCTTATCATCGGTTTTCCCTTTTTGCTCAAATTGCCTTTGGTCATAATCGAGGAGGACCATATTCTTATGCTGTTTGTCGATATGATAGGCAGCACCGATAATATATCTTGTGTTCTCATCATCATCTTTATCGTCATTCGGATCAAATTTGTCATAACGTCCGATGATACTAAACTTCTTGACAGGTTTGATTTCTGCAAAGACGGAATAGCCGTCTTTATCGTTCTCATCAGCGCCATTCTGCTGACCTTGACCCCAGTAGTATTGACCCGTAAGAACAAGATACTCGTGCTCAAAGCTCGCAAATCCATTGTTGACTGTCCAGTCAGGCTTAGTATCCTTGTTTCCCTTGCCCCATATCCCGAAATAGGACATCTGGAGACCAGGAATAATATCAGGTAATGGCCTGATGGTAAGCCTTGCCTCAATCGGTTTGTTCTGGTTCTTTTCGGATGCATGATAACCAGCACCATTATAGATACCGACAGACATGCTTCCATAACGGCCGGGATAGTAACTGCTTACTTTTTCCTGATACTCTGTCGGCATTTCGCCGCCGAAGAGGGAGACGAAAGTTACACCGAGGTCTGCTGAATTGAAGAGACTATTTCTCTCCATGAACATCGTATCCTGGCAACGGTACCAGTTCACATGCTCCTCAAAATCAAGCCACGGCATGTGGACAACCCCGACTTCAAAGAACGGTTTTGTGAAAAACGCAAGGTCAGGAAGTTTGAATTTCCCATAAGCATACTTAATTCTCACCGCGATTGAACCGTCGAAATTATTCGCGGGGTCTCCTGCTTCCTCAGGATCACTCACTGTTGTCACATCGAACGTCATATGCGCTTCAAACCAGGGAAGCAATTCCTTGGTTACCCTGAAATAACCTCTCTTAATGGCAAACTGGCTGTAACCGGTTCCATTATCTGTGTCACCTGTCTTTCCATTCTGATATGACAGATACGAAAGGAGCCCGAATTTGAAACCTTTCAGGGCTTTGACAACTTTTTCCATTTCCTTGCTTTCTGTGGGTTGAGCATCGGCCACTTTCTTCTCAATTTTCTGCTCAACCAGCTGCTCTGTTTTAGCAGCTTCCTGATCCATGTCCTTCATAACCGATGTTGCTTCTTCCTTTGTGAGTACACCCTTTTCCACCAACTTCTTAAGAATCGGGTCTGTGATATCCTCTGCTGCGATTGACGTCCCGGCAAGGAACATCAGGCAACAAAGGCTGACGACGATTCCCATCACCTTCTTCTTCATACACTTCCTCCTTTAAAGATTTTTTAAGACTGGTAACAAGCAGAAGATTGAAATCTTATTCTTGCCCTCCTGTTACACAAAAGCTGCACTTACTTTAATCGTGAGATGTTACAGGAATATTAAGAGCAGATGAAATTTTGGTTAAGGAGAGAAATGGCGTTGCGAAGTGCCTAACGCACATTCATAAACTTGCTGGCAGATATTGTATTTGAGCGGATTTGAATTCTGTCTTCAATAGAATTCACCTCAGAAGCCCGAATTCATTCGGGCTGAGAATGAGCGAAAATATTGTATCTGCCGGCATACATAAAATGTCTGAATAAGGCAGGCTAAACAGAAGGGTAGAGAATACGTACGGTGGTTCCCTGGCTTTCGGTGCTTTCTATCTCCATCTCCCAGCCATGGGCCTTCACAAGATGCTTGACGATGGCAAGCCCCAGCCCGGTACCCCCGAGTTCCCGTGAACGAGCCCTGTCAACGCGGTAAAAACGTTCGCCAAGACGTGTGAGATGTTTTTTCGGAATTCCAATCCCTGTATCTTCAACAGCAATGACGACAGATACGAAAGGTTCGATGCCAGAGGTTGAAGGAATAGCCCCGGGTTCTTCTGCACTTTTCGCTTTTACCTTTTCGCTTCTAACTTTTATTGTTACTCCCCCTTGCTCAGTGAATTTAATCACGTTGTCAACAAGATTCAGGAGTATCTGAATCAGCCGGTCCCTGTCCGCCTTTAATTCCCTGATTTCAGGAGCAACATCCTTCCTGAGATACAATCTTTTTGACTGTGCCTTCTCTGCCAATATGGTGAACACCGTGTCGATGACTTCCTCAGGATTAACAACATCCTGCTGTATCATGATATCCCCGAGTTCAATCCCTGAGAGCGTCAGGAGGTCAGTGACCAGCGAATTGAGACGTTCACTGTTGTTTTTAATGGTCTCAAGAAATTTATGCGCATTCTCCCGGTCATCAATCGCTCCATCAAGGAGGGTTTCTGTGAAACCCTTTATTGCAGTAATAGGCGTTTTGATTTCATGGGAAACATTTGCTACAAAATCCTTCCGTATCTCCTCAAGTCTTCTCAGCCTCGTAATGTCATGAAAGGTCAGGATAATCCCCGATAACTCGCCCTCCTTGCCATGCGCATAAAACGGAGCAGCAGTGACCATAAGGTAGAGATCTTTCGGATGGGTTACCTCGATCTCGCGGGATACCCTTTCCCTGCTCATGGCGACCTTGTCTATCATATCCATCAACTCTGCCTTCCTCATGGTCTCCATGATGGTTTTTCCTTCAATACCCGATGCAACATTGAATAATCTTGAGACAGCCTCATTGCTCAGGAGTATTGTTCCTTTTATATCCGACAGGATCAATCCATCCGACATATTCCTGAGAATCGCTTCGATCTTCTGCTTCCCCTCTTCACTCAGCTTCAGCTTCTCATGAAGTTCGTGTGCCATCTCGCTGATATTTTTCCCAAGCTCACCAAGCTCGCCTTTTTCCCTGAGGAACAAACGCTTCCTGAAATGCCCGGCGGCTGCCTCTTTCGAAAAAGCCGTGATTTCCTCGACGGATCTGGTAATCCTTCTTGCCTGTATCAATCCTAAAAGAATAGCCAGAAAGGATACCGCAAGGGTTGCTGCAACAATTCTCATCCTGATGCTATTCATTGCCTTCTCAATATCCTGAAGAGGGAGAGAAAGCCTCAAAAATTTCCTGTCTGAATCAGATTCGAACGCGATCGCCAGATAGAAAAGGTTTTTTTGAAGGGTCCTGCTGTAACGGATTGTGGTGCCCATGTCGCTCAAATCAGCTTCCTTTATCTCCGGCCTGTTTAGGTGATTTTCCATGTTCCCGGAAGGTTCATCGGAATCCCCTAAAACCCTGCCGGAACTGTCTACAATGGTCACCCGTGCTCCTGTCTTTTCCTTATAATCCCTGCAGAACTGGTCAAGGTCATGTGTACCGGGGCCCGGTATACGGTCTGTAATCAGGCGGGCCTGGATGATAAGACCATCCCTGAGGTTAGAGATATAATTATCTTTTATGGCACCGGAGAGGTAGAGTTCAAGGATGATCAAAAGCAGGGGGGCGATGACAAGATAGGCGAGTATTATTCTCCTGAACAATATCCGTTTCATTATCTGGCATCAAAGAAATACCCTATGCCGCGCATAGTCTTTATATATTTGGGTTTCGCAGGGTCTTCCTCAATGTTGGACCTCAACCTCCTGATGTGCACATCAACCGTCCTCGGTTCCACAAAAGCCTCATCACGCCATACCGCATCGAGGAGCTGGTCTCTGCTGAAGACCTTCCCTTTTCTTTCAGCGAGGAACAGGAGGAGCTTGAATTCAGTGGCACTCAGTTTAACAGGCTTTGTTCTGACCGAAACAACATACCGTTCCCTGTCTATTTCAAGATCTCCAATCTTCAGGAGCTTCTCGCTCATAGGT
>Ga0315284_10017352_pt1 | contig 10210 bp, 9 predicted proteins | sample YL17G09_16_MG_FD_203696 | JGI IMG/M metagenome (GOLD analysis project Ga0315284, IMG submission 203696) | Sediment microbial communities from Yellowstone Lake, YNP, Wyoming, USA - YL17G09_16 | ecosystem: Environmental > Aquatic > Freshwater > Lake > Sediment | place: USA: Wyoming | collected...
CTTGTCATTAAATGATTTTTTTAAATCCTCATTCGCATCTCTTCTTATATTCCTTAATTCAATCTTGTGGTCTTCCTGCGTTTTCTTGGCAACCTTGACCATCTCAATCCTTCTGGACTCAGTTAAAGGCGGCACTTCAAGGCGCACAAGAGTTCCATCATTTACAGGAGTAATGCCTATATTTGATTTAAGAATGGCTTTCTCTATTGCACCACATGCATTCTTGTCAAATGGCTTGACTTCAATCAGCCTGGCATCCCGGATAATTATGTTGGCAATTTTATTTAATGCGATAGACGCTCCATAATATTCAACAGAAACCTCATCCAGCAGTGCTGTGTTAGCCCTGCCTGTTCTCAAACCTGAAAATGCTTTCTTTAAGTCTCCCAGCGCTTTATCCATGTTGAATTTGGTTTTTTTAAATACTTCATTCTCCATAATCCGCACCTCCCCAAGCGTTTACTTAACTTATTACAGTGCCTATATCTTCACCTGATATTGCGCGCTTGATGTTACCCTGCTTCCACATGTCAAACACTACTATCGGCAGTTTATTGTCCATACAAAGCGATATTGCCGTGCTGTCCATTATTTTAAGGTTTTTGTTCAGGGCTTCAAGATAAGTAAGCCTGTTAAACTTCTTTGCATCTTTATTCATGGCCGGGTCATCATTGTAAACCCCGTCCACTTTAGTTGCTTTTAAAATCACGTCAGCGTCTATCTCTACAGCCCTCAACGCAGCTGCAGTATCCGTGGTAAAATATGGATTCCCTGTACCGCCTGCAAATATGACAACCCGCCCCTTTTCCATATGGCGCACCGCTTTCCTTCTTATATAAGGTTCCGCCAGTTTCTGCATTTCAATTGCAGTTTGTACTCTTGTGGGAACGCCTTCTTTCTCAAGCACATCCTGCAATGCCATTGCATTTATTATCGTTGCGAGCATGCCCATATAATCAGCAGTAACCCTATCAATTATAAAGACTTCCTTCTTTCCGTCGTTCGGGTTCTTGACAGCCATACGCGCGCGCCAGATATTCCCTCCGCCAATAACTATGCAAAGCTGTTTCTTTAAGCTCTGAACAACCTTTATTTCTCCTGCAATAAGCCTGACAACACTTGGAATAATTCCATACTGTTCTTTTCCCATCAGGGCTTCACCGCTCATTTTAAGAAGAACTCTCTTATATGCCGGCTGTTCCATAGTTCACTCTTCTCCCACTTTAAACCGCGCAAAACGCGATATTTCAATGCTTACTCCTGTTTTCACTTTTATATCAGCTATAATATCTCTAACTTTAATTTTAGGGTTTTTTATGAACTCCTGGTCTAAAAGGCATACCTGGCTATAGAACTTTTTAAGCCTTCCGGCAGCTATCTGTTCAATTATTTTATCCGGCTTTCCTGAGTCTTTTTCCTGCTGAACGTAAACTTCTTTTTCTTTGAGCATTACCTCCTGTGGTATATCCTCCGGCTTTATCCAGGAAGGATTCATGGCGGCTACCTGCATCGCCACATCTTTCAACATTAACTGTAACTCTTTCACTCCCTCTTTATCACATTTAACTTCAAGCATAACACCCAGTTTGTCCCCGGGGTGCCTGTAAAAGATTACTAAGCCTTTTTGAGCCTTCATGTCAAAACGGGCTAGCTTAGATACTTTAATATTCTCTCCCAGCCTGCCTATGGCTTCAATAACCATGTTTTTAATATTGTCCGGCATATCTTGAACTCTGCTTATATTACCGGCTTTGTTTACTTCTGAGACGATGTTATTTACAAGCAGTATAAAAGCATCCGTCTTGGCTACAAAATCAGTTTCACATGCAACCTCTACCATTACCCCTGACTTACCGTCTTCAGAAATAGCCGTGCCCACTAACCCGTCTTTTGTTGTCCTGGTTTCTTTTTTAACTGCCTTGGCAATTCCTTTTTTTCGCAATATTTCCAGGGCTTTTTCAATATCCTCACAGGCTTCAAACATTGCCTGTTTGCATTCCATCATACCGCAGCCGGATTTTTCGCGTAAAGTTTTTAAACCATCCTTATTCACTGACATCTATTTTAACCTCCTCTGTGTAGTTTTTCTAACATATCTTGACATATGCTGGAAGTATTTTGCTTCAGCGTCAAGGAGCGAGGAAGCCTGCATACTGTGTTGTATTCAGACAACGAGCAACGCCGACGATGAACAAAAGACGACAGCCCTTCGGCGCCAGTCCTGTGGGGAAGGGCTCTCTTTGGATGCATTCTTCGTCTTTCCTCCTCGCCATATTCCCGATATGCCTTAGTCGTCTTTCCTTGAATCCATCTCAAAGCCTGCCCTTCATATGTAAAGATATGTTAGAAACACTACACTATATTCTCCTGCTGTTGCGCTTCCAGCGTGCTGTTTTTCTTTGACAGCTCAACTCCTTCAATGACTGCCGAAGCAATTATATCCATCATTAGCTTGATGGCTCGGACAGCATCATCGTTTCCGGGGATAACATAGTCTATCTTATCCGGATCGCAATCCGTATCAATTAAAGCAACTACAGGAATTCTAAGTTTGTTTGCCTCTGCAACGGCGATTGCCTCTTTTAACGGGTCTATGACAAAAACGGCGCCAGGCAGGTCCGTCATGTCTTTAATCCCTGCCAATCCTTTTTCCAGACGTAATCGTTCTTTTTCAATCCTTATAACCTCTTTCTTTTTTAAACCTCGCTTGTCGCCTTTTATTTGCTCCATTTTTCTTAGCTGTTCAACGCTTTTCTGGATTGTAGCAAAATTAGTCAACATGCCACCCCACCAGCGTTCATTTACAAAGGGCATGCCGCATCTTTTAGCCTCTGCCGCAATTACTTCTTTTGCCTGCCTCTTGGTACCGACAAATAAAATCTCTTTCCCTTTTGCAGCGACATCGGAAATGAACTTATGAGCATCTCTGAGCTTTACGATGGTCTTCTGCAAATCAAGGATATGGATACCGTTCCTGGAACCAAAAATATACTTTCCCATTTTAGGGTTCCACCTCATGGTCTGATGACCAAAATGCACTCCAGACTCCAACAACTGTTTCATAGTTACAATCGCCACTTAACTTATTGTCCTCCTTTCAATTAATTAACAGCCTTCACATCAGATTACAGACTACAGATTACAGATGTAAGCAACAACTTCTTTTAGATTACAGACTACAGATTACAGATGTAAGCAACAACTTCTTTTAGATTACAGACTACAGATTACAGATGTAAGCAACAACTTCTTTTAGATTACAGATGACAGATTTCAGATATAAGTAACGTCATTTAATTTAATCTTAAATCTGTAATCTTAAATCTGTCATCTGTTATCTGTACCCTGTCATTTAACTACTGTTCTTAATATATAAAAAATCAGTGCCGCCAGAACCGATACTGAAATCAAAACCCATATTATTCTTGAACTGAAACTCGTTTTCTCAGTATTATTCCTTAATATTCTTATCTTCGCTTTTCTATTAACCAGAGACCTCCCTATAATTCCCGGGCCAAACCGCACGTCAACGATAAGATTATTGTTGTTATAATTTATCTTCTCAACAGCTACTGTAAAAGGTATTATTGTATCTCTCTTCCTGCCGCCAAGCAGCCTTGAAAGATACTGGGCAATATCCCTGCTGTCCACAATACTTGTCATGACAAAATCATTTTCCTTTAATCTTTCAGCTTCAATGGAATTCTGCCTGCCGTTACTCTGCACAAGCTCCGTCTTAAGCACTATTTCCCTGCTGCAGTTCGTCTCATTGTTCTTTTTTTCCATGACTGAGGTGCTGTCATCCAGAATTTCCCTGAATTGATTGAGGCTCAGCTCTTCAATTATCAGTTTTATCCTGCTGCTCGCATTTGACAGAGACTGTGAAATTATAGCGCCAAGCAGGCTCATTAAATCATCCGCTTTTTTGTCTCTTATCAGTTTAAAGAACTCCTGGCGATTTTCGGTTTTAATCTCCCAGTTCAGGTCCTGTTCAAACTTTCTTGTGGTTTCCTGCAGGCTTCCTTCATGCAGCCGCAGGGCATATAACTTCTTCTCAAAAACATGCCATTTCAAATTCAAATCGTTTTCGTATATTTCCGGATTGTTAGCAACAATCGCTGCCTGTCTTATTATAGTTTCCTTCCGCATGTTTACAATTACGCTGAACAACCCGTAAAGGCTGATATATTCACAGATAAACTTGCATTTTACAACAGCAATATTCTTGAAATCCGTTGCTATTATCCTAATCGCTTTCTGTAAATTATCGCCGCTTTCCAGCAAGGACTGCTTTGCCTGTTCTTCATCACATCCAGTCTCTTCAATAATTATTTTTTCTTTTGACTTCATTTTACTGCCTCAATGGATTCCCCCCCCCAATGTCCCCGTTTTCACGGGGACAATACATGGGGGACTATCGCCCCCGCCGTCTTGCTCCATAGTGTAGTGTGTCAGTCAAATCAAAACCCCGGGAGGAACCAGTCTGTTTATGCATGAGGGTGCGCTTTATCATATACCTTCTTCAGCCTCTGAATTGTCAGATGGGTATATACCTGTGTAGTTGATAAATTAACATGTCCGAGCATTTCCTGTATCGCCCGTAAATCACACCCCGCATTCAATAAGTGGGTCGCGAAGGTATGCCTCAATGTATGAGGAGTCACATGTTTTTTAATGCTTACCAGCTTCACATATTTATCTATCAGGCGGTTGACGCTTCTTACGGAAAATCTCGTAGCCCTGTAATTCAAAAACAATGCTTGTTTATCGCCCTGCCCGCTCCTGCGCGCTTTCAAATAAGTTCCCAGACAATCCAGCGCGCTTTCTCCGATAGGGACCATTCTTTCCTTGCCGCCTTTTCCTTTCACCTTAATAACTCCGCCTATAAAATCAACTGCCTGCACATCAAGGCCCGCAAGTTCGCTCACTCTGATGCCTGTACTGTACAGCACTTCCAGTATTGAAGCATCCCTTAAGCCTTCAACAGTTGACCTGTCGGGCATCTCAATCAGTCCTTTCACTTCATCCATTTCAAGAAACGATGGTATTCTTTCCTCCTGTTTCGGGGTTGAAATGTATAAAATAGGATTTTTATAGACAAGCTTTTCCCTCACAAGGAACTTGAAAAACGAACGCAGTGTTGCCAGCTTCCTGCCAATACTGCTTTTTTTATGCCCTTTTTTCAATAGGCATGCCAGGTATTCCCTTATCAGCAGATGGTCTATTTTACCTATGTTTCCCAAAGTGCGGCTGTCAAGAAACACACTAAACTCCTCCAAATCCGTCTTGTAAGCTATTATTGTATGTGCCGATACATTTTTTTCATACTCCAGGTAAACAATAAAGTTTTTTAAATATTTTTTTAAAACATTCTTCATTCTTTTGGATTTTCTTTCAAAGACTTGACATTCTTGCATTTCGGAAAACCGCTGCATGCAAGGAACCTGCCCCGCCTACCTGTTCTTATCACCATCGGTTTACTGCATTTCTCACATACTTCCGTTGTGGCTTCCGGCTCTTTGCGGTTATTTTCACCATCCAAAGACAGGGTGCTCTTGCAATCCGGATATCCTGAACATGCAAGGAACCTGCCCCGCCTGCCCGTCTTTACAACCATTTGCTTGCCGCATTTTTCACAAACTTTATCCGTAACTTCCGGTTTTACCTTTTCTCCCGCTTCATTAACAGGAAAAGCGTTTTTGCATTTGGGAAAACCTGAACAGGCAAGGAATTTCCCAAACCTCCCCTGCCTGATAACCATCGGCTGGCCGCATTTTTCGCATACTTCCTTTGTAGGTACGTCTTTTGGCTTCACATTTTCCATTTGATTCCTCGCATTTTCTAATGATTTTTTAAAGGGCGTATAAAACTCATTCAGCACACTTATGTATTTTTTTTTGCCAAGCGCAATTTCGTCAAGCTCTTTTTCCATTTCTGCGGTAAAACCTATGTTTATAATTTCCGGGAAATATTCAAGCATCATGCTGTTCACCGTAATTCCTATTTCCGCGGGGATAAACTGCTTCTTTTTTATTATTGCATATTTTCTGCGTACAATGGTATTTATTATCGGAGCATAGGTTGATGGCCTTCCAATCCCCCTTGCTTCAAGAAGCTTTATAAGGCTCGCCTCATTAAAACGCGGAGGAGGTTCAGTAAAATGCTGCTGATGATCCAATGATTCAAGCTCAAGTATTTCACCTTCGTCAAGCGCTGGAATCATTATATCAGTTTCCTCCTGGTGGGTATAAACTATCAAGTATCCGTTAAACCTGATAGTCTGTCCTGAAGCAGCCAGCAGGTATTCACCGGCTCTTATGTAGACGGTAACCGCATCAAAAGTCGCATTTGCCATCTGGCTTGCCAGAAAACGCTTCCACACCAGTTCATATAATTTGAATTGATCGGGATTTAAATATTGTTTTATTGCCTCCGGAGTCCTGCTAATTGAAGTCGGTCTGATTGCCTCGTGAGCTTCCTGGGCTGTTTTACTCTTTGTCTTGTAAAACCTTACAGCCTCAGGCAAGTATGATTTACCGAAAATTTTCCTGATATATTCTCTGGTTTCCTCCTGGGCTGTTTTTGAGATATTAAGCGAATCTGTCCTCATATAAGTAATTAACCCGCTCGTGTCTTCGCCAAGTTTAATGCCCTCATACAACTGCTGGGCTATTCTCATCGTTTTTTCCGGAGAGAAACCAGCTTTCCAGTATGCTTCCTGCTGTAGAGTGGATGTAGTGTAGGGAGGGAAAGGATTCCTTTTTTTAACTTTTCTTTCAATATGTTCAATAGTATATTTTTGCTTTTTAAGTTCCACAACTATTGCCTCTGCGTCCTCTTTGCTCTTTATGTCCAGTTTCTTATAAGCTACCCCTGCTTTTGAAACCAGGTGCGCTTTAATAATAAAATCTACGGATTTTTTCTTCAGGCTGCAGTTGAGCAGCCAGTATTCCTGTGAAACAAATCTTCCAATCTCCTTTTCTCTGTCAACTATTATCCTGAGCACGACTGACTGCACCCTGCCGGCTGAAAGGCCTTTTCTTATCCTGCTTGAAAGCAGCGGGCTTATCTTATATCCCACCAGGCGGTCCAGAATACGCCTTGCCTGTTGCGCAGCAACCTTGTGCATGTCTATCTTCGTGGTATGTTTGAAAGAATCAAGTATTGCCTCTTCCGTTATTTCATGAAATACCACTCGCTTTGCCTTGTCTATCGGCAGTTTGAAAATATCAATAAGATGCCACCCGATGGCTTCCCCTTCCCTGTCTTCGTCAGTCGCAATATATATCTCGGATGAATTTTCCACAGAAGCCCTTAATTCTTTCACTATTTCATTTTTTTCCTTAATGATTTCATAAATTGTCTTAAACTTATTTTCAGTATCTATACCGAGCTTTTTCACAGGCAAATCCCGCACATGGCCCATAGAAGACTTGACACTATAACCGCTGCCTAAGAATTTACTTATTGTCCTTGCCTTAGCAGGCGACTCAACAATTACCAGTTTTTTTTCCATTTTACCTGCGTTTCTCCAGTGTTTGTCTCCATCGGATCTTTACATTTAAGCCCTTTGCTAAAAAACATTATCATAAGATTTCATGACGAGAATCCATATGTAACAGGACTTATGTACACAACACTAGTGTTTTATTGATTCTTTTTTTCCCTGTTGCCTTCTGCATCCTGAAATTCACTCAGGTACCTTAAAAACAATTCTTCAGCCTCTTCATTATAAAAACTATATTCCGACGAGTGTATTGACGAGTATTTTCTAATGCTGTTTTTTTCTATTTCCTGAAATATCATATCGTAAAACATATTTTCTTTATCTATTTTACTTGCCATTTTAGAATTCCATCCCTAATCAGTCAAAGACGCCTGCTTATACTTTCCTTATATACCTCTTACCGGGAATTTCTTTTATTTTGCCTTTAAGCTCCAGCCCCATTAATACTACTGATATATCCTGCGCCGTCATGCTGACGTCCTCAGCAATAGTATCAAACTGAACCGGCTCGCAGGATATCAGGGCGTATATTTTTTCTTCTTCCACTGAAAGCTTCTCTCCTGTATTTTCAACAGAAGCGCTTTTGCTCTTGCGTAATGTCTTCGTTCTTTCAAAGGCTGTTATCTCTTCAATTATATCTTCATAACTTTCCACCAGCTTTGCTCCCTGCTTCAATAAATAATGCGTTCCTCTTGAATTTTCGGAAAAAATATTACCGGGAACAGCAAACACTTCCCTACCCTGTTCCAGTGCCATTTCGGCAGTAATAAGAGCGCCGCTTTTTTCAGGCGCTTCTATGACGACTGTGCCAAGGCTTAAACCGCTTATTATCCTGTTACGCAATGGAAAGTTGCGCTTGTCCGGAACGGTAGATAATGGGAATTCCGATACCACCGCTCCCTGTTCAGCTATCTGTTCAAGCAGCCTTTTATTTTCCGGTGGATAACAAACATCTATCCCGGAACCGAGTACCGCTATAGTCCTGCCTTTTGATGCAAGCACACTTTTATGCGCAACCGTATCAATCCCCCGGGCTAGTCCGCTCACAATTGTGATACCCCTGCGGGCTATGTCTTCACTTAATTTCTCGGCTGCCATTCTGCCGTAAGAAGTGGGTTTCCTGGTGCCAACCACGCTCACTGACAGCGCATCTTCAGCTATTATTTTACCTTTTACAAATAAAATGAAAGGAGGGGCATATATATATTTAAGATTCTCGGGATAATCGCTGTCACTAACCGCTATAACAGAAACACCATGCCTGTCAAGCTTTTCCAGCTCCTTCTCCATGTTAAAACTATTCTTTAACGAACTTATCTGACACGCTAATTTTTGTCCTATACCGGGAACTCTTTTTAGTCCATCCTCGCCAGCTTTAATAATGTCCTGGGTTGAGCCAAAATATTCAAGCAAATTCTTTAACCTGATTGCTCCAAGGTCATGAACTGTGCTTAATTTTAGCAAGCCTTGCTTGTATTCATTCATAAAATTAGGTGGCGTATTAAAATTAATATCAGGGTTTACGCAGGATAACATCACCCAGACGAATCGGCTGCATGCAGCCGATAATTAACGCAGCTGCCTCATTTTGCGATACATCATCCGTTATTCTTATAGTACCCACTCTATTAACATAGTCTTTGTCTTCCCGGTAGATATTATATATCGCTTTCGGTACCACTCCATCCTCCGAACCGATATCCACCATGACGATATCGCCGGTAGTAGGCATAAAGTATTCCTTATTCTTGAACGCTATTATGCTTCCTTCAAAATCAATCTCTCCTGCTGGCATAATCTGAATATCCGGTTTGTTTTGTTTTTTATTCCTGGCATCCTTCAACTTCTCTGCTTTCAGGTCTTCAGAGGTCTTTATTATATGCATAGGAACAACTATATTATCTCCCGGAAAAAGGATTGTAGGGTCCTTAATATACATGTTATGGTCCCAGATTTCCTCCCATCTGTTCGGGTCACCATAAAACTTTTCCGCTACAGTGTAAAGCGTATCATTTTTTCTTGCCTCATACACCTTGAATATTATCTCCTCATTGGGATTTTGCGCCTTTTTTCCTTTTGACGGGATATTTCTTTCAATTACCTTATCTTCTTTAACTTTATACATTTTCTTGCTATTAGCATCAGCGGTTTTTACCGCATCTTTTTTCTGAAGGGCGGTTTCCTGTATTTCTTCTGTTTTTTCTTCTTTTGGTTCAGCGGGCTTAATAGCATCTTTAGTTGACTGCTCTGTTTTTTTAAACTCAATTACACTCTTGCCTTTCGGGCCGTTAATATTATCATCCTCGTCAAATTCCTCTTCATCAAAATTCTCCCCTATGGATTCTTCATCTTTATTTTTTTTCTCGCTTCCTTCAGCGGCAAATATTTTAACGGGAATGGCCGAAAAACAAAATACAGCAGTTAAAGCGAAAATAAAAATTTTAAAGTTTTTTGACATAACCCCCTCCTTAATTTATACATTATTTCACAGCTGTCCGGTTAAAATATTGACGACCTGTCCTTCCGTAGCCTTGCCTGCCCAGCTGAAGTTTCAACTAAGGCGGGGCGTAGGAGGACAAATGTCATTGCGAGGAACATTGTGACGAAGCAATCTCAAGATTTCCTGCGTTTGTTGAGATTCCCACGGTCACTCGTTTTGCTCGCTCCCTCGGAATGACAGTTATCTGGTGGTTGAAAACGAGA
>Ga0315284_10017354_pt1 | contig 10209 bp, 9 predicted proteins | sample YL17G09_16_MG_FD_203696 | JGI IMG/M metagenome (GOLD analysis project Ga0315284, IMG submission 203696) | Sediment microbial communities from Yellowstone Lake, YNP, Wyoming, USA - YL17G09_16 | ecosystem: Environmental > Aquatic > Freshwater > Lake > Sediment | place: USA: Wyoming | collected...
GCCGAATGGATGGCGCTGCCGAAAGCCAATCCTGAAGATTTGAAGCGTTTCGGGATCTCGTCAATGTACTGGAATTTGTACTTCAGACCGCAAAGCAGATAAAGATTGATCTGAGAGCTAGAAAGGTACGGCGTCATGGTTTTCGCCTTTGGCTTCGTCGAGAAGCCGTTCGATCATCCGCGAAGCTTCAAGCTTCGTGACCTCTTTCAGAGAATCGACCTGGAAAAGCTCCTTAAGCCTGGCGTATCCCTTGTCGTTCTCCAAGCCTTTCTCGGCCATGATTCTGAAAAGATACCGCTTCTGGGCGTCAGTCATCGGAGGATTCTCGGATGACGGGCCGCTGTTCTGGGGCTTGGCCTTGCCAGCGTCCGGTTTCGGGCTTTCTTTTGCCTTCGGATTATCCTCTAAGGCTATCTCTTCGTAGAGATAGAGAACGAGGATAACCTTTCCGTCCGCAGTTCTGAGTTCCATCCGTCTTGCTTTGTCTTTCATTTTTCCTTTCTCCTTTAAATTTTAAGGTTCTGCTTTCAGTTTAGCGCGCAGATAGAGACAAACAAGACGGGCAAAAATGCTAAAAAAGCGAATTATTCCTGTCTTTTATCGGGTTTTTTGGGGACTTATGATGAAGATATATGGAGAATTCTCAGAAAAATAATCGCATCACTCCCTTTGCCGTTACCGATTACCGAGACGTCAGAAAGCTGTTCGGCATTAAACAAAAGAACCGGCGCGGCCATATGTACATTATCGGCAAGACCGGAACCGGAAAATCAACCCTAATCGAGAATATGGCGATCTCGGATATCAAGAACGGCTGTGGCCTGGCCTTAATCGATCCTCACGGCGACATAGCTGAAGACATTCTCGATTTCATTCCTAAAAGAAGAATCAAAGATGTTATCTATTTCAATCCTGGAGACCTGGATTATCCGATAGCGTTCAATCCTATGGAGAAAGTTCCTAAAGACTTTCATCATCTAGTCGCTTCAGGCATTATCTCGACTTTTAAAAAGATATGGTCGGAATCATGGGGGCCAAGATTGGAACATATTCTGAGACACGCGCTCCTTTCGCTTCTTGAATACCCGAACAGCACGCTTTTGGACTTGCCGAAGCTCTTGACGGATAAAGATTTTAGAAAAAACGTCATCAACTATATTACCCATCCTCAAGTCCATGAATTCTGGCTCTCGGAGTTTGATAAATATTCTGTCTGGCTTCGGTCAGAGGCCATTTCTCCGATTCTCAACAAGATCGGCCAATTTCTGATCAGCATCCCGCTTAGAAACATCGTAGGCCAAAGAGAAAACACTTTTAATCTGAGGCAAGCCATGGATGAGGGAAAGATTCTGATTGTCAATCTCGCTAAAGGGAGGATCGGGGAAGATAATTGTTCTCTGCTGGGCGCTTTAATCGTAACGAAGATTCAATTATCTGCTTTGAGTCGAACTGATCTGCCCGAGGACAAGAGAAAACCGTTCTATCTATACGTAGATGAAATCCACAGCTTCATTACCTTGTCGTTCGCCGATATCCTGTCAGAGGCCCGAAAGTACGGCCTGAACCTCATTCTCGCCCATCAGTACATCGAGCAGTTGGATGAAAGAATCCGAGCCGCGATCTTTGGCAATGTCGGGACAATCATTTCCTTCAGAATCGGCGCTGAGGACGCGAAGTATCTGGCGCAAGAGTTCTCGCCCGTATTCGATGAAACCGATCTGATCAACCTCCCGAACTTCCATATCTACCTCAAGCTCATGATCGACGGCGTAACCTCACAGCCCTTCAGCGCGAGCACTCTTCCGCCTGTGGAAAGAAACAAGTCATATAAAAATAAAATCATTGATTTTTCTAGGAAACGATATACGAAGCCGAGAAGTGCCGTAGAGCGGGAAATGTCATCCCGGCCGCATCGTTTCATCAATTCTTCTTATGATCAACAATTACCCTTCTAAGTTAAGACAATCTCTTCTGCCGAATGAGCAAATCGTTTTTAATGCCAATCCTCATTGGCTGTTCCTTATCGGCGCGGTAGCCCCGATTTTCGTATTTTTCTTTTTATACTATTTATTCGCTTGCCCGTTTCTTGGATCTATCGCCAACGCCTTGGAGCATTACTGCTATGTCGCGGCTCTAATAATTCTGATCTTTTTAGGCCTTGTCTTTTATCTGGATTGGAAATTCAACCGTCTTTATATGACGAATTACAGATTAATCCAGGAGCGAGGCGTCATCGGCAAACGATATATGTCCATCCAATTGAAGGATATTGAAGATATTGTCTGTAGCTACGGCATCTTGGGAAGAATCTTTGGCTACGGTGATCTGACCATTGAATCAGCCGGGACCCAAGGATTGATGGTATTCAAGGGAATCTCCAAACCAGAAAGGAAAAAACTCCTGATCGAAAGATGGATGTTTTATTCGGACATTAAGCCAAATAGCTCTTTTTAGCTCTTTCTATTCACATATATCCTCTCTGCCTAAATCACTTCAAACAAGGAGGTCCACATGCAAATTCGGTCTTTAATCGATGAGCTGGAAAGCCAAAAGCCCCTGAAATGGGACCGAAAACTGAACGCCGCGCATATCGCGATGGCTCTGGCCGAAAATACTCCCATTCTCAGGCTCCCGGGCGAAGAATTATTCTCCATAACCAAACCCTGCCACACCCAGTTTGCGGAGAAACTCGAAATCCCGCTCAAGTACTACCACAAGATGGAGGAATCCGCGCCCGACCTGCTCGTCTCGAACGTCAACACCTGGCTCCGAAAGAACGGAAAGGACGTTTTTATCCGGGGCCTCGGCGATTCTGTCCGGGCGTTCCTTAGCGATCGTTACAGGGTTATCGACCATCTGGACGTTCTTCTCTGCGCCCTGAACGAGCTTCAAGCCCATGATGCCGAAATCGAGGACTGCTATCTCTCGGAGATCGAGATGAACATCAAAGTGAAAAGCGCAAAGCTCAGAGATTTCGTTCGGCACAAAGACGATCTGATCATGGGCGGAATTTTCATTACGAATTCCGAAACCGGCCACAAGGCCCTGCGCGTCGAACCGAGAATGTTCCGGGTCAAATGCTCAAACGGGATGATCGTGGAAGAACTGGTCACGCGGGAAATCCATATCGGAAACGGCGACGAGATATCAGACGAGATCGTATATCTCTCCCTTCGGCGCTCAATCCGGGAGCTGTTCAGCAGATTCGGCGAAATCGTCCTGCTTCTCCGCGAATCCACAGAAGCCAAGATCAGAAATCCCCAGAAAGTGATCCAGAACGTGGTCGATCAGTACAAACTCAGCGAAGCCCAGAAAGCCAATATCATCATGGCCTTCGGTGCGGAGCCGGAATACGACCAGTACGGGATCGCCAATGCCGTGACCCAGGCCGCCCAAAAGGAAGAAACCTGGGAGAAAGGCGTGGAACTGGAAAAGCTGGGCGGCAAATTAGTTGCTCTTCCCATGGAAGAGTTTAAGGCTCTGGACGAGCCATAGATCGGTTCTTTAATTCCTTATAAGCCCGTGTTTTTAATAAATGGCAGAGAGGAAAAGGAGATGCAAATGCATCTCCTTTTTATTAAGTGAAAATCGTTTATACTCTTAACCGCCTCTATTTTCTGAGGCGATAACCCGCAAAAAGCGTCCTTTTCACTTTCGGGGAGCCCGGACCCCGAGGGGTCCGGCTTCCGCTCGCCTCAATCATCCATGTCACAAAATCCGACATCGACAGCACGAAGGTCCTGCCCGGTTGGGAATCCCGGAACGGCTGGTACCGGTTCGCTGCAAGGAAAGCAACTCTGGACCTCAGTGACGGCAAGAGAGTGCCGGATACGATATGGTTCGGCCTCGTCCAGGGCGTCGAGGAGGAATGGGGCTACTTCTCCCAGGCCGAAATCGAGCGACTGAAACCAAAGACGTGGGAAATTCCGAAGAAGAATTTGCCTTACTCGGGGAGGAGAGAAAGATTAACTTTAATTAATAAGAGAAACTCCATGGGGAAACCATGCATCTAGCAATTTCTTTTTAATCTCTTTTTTGGATAATTTAATAATATTTCTATATTCTTTTTTGTTGACTCTCTTATTTTCAAGGTTTCTACTATAGAATTCTAGTCTTTGTCTTACACAAATATTCTGTCTCCTTACATTTTTTCTAAATTGCTTTATCTCGCTGTCTGTCCAAATTGGATGAATATAATAATCTTTATCTCCCTGCTCCTTTGTTGCGTTATAATGGTCAAAAGTCTGATTTAGTGGCCTAAATCTACAATCTGCTATTTGAACTCCCCATTCCCAGCATTTAAGTCTCTTTTTTTCCATTTCCTTGAAAGGGATATCCCAATTGTAAACCATAAAAACATACATATCGCTCATTCTATATCCTGCATTTACAAGAATGTCTAATTGTCTCTTAATAATCTTATTCTGTTCATACTTATGATCCCAGGCTATTCTTGGATTAATAAATCTCGCCTTTTTTAATAAGTTTGCTAAATCAGGAGTAAGCAGTCTGCCATCAATACCACATTGGCTCTCCGAATAGACAGATCTCCCTTTATATTTGGCTCTTGATAACTCTTCCAAAATATCTTCAATAAAAGGATTGGCTAGTAAATTATTATCGTAAAATATTATTATGTTACTACAAATCTCATCTTTTATACTTTTTTTATAAGTAAAATTAGGTTCTATTTTCCAAGTCCCGCAAAATTTGCATCTCCTTATACATCCTCTTGTTGTGTGAACTATCTGATAATCAACATCCACCAGGTCATAAGCAGGTTTGCAGCTTTCTGCTTGCTTATCGATTCCGACATATACCTTGTCACATCCGGATTGCTTACAGTGATCAGGCATTAATGAAGCATATATCCCGCCAACAGACACGTTGGCTTTAGGATAATGATTTTTATAAAATTCAACTGAATCCCAAACATATTTGGACCAATAGGTAAACAAAGAAGTAATCTTTATCTCCTGAGGCCTAAAATAGGGGAAATATTCATTTCCTCTCACGAGCTTAACACTATCACCGTGATCCCTGTGATAAGTCGCAAGTTTTAAAAGTCCTATTGGGAGAAAATCTCGATGATTCTTGCTCTTTGTCGGAATTGGGAAATCAGGTTCTACTAATAATATTCTCATTTAATCACTTTATTTATATTTTTAAGTCTAGATTTCGACAGAACCGTTTCAACTCTTTAATTAGATTCTTAATCACATATTGTCTAGATTTATTTTCTTCGATTTCTTCCTTAATTTTTTGAATTTTTGCATTCTGTAAAATCCTCGTTGTCTTCTTTAGATTAGAATAGAAGCTCGATTCAGCTTCTGGATGTCTCTTATGAGCTATATCAAGAGCAGATTCCCATTCTTCTCCACGGTCTATGAAAGCTCTCTTAGCCTTTGTGTCTGAAATAATTACTGGCAAGTCTCTGACCTTTTGTGCATCTGGAATACGTTCTTCCTTAACTAGCTTTATGAAATCTTTTATTAAATCCGGGTTTTCATCTCTTAGTTTTTCTATTTTTCTATTTTTGAAATATTCCAAAAAATAACTAAATTTATCTAAATCTTTCACCCCACCATAATTCATCGCATCATAACTTTCTATCATCCTTTTTATTTCAATTTCATTAATCCCAATCATCTCACTTATTTCTTTTGGTGTCTTTCCGAAATCATTTATCATTTTCGCTAAATAACTCGCTTGTTCATAAGTTCTCCATTTAGCCTTTCCTTTAATATGAAAAGTGCCCAAAATAATAAATATTTCTTCTTCTGTCACATCATCCGGTAAAACGCGGGCTCTAATATATTTCCATATCTCTTTCTCTTCTGGTTTTGCTTTTTCGTATGCATGTCTATATGAGCATAGCCTAGAATTTCCTTCTAAAACCTCGTTACCTTTAACGATTATTTCTTCAATAAGACCTTTGTTTTTCAGAATATCTCTAAACAAATCTTTTGTCGAATCTAAGTCCCATAATTTTTCTTCAATGATCTTTTGGGTAATATCTCCTTCATAAGAAGACAAAATTGAATTCACTCTCGGATTTCTTATTGAGTAATTTAATTTGAATATATCAATGTTTTTTATTTCACACTTGATCTCTCTGCCTGCAATTGTTATTGTTTTCTGCCTTTCTTTTTCTTTGTCCATTTTTTACCCCATTATTCTTAATAAGTCTTCTCTATCGAGGTATTCTTTTTCGTCCTTAATAATACTTATATCCCCCTGAATAAATTGGGCGATTATATGCTTTTTATATAATATTTCATCAATATATTCATCTATAGTATCTTTCGCCAATATTTTTATTATATTACAGGGCCTGTTTTGAGTAATTCTATGGATTCTATCTTGTGATTGGAGATAGTCCGCTAAAATAAAATTTCGATCTAAATAAACCGCGTTGTTTGCAGAAGTTAATGTTAATCCCTCTTTTGCTACTGAAGGATTTGCAATTAATACTTTTAGATCATCGTCATTCTTGAACTTTTCTACAATTGTCTTTCTCTGTTCAATAGGCAATTCGCCGAAAAGCATGAGAGCTCCGTATTTGGAATAGCGTCTCCTTAATTTTCTAATGTTTTCTACAAAACTCGTCCATATTATTACTTTTTCATTCTTATAAATTATTCCCTGTACTATCTCATCCAATTTTTTAAATTTTGCTGGATCTTCCTTATAATTTTTATCTATTAGATTTGGATTGCTTGCGATTTGGGTTAATCTTAACAACTTTTTTAAAATATTGCTTGATTCATCAATGACTTGTTGTCCATCCATGTTTTTAATTTCGATTATTAGTTCATTTTTTAGCTTTTCATAAATTTCTTTTTGTCTTCCCCCAATTTCAACCCAGACATCTTCGTATCTTTTTTCAGGCAATTCTAACACTTGGCTTTTCAAGCGTCTTAAAGAGACATCATTAATAATATTCTTCAATTCATTATGCTTCTCGATTCTCTCGCTTAATGGCTGCTTTCCTCTAAAATCTATTCCATATCTTTTCTTAAATTCATCATAATTATTTCCAAATAACCTCCCTTGGTCTAGAAAGTAAAACTGTGCCCAGATATCTTCTGGCCTATCTGCAATCGGAGTTCCGGTTATTATTACTCTTTTCACGCTAAAAGGAGCTAATTCAAAAATACGCTTTGCTGATTCTGTATATGGGTTTTTTATCCTATGTGATTCATCCAAAACCATTGCCATTTTTTTTATTTTTAAAAACATCTTCAGTCTTTCAATTTCTTGTATTACCAATTCATAGTTAATAATATAGAAATTCGCAAATACCATAAACTTGCTTCCCTTTTCTTTTTTAGTTCCTCTCAGGATTATGTACTTCAAATGGCTATGCGTTCTAATTTCATCTTCCCACATTGTTATTAAATGCTTTTTACAGATGATCAATGCACCCTCTATCTTCTTGCTTTTCATATCTTCACATAGAGCATCAATCACTATTTTGCTCTTGCCTAGTCCCTGTTCATCGAACAAAGGGACAATATCTTTATTCACCATGAAATTTATTGCTTCCACTTGATGAGCAAATGGCTTCGTCCTTGGGGAATAATCGAAATGGTATTTATTCATTCGGAAATAGCTCCTTAGGAATGCATATATAAGTCACATTTGGATTCCCTTTCATGTTAAGACTGGATAAAAGGTTCAATAAATCGTTCTCGCAAAAGCTTGGGATACCGATTACTAATTCTGCAGTAATTATTGGATTCTTTATTGCCTCATAATAATCAAAAAACTGCTCACTTGTTCTTTTAGAAAAAAGATCGCTTGCCGTTTTTGCTTCGCCAATACAAATTTTCAATATTTCTTGTTTAATACCTATTATATCAGGTCGATGCCTCTTAATTTTTGCAGGAAGCTTGAATGACATGTTGCTTATCTTTTTAGAATCGCCTTGATATGCAATGATCTCATAACCCCGCTCTCTGATTTTTCTTGCTACACACATTAGTATAAACTCATGGATTTTCGTGCCCATTCTATTCCCTATCTATAAGCTTTTTGGTTTTTTTCACATTTTCATAAAGCTCGTTTATTAATTCTTTTTTTTGGGGTTGTCCCCCTTCAATTATCTGGCTAATTTCCCAAGAGGGTAGGTTTTTCAATCCATCTATAACTCTTGCAATATTATCAAATAAAGGAGATGTTAGATTAGGCTTAAGAATACTTAACTTCTCCATCGCGGTCTCATAGCCTTTATCGATAAATGCCTTTTTTGTCTGAGTTGTTTCCAAAATAGGATTTAAATCTCTAACTAGCATAGCTCTAGGAATTTTCCCTGAACCAACCCAATCACAAAAATCATTAATTGAAAGATTATTCTTTTTCATCGTCTCTTTAAGCTTTTTGTTCTTTTCAAATTCAACAAAATAGCTGAATTTAAAAACTTCTGTTGGGTCTTTTTCATATTTCGGAAGGTATTGGTTTTCCATATCAAGAAATGCTTGTATGGACAGTCTAATTTCTCTTTCTGACATTTTTGTAAGTTTTGTTAGTACTCGAACCGAATATCCTTCTTGATAATTAAGGATAAAAAGGTATCTAGCTTTTTCATAAGAATCCCATTCAGTTGTTCCTCTTAAATGTGCTTCAAGCTTAATAAAATTTTTTTGAGTTTCAGATATTTTAGGAGGCAGAACATAACATAAAATCTTCTTATAATTTTCTTTGTTTAGATACTTTTCTTTTAGCTTTCTATATATTACGAGTCTTGTATTTCCTTCAATTATCACATATCTCTCATTATTAATTGGATAGACCCAAATCGGGTTTATTATTCCTTCGTTAGCTTCAATTGATTCTTTAAGTTTATCAAAAGCCTGAGGATTTTTATTAATCAATGCGAATTCAATTTGCTCTTGAGTCAGGTCTGAGCTTATCTGGCTATCTTTAAAAAGCCCAATTCTAGGATTCTCTTGATCTAAAAAAATATCGTCTATATCAATTTTCCTTGTAATGATTTCTGCTTGGATCCCTCCTATGTTTATTTTCATGCTTTCCATTTTCATAGTTCTCTCCTTATAAAAATACCCTTAGAGCTATAAAAACACATTTTCTTAGGTTATTGCTGCCTAATTCCCCCTCCTTAACTAATTTTCAGTATGGTAACCACTTTAATTTTAAGATTATTATCGCATTAAAATGAATAAGATAAAAGTATATTTGATTATTTTTACGTGATTCCCTTTCTACATCGTGTCGCGGATATCCTCCGCTTATGCGGTCATTTTGTAATCGGAGGCCAGAGGAAAGCCGGCCTCCACCCACCTCACTTCTTTCCATTAGCCAAATTCAGGAGAAATTTCGCTTCTGCGCATCTCTTTTTAGCTAGCCTGGATCCCGGGACCCGTCAGAAACTCAGAATATCCCGGTTTTTTGGTCCATCTCTGGAAAATAGGGGCCCTAGAATGCTCGTAGAGCGATTTTCTCAAAGGGGATAGGTGTTTTCCCTTTGCCATTTTGCCTTCTTATATGATTCGTTATTAATTACCCCAACTTTTTTTGCTAAAAATTGTAACGCTAAGGATGGAGCCCTAGATTCACCCTTATTACAATGAATAAATACGTTTTTCTTTATATCCCAATAGGCTGACGTAAATTCTAAAAACCGCGTAAATAACGGCATCATGAATAATGGCGCTGGAGGATCAATCATGTTTAAGTATAAGTTGTTCTCTTTCTCTAAAACTAAATAGTGAGGATGATTACTGGGCAAGCTCCCCCGATATCCGACTGCACTCTGATGACATGGGCTTTTACACGCATAAACAGTCACCCAACCATCTCTTTTAATAAAACACTCATCATCACTGCCAATAAAAAACCTTTCATGAATTTTCATGATCATATTAAGTCCAAAGCTTTTGGGAAATCACTTAAACGGTTTGCTTCAACAATTCATTCATTCTCATGAGCCAATCCCGGATATCTCTATTTGGATCTCTTTCGGATAAAAGCGTTGGTGTCATTGCTTCGACTGCTTTAGTATTTAGCCAATATTTTGCGGATGAAATCTTTTTTGCTTTTGCTTTTTCGTCAAGTTCAGGCCATTCTTTATCTGACTCACTAGATTCATGAACAGATTTTGCTACAAGCTCAGGAACATCATCGTAGTCTCCAAATGAGATTTCAACTTCAGACCGAACAGCTTTAATGGCATCTGGATGTAGATAA
>Ga0315284_10017356_pt1 | contig 10209 bp, 8 predicted proteins | sample YL17G09_16_MG_FD_203696 | JGI IMG/M metagenome (GOLD analysis project Ga0315284, IMG submission 203696) | Sediment microbial communities from Yellowstone Lake, YNP, Wyoming, USA - YL17G09_16 | ecosystem: Environmental > Aquatic > Freshwater > Lake > Sediment | place: USA: Wyoming | collected...
AAGGGAGCAGAAGGATTTGAAGGAAAAAATGATGAAAGAGTCATCTGGGGTAGATTCAAAGTCTTGTAAAAAGCGTGAGATTAATTTGAGCAGAGTGTATACATCGGTGGGTGAATTAGAATTAGATAGTGGGAAACCGGCAGACATTTTGTTTGATTCAAAATATGATTCGACAGGCAAGCGCGTTGTAAAAGATGGTGATTATGCGGCGTTGAAAATTGTTGACCAGGATGATGGTTCTATTCGGTACGATTATTATGTTAGAAGAAACAATGAGTGGGCCATTGACAAAGACCCCGAGCTTCAAAATGTACATGTTGATGACCCATCATATATTTGCAATATTCCGTCGGAAACAAAACCCAAACCGCTCTGTTTTTCGATAAATCAAAAGTGTCTAGATAAATCAATGTCAGAATCGTCATTGCTGGATGATTTAACAAGTAAAATTATAAATGAGTTTGATTCAAGAAGCGACGTGAAAAAAAAGAATATAGATGAGGCATTTTTACGAGATTTTAAAAATATAAAACTTCTTTTGAAATTAAAAGTTTTCGAAATATTAAAATACAATCAGAAGAAATATCTACTGGGTCAGGAACATAAGAAAAAGGTTACAACGATTGTTAGGTCTCCATACCAGGAAATTGTCGATTGCATTTTGGGCATGGATGATATTGGTAAAAAATATCAATGCATTTTAGATTTGGTAAACAGCGAACTATTTGTTAGAGATGCGCTTCCAGATGAAGATGTTCGATGGTATTATTGCAAATCGTGCGGCGTTCCAGGCGTTCGTTTATTGCCCACGTTTTTTTATGAGCTTGCCCAGAATTATAATCCGCAAGACCCTAAATCTTCGAAATACATTACAACACTTTCCCGAATTGAAAGAACAAATGGTAAACGCGAAGGTGACCAAATTGTTGACAAGTACAGCGGGTACTCAATTTCAAAAATTGCGCTAGTTTCAGAAGGGTGGATGTTTGAAGAAGAGGGCGAGGAGGCGGGCTCACAATTAATTCGAAATGAAGAAGAGAATGCATCCGACCTTACACTAGTCAACTCGGGTGAAGTTATCGATGTAAATATACAATCCGAACATGTTCAAGAAAAAGGCAAAGGCGAAGGCGAAGGCGAAGAAGATGAGGAAGACGAATATGAGGAAGAAGGCGAAGGTGAAGGCGAAGGTGAAAGCGAAGAGGATGAAGAAGGAGGTCAAGGTGAAAATGAAACAGTGCTGAGTTTGAATACTATTATTAGTCATTACGAGAATTCATTATCTGTAATTTTTAAAAATAAAGATAAACGGTTTATGGTGGAAACAATTCAGTTACTTCTTCCTAAAAAAAAAACAAAAGAACACTATGAATTGGATAAAAAAACGACAGTCGAATACGAAGCGTATGAAAAAACATATAATCAATATTTAATTTTTTATTCCATGGCGTTGATTATAATCGTGATACAGTCATCTATTCCGCAAATAAAAAGTAAAATAACATTTCCAAACTGTGTAAAATCGTTTAGCGGATATCCTTTTTCTTTAGATGAAGGCGACTTATCATTTGTTGTTTATATGGCATGCATATCTCAAAAAGTAAAGAGTGACTATGCTCCTTGGAATTCTATCAAAAAGATTAACCAGGAAAAAATGAGAGACACATTATTTAATCTTATAAAAACGAAAATAGTTAACCAACCACAAATTCAGTCGCGTTTTGATAAGAAGCGTGAATTTGACGCATTAAAAGAACAACGGGCGCAAAAATCTTCGCATTCAAAATCTGGCATTAAAGCCAATGTTGCATCGTCGCATTTTCGTCCGCTGTTAGTTGACCCTTCTGCATTTATTACATCGACGCCATTGCCTGTAACAAAAACATATTGCGATGACTTGAAACGAAACTTGAAGAATGGAAGTAGTTTGCAAACAGAAAAGATATTAGTGTTGCAATCAAAAGTAATACATTTTTCATTGATTATTCAAAAACTTATTCAAGAGGTAATTTCGTCTCAAACAAAAGATAAAACAAAACTTTTATCCAAGAATTATATTCAGAATGCGTGTTGCAACGAACGTGAAGGCGGTGTGACAACATTGGATTATATGATAAGTCATGTTCCCAATATAAAAAATTATTGTGACATGGTGGACTGCACAAGTGCAATTCTGCTTGACATTTATAGTCTTAGCGAAGCTTCAATTATGCTGGACCCGAGAGACACGCGAAATAATATTCCCGACCTTTCGACGAATTTCGATGAATTCACAATATACAATGCATTCATGACATATTGCAACTATGGAAATGCAAAAGGAGGCGCTAGCAGCACCACTTCGTTATCAAGCGACATTCATAAAATTTGCAAATTCAAAAACACACTTGGAGAGAATCGAGATATTTTTAATATTTTTAAAAATTCGCAAAAATCGGATATGAGTCACACTGATAAAATAAAGTTGATTGATAAAATTAAAAATGAATTCAACCTGGATTACACAACAAAGGATTTGCAGCATTTATTACAGCTGGTAAATGGTCAAACGATGAAACCAATGAATGAATATCAAGTGGGTGTGGGAACATATAATGAGAATTTGAATCGCATTTTATTGAAGGCGATTGAGGATTTGAAAATGAAACCAAAGGCAAAAGAGTCCAAGATATCTGCGATGTCACCATCAATGGTTTTTCCAGATGAATTTATAGTCGCATTGAAGAATTTTAATGAGAATCGCACACAAACATCTTCGAGAGAGTTGCAAATAATAATTGAAAAAAATACAAAAACATTTACCGATAAAGCGGAAAAGTATTTTAATTTCAATACAAGTAAAAAGAGCGCCACATTTCGTAATGCAATATTTCGAACAGCCGAAGATATAGAAAAAGGTATTTTCAAAAATGGGGGTATAATGCTTTTCAATAAAATGGAAAATACATTATTAAATGGTGAAAATTCGTTGGAAGTATCGATTGAATTTGTGATAAATGCAGTAAAAAATATTACACAGGTTTATCCGAATATTATACTCTCTCAAGTTTCCGAGATGGAATCTTTGCCACCGTATATTTCTGGCCAACTTTCTAAAGGTGATTCAGAATCTATAATCAAATTTTCAAACGAGAGAATCACAAATAAATTGGATAACTTTTATAAGATTGGAAATAAAAAACCAATAAATGCAATTTTAAAAAATGTGCAGACATCTACATTATTTTTGAATGAAATTGTTGAAAATACGCCTGTTTTTAGTGATGCAAAGCACATTACTGTTTTATTATACGAGTATTATTTTTTAGTTGCGGTTAATTCATATTTACATTTTTCAGAGATTGCAAAACAAAAACAATTGTCACAGGGAAAAACCGGCAAAATGGTAGTTGACGTTCAAAAAGAGATTTCTAGAATATTGGAAACTTATTTTTATTTAGTAATCGAAGATAAGAAACTCATCAACAAAGATATTGAAAACATTCGTGAAAATTACTTGCGTTCAATTGATGAAGAGAGAGATGACATTGTTCAGAATGTTGAAAAAATGTCTGAAGACCAAAAACAGATTTATTTGATTCATAAAAAATACAAGATGGGAACGCAATCCATTGGGAAAAACACGGGTTTGCGAATATACAATCCTGATTTTGAAACCGAAGAATTGGTGCGTATTCAGAAAATTAATGGTCGGAAAAAAGAAAGAGGGCTGTCTGCCGTGTCGTCAGATGACCCTGAAGCACTGGCTCGCGAATATGCGGTGGAAGATGAGGGAGATGCGCCCGACGTTGATGGGGATGATGTCATGAATGAAACACAAGAAGATGATGGTCAAGAAGAATATGCGAGTTCTGCAGCCATGTATCCAGACAGTTATCAAGATGAGGGTGCTGAAGAAGAAGTGCGAGAAGAAGAAGAATAATTTAGAATATTTATTAATCAATATTTATCATTATAATTATAATTATATTTATATATATTTAATTATATATAAATATAATGTCATTTTTTGAAACACTTTTTAAAAGTAAAAAAGAAGAAAAAGAACGTCTAGAAAATGAAAGAAGAGAGCGGAATAGAGCGAAAGAAGCTGCAGAAGCTGCTGGACTTGAAGAATTTCCCATAGTTATTGATAAGAATGTTGAAGGTCATGCAAGAGCAGACGCAGCAGAAGCGGCGGTAGCAAAAGATAGAATGGAGGCAAAGTATGCAGCAAGAGAGGCAGCAAGAGTGGCAGCAGCAGCAAGAGCGGCAGAAATAGCAAAAGCAGAAGCAGCATACGCAGCAGAAATAGCAGCAGAAATACCACAAGCACAAGTAGCAAGAAAACTATTGACTGAATATTGGAAAAAAATGAATGAGTATAAAGCCAAACATATGACTCCAGATGGTCTTTTACCCTGGGAATTTAATGAGGGTCGTCCAAATAAAAACATGTGGGAAGTGCATAACGCCTGTTTGGCTGCTTCTATAGCATATAGAACTGAACATCCAAAAGATTGGAGTGAAAGTGAGTTATTTCAAAAAAAGTCGAGTGAATATGACCGTCATGTAACCGAAGTGTATTCCACGATGAGAGACTCTCATGATAGTAAGAAGGGTCTGTATAATCTACAGCGGAACTCATGGACGATGCCGATGTCAAGTGGTGGTAAAAAAACGAAATATTCAAGAAAATTGAAATCGAAATCTTCAAGAAAATCGAAATATTCAAGAAAATCGAAATATTCAAGAAAATCGATATCAAAATATTCAAGAAAATATTAAAAATAAGAATTAAATAAATTGTAAAGAAAAAAAGGTACCTTTTTCCTTTTTTTCATTTTTTTGCATTTCATGTTTATTGTATTTTTTTTATGTACCATGCGGGTGCTTCTCTCTTCTTATTCCATGTCGCAATCTTTTGTTTTTCTTCCGACATGTAGTAGTTCCTATATGCAACGACTGCATCTTCATGTTTGTACTGGTCGGGCATTGCCTGCGCAAACGGCGTGAGTCGTTGTTCTGGAAAGACGTCAGCGCCGGGAATGTGCTCTCGTAAATACTGCGCAACCAAGTAGGACTTGTGAAATTTTGTTTCGGGGTGGTTGTAGCGGAATCGCCATTCCTTGTGCATTTCGTCCACAAGGTCGAGTGTCCAGATAAAGTTTTCGCGGGACATTCTGCACCAAATGGTAACGGGATGATTTTTGTGAGCCAGCTTGTAGAGCGGCGCATTGATTGTTTCGTCGTCCGTTGGAAGAAGAACGCGGCGTGCAGAACACAACATTTGAACGGCTTCAAGTATGATTTTGACAATGTGTTTATCCATCATGAACCTCGCAACTTCTTCAGGAAAGAATGACAGAATAAACAGATTCATGATATTTCTTCTTCCTCGTCTGAATTTCGAAACGCTGAAAAATATAAATATAAGTATTTAAAAATCAATTTATATTTTTCATGATATATTTTTGTTGTTCAAATAATCTTTTTTAGAATGGGGTTTATTTTATGCATTTTTTTATTTAGATATATTAGCAATATATCCAACATAAAATAATAATTAATTCATCAATCAACCAATCAGTAAACAAAATTTAGAATGAATAAGATTTTTATTAGAAAAAATATAACCTCATTTTCGATATTATTATTCATTACATTATTTGGATTAATGGTGTATATAAAGCCGACTTGCGTTTTTAATAAAGATGGAACAATGCGACAATTTGGAATAGGTTATAGAAATAAGACAGTCATACCTATTTGGTTAATAGTAATAATAATGGCATATTTATCATATTTATTTTTATTGTATTTGAATGCTTATACACAGATTTAAACATCTTTAGGAAGTTTACAAGAAAAATATTTATAAAAACCATGAATAAATATAAAAAAAATATAAATAAATATTTTTTTTCTAGTATAAGTATATAAAATATAAAATAAAAATGGCAAAATCAAGATGTAAACGCGGTTCACGCAAATGTATTTCAGGTTGTGTTGGTAAAAAATCTTATCAAAAAATTAAAAAATGCGCCAAGGGGTATAAAAAATGCGCAGACCAAGCGTGTCACAACAAGACCGCAAAACGTGTTCGTCGTGTTGCTACCCCTGTTAAGAGCAGTTATTCGCTTCGTTCTCGAGGAACCAAGAAATAAAAAATAAGTAAAAAAATAAGTAAATAAATAAGTAATTTTATTTGATTTTTCTACATTCAGTTGTATACATGCATATATAAAATAAATGCATGTATACCCCCCCCGGCCCCGATTTTTATTTTACATTTTTTTAAATTAGTATTCAGGAACGTGTCTTTTGAATAAACAGCCGTGTGAACTAACCCCTTCAACATCGCGGATGACAGTTGCATCCTGAAATAAACAGTTTGCAACCCAAACCTTCATAATGCAAAAATTCTTTTTTGGCGATATTGTTATTCCATTAATGTGTGACAATATGTTGACATTGTCTGACATTGTTTCTCCAACTAGTAAATACGACATTTGTTTCCAGGTGCCCGGAACATCTTTATTGATAATTTTATATGAAAAACAGCCACCATTTCGATTTCTCTCGTCTTCCCATATCGGATTAATGCCTTTACGCATCAAAAATAACATACAATTTATAATCAATTTTGGTGGCAACATTTCGGTTATTGTTACTGCTTGTTCTAGTGTATTAAACTCAAATATTTTAGTATAACTCTTAATGCTCCAATCTGTATCGTGTGGAAGATGCGCCCAAAGAATCCACGTGTCTGACAAACTATGAGGTGATGAATGGTGTGATGAATTGGAATTGTCGGAGTTGATTACAGTTGTTGAATTTATTCCGCCTTCTTCTTCTGTCGACGACGCCAGTGGGTGTTCTTCGAACGATGTCATATATAAATATAATAAATATAATCAGTCATTATGTTTATATTGATTTTCAAAAATATTTAATAAACCATTGTTAATATTGTGTTGTTGTTGACATTTTTACACATTTATAATTTCATATTCATTTAAATTCACCAACAGTCCCGATGAATTACCAAGTTTATATGTTGTAATTTCATTGGATATACACGTTAAAGTGTATTCGCATTCTGAAGTAAAAGGGACAACATTATATTCCTTCATCATGTACCATGATAAAAATGTATAATCTAATATAATATTTCCAACCACGTTGAAATTATATGGAAATGAAATGTCAATATCATATGATACACCTTTTAATTCAAGTGAACATATAATCATTCCTGCTTTTGAAATCACAAGGTCTTTTGTTGTTATTGAATAGTCATTTTCTGTAAATTTTCTATACAATTTGGTATAATTTTTATTTTGTTTATTATTAGTGTTGTTATTTTTCTCAAAAAAAAGTGTTTGCATTATAAAATCATACGGTTTAAATTGGATTGTATTATTTTGTTTGTTGTGTTTCATGATAAATAATTCATCCTTTTTACATTTTTCATCTTTCATATCTTCTTCTAATTTTACTTTTTCTTGCTCTTGTTCTTTTACTTCTTGTTGTTGTTGGTTCTCATCATCATCTTGAGAGTCGCTGCTGTTGTCGTTGTCACAGCCATTGAATGAATTTGACTGCTGAGATTCATCATCTTGAGAGTCGCAATAGTCATTTGGATTTCCTAAATAATTTGATTTTTTGAATAATTTCATTGTTTCAAATTGTTCATATTTTACTCCATTTTTAATTACTCTAATCTCATAGTTTGTGTAGGATTCAGCGGAATCTACAAATGTGGTATCGACGATGGATTCATTATTATTATTCTTATTATATTTATTCAAAAAATAGGATGTTAATTTATTATATGCAGTGTTCATTTTTGTATACATGGACATAGCCTTATAAGTAATTTGAATCATTTTTTCAGGAAAAGCATCACTTTTTACAAAAGAATAAAACATACAACCTGCTGTTAGCGCAATCATTAATTTGATACTTGTTTCAGGACTTATTTCAATACATTCACATTCATTGTATATATAATTTTTTGGAATAAATTCATTGTTTGTTTCGTAATATTGTTGAAATTGAAGAACCATGTGTGTAATTAATTATATATATCAATATAATATATAAATAAATAAATGTTTATATAATTTTTTATTTATTTATATTATTTAATATACTTATTTATAATATTTGTATATATATTTATGTTACCGGATTAAAAACTCCACATGCTTTACCGGCAGCAGCGCTTCCATCAGAACAGCAGCCGTATTGCGTTCCAGCGCATCCTCCGACAAGTTTCCCTGGAGCCAATGAAGATTTGGGGTCTAACACAAGGGATGTCCCCGTGGGACACGGGTTCGGAGATGTGCCATCATCACAACAGCCGTATTGCGTTCCGGCGCATCCGCCAATATTTTGACAGTTTGTTCCATTCACATCTACTTTCGCAGTTGTATTGTCATCACAACAGCCGTATTGCGTTCCGGCGCATCCACCAACAATATCTTTATGATGATGTGGTTTAGGCGATGATGGACAATTTTTACCGTAGAAATTTCTTTTTGCGGTTACTCCATCATCACAACAACCGTATCGCGTTCCCGCACACCCGCCAATGTGTTTATGGTGTTTCCACCAATCTCTGTTGTGCTCGTTCCGATGTTTGCGTTCAGGTCTTAAATCCGATGTCTTTGGAATTCCGAATACAAATACAAGAATTGTAGTAATGTACGTCATTAAAATAAATGGTATAAATACAATAAACCATGAAATAATTCCTAATCCTGATGCACACAACATATTCAACGCAATTGTAAAAATAATCATTACGATAAATTTTAAAAATGCAGTATTCATTTCACCTCTAAACATATCAATAAGTATTTGAATAACTGAAAAGGCTAAATATAATGATGCTGGCGGACAAATATATTGGAAAATCATTTTTGTATAGTTGTTGGTTGAATAATTGAATTTATTGATTATATATTATATATATAATATATAAAATATACACAAATAATAGTTAAATAATGCGTTATTTACATTTTTAATTATTATATATAAAATAATTGAAGTAATAATATATATATATATATATCAATTTAATGACTATGCCAATTAATATTCCTCCTGATTATTTTACCAATCCTAATCGCGGTATCGTCCATGGCCCCCCTCCTGATATTGATTATACACAATATTGTGGTGTTAATTGTGATTTTTGTCTTGGTCCTCGTACTACAAGGGATTGTGTAGAATGTAGCAGATACGGCTGCGCCTCTAAGGAATGCTTTAAAAAATGTTGTGATATAGTGGTTCCGGTCTTCGGTGTAGGAGGGTTTTATGCGTGCAAAGAATGTAAAGAACTAATGAAAGGGTGCAAAGGTTGTATGAAAAATGCGGGTGAAGCATGTAGTGCGGAATGTATAAAATTTAAAAAAGAGATGACTTCGGTGATAGAGCGGCGGCGGCTACAGCAGGAGCGAGAGGCGCAGGCGCGGGATTTTCCGCCTATGGCGGCAAATAGTATGTCTCCTCCTGGTGTCACACGTCCACAATCAGCGCAATATCAAGAATTAGGGGGTAAAAATTCAAAATCAAGAGGTTTAAGAAGAAGAAAATCTAAATCTAAATCAAGAGGTTTAAGAAGAAGAAAATCTAAATCTAAATCAAGAGGTTTAAGAAGAAGAAAAACAATGACTAGCCGCGGCTAAGTTTTTGAATAAATCTTGTGATAACTTCTGGTGATAAATCTAAAAATTAAATAAAATAATATTTTTTACATTTAATTTATTTTTGAATTTATTATTGATTATTTTCGTCTTATAAATTTTGGTTTTCCATTATTAAATTTACCAACAACTTCTCCAACATCGTCATTTACGCAAGAATAAATGTCACCATTTTCCTCGTCTGTTGTATAATATGTAACATTTTTGATTACAATTTCATATACTTCTTCCTCTGCTTCTTCCTCTGCTTCTTCCTCTGCTTCTTCCTCTGCTTCTTCCTCTGCTTCTTCCTCTGCTTCTTCTTCCTCTGCTTCTTCCTCTGCTTCTTCCTCTGCTTCTTCCTCTGCTTCTTCCTCTGCTTCTTCCTCTGCTTCTTCTTCTTCGGCTTCTTCCTCTGCTTCTTCCTCTGCTTCTTCCTCTGCTTCTTCCTCTGCTTCTTCCTCTGCTTCTTCTTCCTCGGCTTCTTCCTCAGATTCTTCCTCGGCTTCTTCCTCTGCTTCTTCCTCGGCTT
>Ga0315284_10017357_pt1 | contig 10208 bp, 7 predicted proteins | sample YL17G09_16_MG_FD_203696 | JGI IMG/M metagenome (GOLD analysis project Ga0315284, IMG submission 203696) | Sediment microbial communities from Yellowstone Lake, YNP, Wyoming, USA - YL17G09_16 | ecosystem: Environmental > Aquatic > Freshwater > Lake > Sediment | place: USA: Wyoming | collected...
TTGGTTGGGAAAAATCCGCTCCATTTTCATCTTGTATCCCAACATACGAAAGAATTAAAGGCGAACCCCATTTGCCAGCATATGTTAGTAGTTCAATTACATCATCATTTGAAGACATGACATCTCTTCTCATCCATAATCCATAAGTAAATTCCTCGCCAACAATACTTAAATTTCCTAAACTTTCAATATATCCAGTGGAGACGCTATTGACATAATCTTGTTCTAATGTGGCAGAAGGGGTACATGTAAAACTCTTCTTACCAACACTATCTGTCAATACTCCATCGTCCACTTTCAAGAACAGTAAATCGCTTTGGATAGTTTCTGAACTCGAAGAACTCGAATTACTAGCCGCACTCATACTGCTCGAAGAACTCTCATTTGATACATACGGTTCCAATTCAGTTCTTGACGTTTTATGTTGAATCCCATCAACCCAATAGCTATATTTATCGATTTCGTTGTTGAGCAAACGTTTTTGCCCAACAGTTAAAGTTTCGTGCTGAGCACGAGACAATTCAAGAACAACAGCTTCACATTGCTCTCTGGTAGCATTGTTGTCGAACTTGAGGTTGTTTCTATAATCCGCTAATGCTGAAATGGTGTCGAATATCATGAATAAAATTCCCTGTGCTATTTATGTTATTCGTTATGGACAAGATATGTTCCTGTTTTGAAGTTGGCTATGGCCGGTCCCCTGTTTTTTGGAACCGGCTTTTTCGTTGTATAATTGTTAGTTGTAGGAAATTGGTCCTGCTTTCGAGAAACTAATTGGTGTAGCATTTCGGAGAAAAATAGCCATGCCAAGGTTGAATCATAGACTTCTAGTAAATAAAAGCAAAAACGATCTTCAGACTCTAATAGAACAGTTTCTGTTCCATGTTGAGGAAGTTGGTGGTTTGGATAAGATCGATAAAGTACATAGGGTTCTTCTCGACAACGTATTTTCATTCTATAAAAGGATAGGAGACATCAATCAGGAAGAAGTCAATGTTGTTTGGGAAAGTGCAAGTGAATTAGCGAAGGTTCTTCTTAAAAAGAAGGCTGTTGATGTTGTTGATAAAGCGAATAGAAGTGAGAAAGTTGATAAGGATCGTCTTTTGTACGGGAAGTATTGGATATTTCCAGGAGACCCACCAAGATATATTCGTTGCGAGGATCATGTAGAATATGCTTTGAAGAATGGCCGTGACTTTATAGAAGGGCTTGGGGTTGACGCTTACGACTATCTTCATGCGGTTAATTCTGGTAAGAATAACGTTATTCCTTTGATTCTTTCTGCTGGTGGAATTCTGGCTAATTTTGTGATGGAAGGGAAATCTAAAGTTGGAAGGTTCCAATTAGCCCAGACATCTCTTCCCTGGTTGAAGAAGGTTTTGAACAAGATGCCGATATTCAAGAGTCACATAAGGATTGTAGATTCTACAGAAAGTTATTCCGGTCCTCAAGCCGGAATATATTTTTCGTTCAGACGAATGGTGAAAGATAAAGTTTAACAACGATAAAGGTTTTATTATGGAGTTAAGGGATGACGGGAAGTTGAAGTCTTCGTTTCAGAAAGCTTTTGAAAGATCTCAGAATGCTATAGCAAGGAAGTTTGTTGCGGGAGAGGATTTTTCTCCTAAGAGCATTTATGATCAATCTCTTTTTGTTGAAGATGACAGAAGTCAGCATGTTTATGAGACTACGAAACCAGTCATAAATACAAACTCTGATGAACCTCCTCAGCTTGATGGGTTTGAAGATCTAACCTTTCCGAAACTTCCAGAGGTTCAGTTGAGTGATTTCGAAGTGAAGGTTCATTATGCTGGTCCGATGTTTGATTATGGCGGGTACGCAAAAATGAATCGGGTTTTCATTTTTGGGTTGAGGGATCTTGGCGCTTTAGTGAAGACTTGTCCGATGGAGAGTATAACCAATGTCAATAAAAGAACAGAAGAGGCTTTGAGACAACTTTCTCTTGTTGATGTTCCTAAAAAATACCCAAAGATTTTTGCGATGACGATTCCAGATCTTCTTGCTCATGGAGGAAGAAAGATTCTCTATACAATGATGGAAACCTCTCATCATGTTCATAAGGAGTACGCTGATAGACTTAATCTTGCGGATGAGATATGGACTCCAACGAATTGGTGCAAAGACGTGTTTAAGAATTCCGGTGTTGCTGCTGAGATAAGGGTGATGCCTCTTGGTGTTGACACAGAGAGATATAAACCTGGGATAGAGCCTTTGAAGCTTGGGGATAGGGTTAGGAGTTTTGTGTTTTTGAGTGCTTCCGGATGGTCATACAGGAAAGGGTTTGACGTGTTGATAAGAGCCTATCTTGAAGAGTTTTCTAACAGGGACGATGTAAGCCTGGTAATTTCTACAAGATTTTCAGGATCTGTGTCAAAAAAGCACAAGGAGAAAATCATTGCAGATTTCAAATGTTTCAGGGAAATGGTTAAGAAGAAAGACGCAGAATTACCGCATATAGCCTTGCATTCTTCGTATATCGTGGAAGAAGACATGCCAAAGCTTTACAGTGCCGCCAACTGTTTTATTCTGATTTCCAGAGGGGAAGGATGGGGGTTACCTTATTGTGAGTCTGGTGCTTGCGAAATTCCAGTGATTGCTTCTGATCATGGTGGGCAGAGAGATTTTCTTGATGATACGAATTCTTATCTTGTTCCTCCCGATTCGTATTTCGTTAGTAAAATAAGTGATCCTCCATTCAAGAACATGTCCTGGATATCTCATTTTTATGAGAATCAGGAATTTCCGGACTATAATGGATCATCTTTTGAGTTAGTAAGGAAGCATATGCGTTATGTATACGAACATTATGGAGAAGCTAAAGAAAAAGCTAAACTTCTCAGGAAGAGGTTAGTAGAGAAGTATAATTGGGAGAATACAATTTCTCTTGCTTATGATAGATTAAAGGAAATCTGTAAAAAGGTAGACGGAAAATGAGAGTTGTAAACAATATGAATTACACGATATACATAGGTGATATAGGCGCGACGCTCCCCGCGGCAAAACATGGAAGTTATAACATAAAGAATGATTCGTTCGCAAAATCAGATGAACTTAGTTCTTTGATAAAATCTGGAAAGGTTTCTGCATTTTTAGATTCTATTCATGGAGTAGAGACTATTGAAGATGGAGACGGTTTTTTATATAAGGTTGGAGGAGATGTTGTATGGGAAGGTAGGGGGAAAACTGTTCCTGTCGTTGATGAAAGATTTTCAAACAAGGTTTCTTTTGAAGAATCTAACAAAATTCGTAATCAGAATTTGAAACCTGTATCCAAAAAGTATATTGTTACAAAGAATTGTAAAACGAATATAAGTCTTGAAAAAGCTCATGCGGTTTTAACAAAACTTAACCCAAGTGTTGAAATTGATGAAGATTGTTACAATTCTAGAGATATACAGGGAGCTATAGCTTCAGGAATGATAGTTGTATCAAAAGTTTTGTTTCCGTCTGTTAATCCTGAGGGAAGATTGTCTTATGGAAATACTGCTCCGAAAAGTATTCCGGTTACTGGTGTTGAAAATTATGAGAGATTGTCAGAATATCAGGATGTTCATTGTTTATGGGAAGGTCCTATATTTGATCCTGGTGGTTATGCAAATATGAATAGGAATTATGTCATTAACCTTGATCGACTTGGTGTTTCTGTAAAACCTACTTCCATGACTTCGGGAGATCAGGTTGAAAAAGGTTTAAGAGAAAGAATTCATAAATTGGGAGCAACACAGGTTAGAGCAAATTGTCCAAAAGTCTATGCTACAAATGTTCCAGGCAAACATTCTGGTCCATCTATTGCATATACAATGATGGAAACAGATCTTGCCGTTCATAAACATTTGATAAACGGCATGAAAGTAGCTAAAGAACTTTGGGTTCCTTCGGAATGGAATAAGGAAAACTTTATTAATTCAAAGGTTAGTAAGCCGGTTTTTGTTATGCCATTGGGAGTAGACGGGAATGTATATAAACCAAGAGAAAAATCTGTCTTGTTTGCTTTTCCAGTGAAGAGTTACGTTTTTTATGCTGTTTCTACTTGGCTTTGGAGGAAGGGATGGGATGTCCTGTTGAAAGCATACTCAAAAGCCTTTACGGCTGATGACGACGTTAGTTTAGTTGTATTTACTCACGTTCCTTTACAAGCTTCAGAAAAGTTTGTTCCTTGCATAAGAGACTATGCTAAAAATTTGTTTTCAAGTGAAGAGACTAACAGCTTTCCTCATTTTGCGGTAATAACTTCTTTTCTTCCGACGTCGGTAGTTCCATTGATCTATAACTCTGCAAATTGTTTCGTTTTGTTTTCTCGTGGAGAAGGTTGGGGATTACCTTATTGTGAGGCTTCTGCCAGCGGTCTTCCTGTAATTGGAGCGGATCATGGCGGTCAAAAGATGTTTCTTAACAATGACAATTCACTTCTTGTGAAACCAGATATAGTTACGTCATGCCATTCTTCCTTGTTGCCTGTAAGCCCGTTTTATCAGGGAATGAAATTTGCCAGTTATTCCGATAAGGCAATCGATGAAGCTGCTGATAAAATGAGGTACGCATACGAACATCAAGATGAAATGAAAGAAAAGGCCGTGAAATGCAGAGAAAATCTTTTGCAGAATTTCAATTGGGATAAATGTGCAAGAAGAGTTGCTGACAGGCTGAGAGAAATAAAATAATGTTGGAACGTGGATTCTATTTTAATCACGATCATAGTCGTTTCGTCTTGAGAAGTAAGACGATTTGTGGAAATCCTAGAATTTCTCCAGAAATAGATCTTTCAGGTCTTGGGTTCGAAGATCATAAGATGAAATTGGTAAGGTTTGTGGGATTGGCTGAGGAGTTGAATAATAGGAAAGATCCGGAATGTAAGATTACTTGTCGTTGGTATGGTTCTGTATTCCAGCATATGGGATATTCAACCATGAATAGAAATTTTGTCAGGGAACTTATGAGTCTCGGAGTTGGCGTACAAATCGCAAGAATATTGGATTTTCACGATTGCTCTTTCTGCGAAATAGAACCGATAATGAGAAAATCGAGAACTCATGCTAACAAAGATGCTCCAGTGATTTGGGGGCAGGTTACGTCTGCCCCTCAATTGCTGAATGGAAAATCCAGGAGTATTCATTTTACCATGAGTGAGTTCGAAGGAAAATATAATAATAAGTTTCTGTCATCTCTGTCAAATGATGATGAGGTTTGGGTTCCTACACAATGGGATAAAGATAAACTTCTTGATTCTGGTTTTCGTAAACCGGTTTATGTCTTTAACCTTGGTGTTGATACAAAAACATTTTTTCCTAAATCAAACGATTTGAAATATTCGTCTGGAGTCAATTCTTTCAAATTCGTGTCAGTCATGTCATGGAACTGGAGAAAAGGATATGACGTTTTGTTGAAAGCATATTTCAAGAGATTTTCTTCTCAAGACAATGTCTCTCTAATCCTGTTTACCAGGGAAGGTTTGGAGCCAAGATCTCAAGAAGCTCTGGTTGCTATGACAAAAGAGCTTGGAGATAGTTGCCCGCATGTTATGCAATGTCAGTCAGTCATTCCGACGTTTGCAATGCCTTATGTTTACGGGAATGCTCATGCCTTTGTAGCATTCCCACGTGGGGAAGGGTGGGGATTGCCTCTTACCGAAGCCGCTGCTTGTGGGTTGCCGATCCTTTCGTCTTTCCAAGGTGGACAGAAAACTTTTCTCAGAAAAGAAGATTCCTTTTTAGTAGAACCTGATTTGGTTGTCCCGGCAAGTAAAAGGATGGAAGCATGGTCGGAAATATATGACGAAACCTCTTTTGTTGATTACTCGGAAAAGGTTGTTGATGAAGCGGCAGATAAAATGAGATATGTTTATGATAATTATTCCAAGGCAAAAGAAATAGCGCAAATATGTCGTCAAAGGATTGTTACGGATTTCGATTGGAGCGTTTCTGCAAAGAAAGTGTACAATAGATTGACAGAATTGATTGTTGGAGGTTGAAAAATGTTGAATTTAAATATTACTGCTGATTTGGAAAAGAGGTTTATCCCTTTTCTTAAGAAGGGAAGCAAGATAAAAATTGTCATCGATCCTTTTTCTTCTCCCTCTGGAACGAATTTTCAGATTGCTGGAGCGCAAGTTCAGATTGATATGAAAGAAAATCTTTCTCCAGATATGGTAGAAGCCATGGGAGAGGTCATGATAACACTCCATTTTGGTTCTGCAACGAGTTCGGAAATTGTTTCAGAAGAAGAGACGTCTCAAAGAAGACCGGCTTTACCATACGTTGAAAGCGAATACGATGAAGTCAGAGATGTTATCGATACCGATCTTGGAAGTCCGGTGCAGACTTTGTATTCGATGGGAAAACAAACTCCAAATCGTCAGCCCGTGCAGGCTCAACAGAAAAAGAAGTTCGTGGTTCCTGACCCAGAACCAATTCCAGAAAAGAAGGTCGCCACTGTGGCGGCTGGACCAGATCAGATGCAGACAATGATGAAGCAGATGCAGGCAATGATGGCAAAAATGCAAACTATGCAGTCTGGAAAACCAATTCCTGCCGATGAAACTCAAGAGGAAGAGGAAGAAAATTTCGACACGATTATGGATGCACAGGAGTTTTATGAAGCTTTGTCTGCTGCTGGGAATGATTTGCCGGATATAGACTTTAACAAAAAACTTACGAAAGAAGAGGCGGTACAACTTGAAAAGTATAAGATAAATAAACCAGCTTATGTTGTAAGCACAAAAGGTATCCTTTTCATAGATGATGTTGGTATTTCTGTACAGCAAAGTTTGGCTTGTAATATTTCAAGTATCCCGATTTTCAGATTGAAAAAGAGTTCTGATCTGATCAGATGTCTTAAAAACGGAATGTTGAAGTTTGTAAATTATAAAACTGCAAAGAAACTTTCCGAAAGATGTGATTTGACTTCTGCCACCGAAGGAATTGGCGGAAAACTTAAAACCTATTTTGGGGAGCATGGTTCTGGTGTCGATTTAGCTCTTGATTTTCCGATTGACATAACTCCAGGTTTTTCCGATGAAGATAGTACTTCAGAAAGAATGCTGCAAAGAGCTTCTGGCAGGAGGAGAACGGAAGGCATCATTGTTGATGACGTAGATGAGATGGATGATTTTGTCACTAATGAAAATATGCCTGACGAACAAAGCAATTTGATTAACCTTGCTGGAGGTGGAATGGATAGCGAAGAAGCTTCTGAAGCTTTACTTGCATCTGCAAGAGATCGCAGTAGACCAGTTTCTAAAACTTGGAAGCCGGTAAGAAATTTGGATGAATGAAAAAGTTATTTTGAAATAAGTTTTCTGAATTCTTCTAAAGCAGTATTGTCTTGAGGTTTATCGTTATACTCTATCTTATGATTCGGATTGTTCGGATCTTCTTTCCCTATTTTCCCTGTATCCATCATCCATTTGATTTTTTCTCTTGGAGGACAATTCGGATTTCCAGCAGCATACCGAGAAACCACATCGTCATTTCCTCTTTCAAGAACCATTTTCAATGCTTCAGGAGGACAATTCGGATTTTCAGCAACAAACCAAGAAACCATATCATCATTTCCTCTTTCAAGAACCATTTTCAATGCTTCAGGAGGACAATTCGGATTTTCAGCAACATACCTAGAAACGTAATCGTTCTTTCCTCTTTCAAGAACCATTTTCAATAATTCCGGAGGACAATTCGGATTTCTAACAGCATACCTAGAAACGTAATCGTTCTTTCCTCTTTCAAGAACCATTTTCAATAATTCCGGAGGACAATTCGGATTTCTAACAGCATACCAAGAAACCCAATCGTCATTTCCTCTTTCAAGAACCATTTTCAATGCTTCAGGAGGACAATTCGGATTTTCAGCAACATACCTAGAAACGTAATCGTTCTTTCCTCTTTCAAGAACCATTTTCAATGCTTCAGGAGGACAATTCGGATTTTCAGCAGCATACCAAGAAACCATATCATTTCCTCTTTCAAGAACCATTTTCAATGCTTCAGGAGGACAATTCGGATTTCTAACAGCATACCAAGAAACCCAATCGTCATTTCCTCTTTCAAGAACCATTTTCAATGCTTCAGGAGGACAATTCGGATTTTCAGCAACATACCGAGAAACCACATCGTTATTTCCTCTTTCAAGAATTTTTCTTAGGGTTTCTGGAGATGTTTCGTTGGAATTTGCAACGTCTACGTTGTACCAAGATTCTGTCTGAGATTTTTTGTACCAGTTTTCGGATTTTGAAATAAGTTTTCTGAATTCTTCTAAAGCAGTATTGTCTTGAGGTTTATCGTTATACTCTATCTTATGATTCGGATTGTTCGGATCTTCTTTCCCTATTTTCCCTGTATCCATCATCCATTTGATTTTTTCTCTTGGAGGACAATTCGGATTTCCAGCAGCATACCGAGAAACCACATCGTCATTTCCTCTTTCAAGAACCATTTTCAATAATTCCGGAGGACAATTCGGATTTTCAGCAGCATACCAAGAAACCATATCATTTCCTCTTTCAAGAACCATTTTCAATGCTTCAGGAGGACAATTCGGATTTTCAGCAACATACCAAGAAACCATATCATCATTTCCTCTTTCAAGAACCATTTTCAATAATTCCGGAGGACAATTCGGATTTCTAACAGCATACCAAGAAACCATATCATCATTTCCTCTTTCAAGAACCATTTTCAATGCTTCAGGAGGACAATTCGGATTTTCAGCAACATACCGAGAAACCACATCGTTATTTCCTCTTTCAAGAATTTTTCTTAGGGTTTCTGGAGATGTATTTGTAGAATTCGCCACGTCTGAGTTGTACCAAGATTCTGTCTGAGATTTTTTACGTATGATCATGTTTTCATCCGATTAGGAAAACATTCCTGGAAAAGTTGTTTTGAATCAATCCTAATCCAGGGTTTGCAGCAACCCCTCCAGCTTGTTCTCGTATCCATTCTTGTATATTTTGTGTGTCATCACAAAGCTGATGCATGGTATTTGGGTTTTGCAATAGAGAATTTCGTAGTTCTGCATTTGTTTCAAGATAAGGAATCCAATTTCTTCTGTTATTAGCTTCAAGCATGTCTTTTAATGTTTCTATACTAATTCTGTCGTTGGAAGGTTCTACCATATTGACTAATTTTCTGTATTTGTTTATTACATCAGTTTGAATTTCGTTGACGACCCACACGTTTTTGTTTATTTTGCAAACAAGAGCGAAACCGATTGTGTCAGCATCAAAATGTTGACTTTGAGAAAGAATAAATGACCAGAATTTAGTCAAGGCTGGACTCTCTAAAATAAATTCTTTGGTAGTGGCGGTAAGTTTTTGTATTACAACAGTTTCGTTTATGTTATTCAAAAAACGTTGCCCACCAGACCATGTTTTTGACCAATCGTAGTAATAACCGGGAGCCTGCCTTTTTTTTGTTTCTTCCGATTTTTTTGAAATAGTGTCAAATACTTGTTTGAGTTCTTCTCTCGTATATGATCGTTTTTTCCCAATTATAGATATTACAGCACCCTGATATTGTTTAGGAATTTGATTCAGACTTATTAGTTGCTGAGATATTTTTTTAAGATTTTAAATCGTTGATGCATCAAGGGAAAAATGCATAGCCCACATTTTATCGCCGTTTACTTGCTTACCAACTGTTTTTTCGTCAACATTTTCAAGGTTGAACCCCATTGATCTTGGAAGATTTTCATAGAAATATTCGAGTTTAGAATCATTCTGTATGTTTCCGGAACTAGATGCTACAGTGTTCATGTAGACGACATCAACACTAGCGTCCCTGGCGTTCTTCAAAATGTGGTTTATAAGATTCTTTGCCCAGTTTTCAACTACGAAACTTAATTTTTTCTGGATCTCTGAAATCTCTTCGTTGGTGAATGAAAACATTATAAAAATTCCTCACATAGACTTTCAGTTAATTATACACATAACTGACAAAAAGTTCCTTCTTAAAGGTTTTTTGAGAGTTACATATTCGATCCTGTTTCTAAAACTTGGAAGCCGGTAAGAAATTTGGATGAATGAAAAGGTTTTTACCACATCACGGCATCTGCGGGTTTCGAAGCTAGAGCATATTCTCTCAAAACAGTCCAATCAGGATACGATTCTGTAATGAATAATCCGTTTATAGATCCACCGCTTGGTCCGAAAAACTTGATGATATGAAGCAAGGGGATTGTATACTTTCTGATTA
>Ga0315284_10017360_pt1 | contig 10208 bp, 8 predicted proteins | sample YL17G09_16_MG_FD_203696 | JGI IMG/M metagenome (GOLD analysis project Ga0315284, IMG submission 203696) | Sediment microbial communities from Yellowstone Lake, YNP, Wyoming, USA - YL17G09_16 | ecosystem: Environmental > Aquatic > Freshwater > Lake > Sediment | place: USA: Wyoming | collected...
GCGGCTGTACAGATCTTTATTGCTGCGATATAATGATAACGACCCGGCGGTACGCAGGATTGAGGCGGTCATAACGTCCCGGTTTTTTCCTTACGGCCTCTTCAATTTTTTCCATGTGGGGAAAGACGACTGCCTGCGCCTGCTGCGGCTCCACCCCGGGCTGTACGTCCGCATGCGGCGCCTCTACCGGGCCCTGACGAGGAAGCGATGAAGATAAAGGCGGTGGTAAAGAAAATATATTTTGGCGGCAGGCAGTTCGTCCTGAGGCTGCTGTTCGGCTCTCGCAGAAAGACCGACCTCGTCCCGAACAAGGCCGGCTCGATCCTCGTGATTAGGATCGACCGGATCGGCGACCTCGTGGTTTCACTGCCGGCGGTGAAGATGCTGCGCGAGGCATTTCCGCGCGCGACGCTCTCGGTGCTGGCAAGCCGGCGCAACGCCGCTCTCCTTGCGTGCGTACCCTTTATTGACGAGGTCCTGATATATACAAATTTTATAAAGACCGCGCGGTGCGTGAGGAAAAAAAGGTACGATATCGTTATCGATCTCTTGATGGATTATCCCGTCAGGGGCGCGCTCTTGGCCCACACCAGCGGCGCGCCGTTCACCGCGGGCTTCGATGTCGCCGGCCGCGGTTTCTGTTTTAATTGCGCGCCCGCGCCGGATCCCGCCAGGAAATACGTGGGTGACTACATGATAGATCTGATGAGGGCCGTCCTCAAAGGCCTCCCCGGGGGGCCTTCTCTGAACGAATCGATCTGTGAGGTATTTTCCATCACCGCCCAGGAGCGGATCTACGTAAAGTCGCTGCTGAAAGAACGGGGGGTAAAGGAGCAGGACCTGCTGATCGGCATCCATCCCGGCGCATACTACCCGTCCCAACGCTGGCCGTCCGGGAAGTTCGCCGAACTTGCCGACATCATTATTGAACGCTACGGCGCCACGGTCATTATTATCGGCAGCCCGCAGGAGCGGGCGCTGGTCGATGCGGTAAAGAAAGGCATGCGCTCGGCCCCGATCGATATCGTCGGCCTGCCGCTCGATAAACTTGTGGCGCTCATCGCGATGCTCAATGTCTTTGTCTGCAACAATTCGGGACCTTTGCATATCGCGGCCGCGCTCAAGGTCGCGACGGTATCGACGATGGGGCCTACCGACCCGGTCATGTGGCGGCCCCGCGGCGAACATGGCATCGTCATCCGCAAGGACACCGACTGCGGCCCCTGCGGCAGGGCGCGGTGCGCGCTGCCGTTCTGCATGAACCTTATCGCCGTCGAGGAGATGGCGCAGGCGGTGGAGCAGCAGGTCCAGAGGAGGAGGCATGGTTGATCCGCGCCGTCAGGCCTCCATGATATTTGTCCTGGTCGCCGCGCTTTTCGCCGTGTGCACGCACGCGCATGAGACGGTCAAGGCGGCCTTCGAGAGCGACTTCTACGATTTCGGCAACTACTATTTCTTTTCCAAGGCAGCCAGCCAGGGCTATAACCCATATATCCTTGATGGGGCGGCGGTAGAAAAGATGCGCCAGGGGTACGGGATATCGGCGTTAGTGCTGCCGTTGACGGGGCATTCGCCGATATTTTTTTTCCTGATACGGTGGGTCACCGCGATGCCGTACCGCGCCGCTTCTCTGCTGTGGCTCCTGCTCAACGAGGCGGCGCTGCTGGCGTCGCTGGCGCTCATCGCGCGGCTGGTATTGGAGGAGGTCCCGGATATCAACCGCGGATTTTTTATAGCCGGCGGGCTCTTTTTCGTGTTCGCCTTCCACCCGCTCGTTGAAAATATAGCCCTGGGGCAGATAAATTTTCTCATCCTCCTGTTTTTTATCCTCTGCCTTTATTTTTTGCGCGGGGGCCGTCACGCGCTGGCGGGGGTTATGATGGGCCTCGCCATCATCATAAAACCGAACTTCGCCATATTCCTGCCCTTTTTCCTCTGGAAGCGGTGCTACCGCCTGGCCGCCTGCGCCTTTGTCGTGGTGCTGGCTGCGGAGATCGCCGCCGTCTTCCTCTACGGCCCGGCGATCGAACTGGCCTATCTGGCTGTCCCCATCAGGAACTTCCTGTTGTCCTCGCCTCATGCGACGTCGGTGAATAACCTGTCGCTGTGGCAGCTGATGAGCCGGCTTAGCGGCCCCGGCGCCCCCGGAGGCGCCGCGGCCCCTCTGATGTTCCCGGCGGCTGCCGTCGGGTGTCTGGCGTGCGCGGTTTTCGCTTTTGTTCGCACGAAAGGAAGATTCCGCAGGGTCGATCCGGTGTTTATGCTGGAGTTTTCGCTTTTTCTCCTGCTTAATTTTATCATCTGCCCCGAGGTACACGAGCACCAGTACGTATTCTTGTATCTGCCGATACTGCTGACCTGGGCCCTTACGATGCAGCGGCCGCAGGCGGGTCACGCCGCCCTGTTCCTGAGCGCTTTTCTGTGCGTGGCGCTGCGCTATTCGCTGGTGCAATTTAGCGCGTTCCACACGGGGGTCCCGGCCATTTTTACGGGCCTTAAATTATACGGGATCATGGCGTTCTTTTTTCTGGTAGCGTCCATGATCCGGGGTGGAACGCCTGGGATCGAAAGAAGGTAGCATGGGTACGCCTCAGAAGTTCGCGTGTATGATGTTCCTGGTGATCATGGCCGCGTTCATGATCATTACCTACGTACATGATGTGACCAAGATGGCCTGCCTGAACGAGTTCGGCGATTTTGGCAATTACTATTTTTACGCCAAGGCGATAAATTTAAAATACCCCATCTACACCCTCGATGACGCGACCATCGAACGATTACGGATCCAGTTCGGCATGCCCCCCTTTGTCCATCCGACCCTGCATTCGCCCTCATATCTATTTTTGATAAGTTTTATCGCGTTCTTTAAGTACCGTCCGGCTATCACCCTCTGGCTGCTGCTGAACAGCGCCGCCCTCTTGATCACGCTCCTCCTCATCGTAGGGATGATCTGCGAGGAAAGAAAGGATATCGAGAAGTGGTTTTTGCTGCTTACGTCGGTGTTCCTGGTATTTGCCTTCCAGCCGCTCCTGGAAAATATGGCCGTGGGGCAGGTCAATGTGCTCATCCTGTTCTTTTTCGTGATGTGCCTGTATCTCCTCAAGCGCGGCCGGCCTCTGCTCGCCGGCCTCCTGTTAAGTGTGGGCGTGGTGATAAAGGTGCATTTTGGGATCCTGCTGCTGTTCTTTCTGTGGAAGAAAGAGTACCGCGTGTTTCTTTCGGCCGGCGTCACGCTGATCATCCTGGAATTGTTGGGGGGAGCGCTCTACGGCGCGGCCCTTGAGAGGGACTATCTGTTCGCCGGGACGCCGCTCTTCACGTATTATACGGCCCGCGATACATCGTCAGGGAATATTTGCGTGCCGTCACTGATGGGCAGGGTATTCAACCAGCCTTTTTTCACTAATCACCCTCTGGTTATCCCCGTTGCTGTTTTTATTATCTCGCTCTTTTTTATGGTATACGCCTTCTCTATCGCACGAGGCAGGACGAAGGGCATGGACATGAAATTTATGCTGGAATTTTCCTTGATTATATTAGCCCTCTTTATCGTATTTCCGCACGTCATGGAGCACCATTTCGTGATCTTGTACCTGCCTATCGTGGTTATCTGGGCCTTGCTCATAGAACATTTTGACCCATTCGCCCCGCCTTTGCGGCGGGGTTCAGGGTCAACCCCGAGCAAACCCTGGTCTTTAGGCGGAGGAAGGCGAGGGGCTGACCCGCGCGCGGTCATCGCATTCCTTATTTCTTTCCTGTTGATCGGGCTCAAGTATGCCTGGGGGAGGTTCCCTACGCTGGGAGGCGGGCTCATAAGCCTTGTTACCGGCTTGAAATTATACGGGGTCATCATACTGTTTTTCCTGGTGGCGGCTATGATCCGGGGCTGTGCGCCCGGTGCCGAAAGGAGATAAGGATGGGTACGTTCCAGAAGCCGGCCTGCCTGGTATTTTTACTGATCATGGCCGTGTTTATCGTCATTACCTATGTGCATGATGTCACCCGGATGGCGGTCCTGAACGATTTCGCTGATTTCGGGAGCTACTATTTTTACTCCAAGGCGATGAATTTGAAGTACAATGCATATCGATTGGATGATGCGGCTATCGACGGGCTGAGAACAAAATTTGGCATGCCGGTATTTAATTATCCGACGCTGCAGTCACCCATATTCTTCTTTTTGATCGGTTTTATCACGTTCTTTAAATTCCGGCCGGCCGCCGTCGTATGGTTGATATTGAATAGCGCGCTCGTCCTGGCCTCGCTCCTTCTCATCGTAGGGATGATCTGCGAGGAAAGAAAGGATATCGAGAAGTGGTTTTTACTGCTTACGTCGCTGTTCCTGGTATTCGCTTTCCAGCCGCTCCTGGAAAATATGGCCGTGGGGCAGGTCAATGTGCCTATCCTGTTCTTTCTCGCGCTCTGCCTCTATTTCCTGCGCCGCAGCCGGCCGGCGCTTGCCGGCATCATGTTAAGCTTCGCGATCCTCATAAAGATGCATTTTGGCCTTCTGTTGCTCTTTTTCCTATGGAAGAGGCGGTACCGCGTAATTATCTCAACCGCGGCCGCATGGGTGCTCTTAGAGCTTGCGGGGATGCTTCGTTACGGCCCAGCGATCGAAAAGGACTATTGGATCACGTGCGGAGAATTTTTCTTCGGCCGCGTGGCGCGCGACATATCTTTAGGAAATTATTCTATCGGGCCGCTTATCTGCAGGGTATGCGCCGACCACTTCTGCAATAAGTTCCCTCTCATTGTCAGCGGGGGCATTATCGTTATATCACTGTTTTTTGCGGCGTATGCCTTGTATCATACAAGACGCGCATACGCGGGGACGGATATGAGATTCATGTTGGAATTTTCACTATTTTTATTGGCCATCTTTATTACATTCCCGCACATCCTGGACCACCATCATGTCATTCTGTACATACCTATCCTGCTCGTCTGGGCCTTGCTTATAGAAAGGTATGACCGGGGCGCGTTTATCGCATTCCTCTGCTCGTTCCTTTTGATCGCATTAAAGTATGCATTCGGAAGATTCCCGATGTTGAAGAGCGGGGTCTTGAGCATTATTACCGGCCTTAAGATATACGGTGTCATACTATTATTTTTCCTGGCCGCCTATATGATCAGGAAGCGTTTCCAAAAGATAGGCGAGGGGGGTTCATGATCATTGAGAACGCGAAGGGCATCCTCGCGGTAAATCTGGGAGGTATAGGGGACATCCTGCTGTCAACGCCCGCGTTGAGGGCCTTGCGGCAGGCGTATCCGACGGCGTTTATAGCGCTCCTGGTGCACCAGGGCTGCTACGAACTGGCGCGGGACCTCGTATACCTGGACAGGATCTACGTTCTGCACATCGCGGATAAAGGATGCAACCCCCTCACGCGCCCGTTCCTCAACGCGAAAATGCTGTACGCCCTGCGCATGCGTCATTTTGACGCGGCGATCAACATGCGCACTATCGCGTCGCCACGGGGCGCGCGGCGGATCAGGCGTTTATTTGCCTTCATAGGGCCGAGGGTAAAAGTAGGGAGGGATACCGACGGCAGGGGCGGCTTTTTTGATATTAAGGTCCCTGAACGGCTGTCCGGCGATATGTTCGAGATGGAATATGATATCGCGACCGCGCGTGCCGTGGGCGCCGAGACGCTGGACCGGCATGTCGATTTTATAATTGATACGGATAGCGTCCAGAGGGTGCGCCTGCTGCTCAACGAGGCGGGCGTCGTGGCAAACCCCGAGCTCGTCGGTATCCATATCGGGGGAAAACCGTCCCACCAGTGGCCGCCCGGGCAGTTTCGGGAGGTAATGAGAAAGATCCATAGCCAGGTTCCCTGCACGTTCGTCATCACCGGCGAAGCCGCCGATCGCGCTCACGCGCGTGCGCTGGTCCGGACAAAGGGGATCCCGGTCGTGAACCTGGCCGGCCGGCTGAGCATCCGGGAATTGGGGGCCCTGATCCGCATGTGCCGGCTCTATATATCAAACGATACGGCGCCGATGCATATCGCCGCGATCCTGAAGGTTCCCCTCGTGGCGATCTTCGGGCCCGGCTATCTCAAGCGTTTCGACCCGCGCTGTATTTCCGATAAGGCCATCGTCCTCTACCGGGGGGCGGAGTGCGCTCCGTGCGATGCGAGGATATGCCTGCGCAAGAAATGCCTTACGGCAATATCGCCGGACGAAGTGACCGAAGCGGTGCTTGCCCTCTTGCGGCGAGAACCAGGGGGGTTATCGTGATCAGGCGTCTCTACGCGTGGCTCCACAGACTGACATCGCCGGAAAGCGAAAGGGGAGAGTACTCCGGCGGTTACTGGCAGTATAAGGTGCGGCGGGCGGCGCTTCTCGCCTGCAGGGGTTTTTCGGGAAGGCTTCTCGAGGTCGGGTGCGGCGAAGGCCTCTACGTAGCCGCCCTGGCACGGCAGGATCCTCAATTGGAAATATTCGGCGTTGACCTTGACCGGTCATTGCTTGCAAAGGCCCGCGAGAGGGTCGCGGCGGGAAGATATGAGCGCATCACCCTGTCGCAGCAGGACGGGTCCGGCCTTGCCTTTGGTGACGGATATTTTGACGCCGTTGTCTGCATCAACGTCCTTTATAACATCCCGACATTCGAGGCGGCGGCGCGGATCGTAAGCCAGATGAAGCGCGTATGCAAACCGGGCGGCAGGCTGCTCTTTGATTTTCGCAACGCGCGCAACGCGTTGTTGCGGGCACAATATAGGTTTGCCCGGTATTACGACCGGACCCTCCGGGACCTTCCTCTCAACGCATATGATCCGGAAGAGATCGAGGCGCTCATGCGGGACCTCGATCTGGCGGTCATCCAAGAACGCCATATCGGTTTTCCCGGAAATCGATACGCGCCGATCATACTTATTGAGGCGAAGAAACAATGATCTCAAAAGTTCCCATGGTAAGCTGCGCCCTTGACGCGGGGGAGATTCTCGGCGGCATCTGGCGCATGTTCGATGGGCGATGCCGGGAAGGATTTCGGCGCGAACTATCAACCCACTGCGCCGCGCGGCACATCTATCTTTTTAATTCAGGGATCTCTTCTTTCTACATTATCCTTTTAGCGCTCAAGAGGCTATCTCCCACCAAGAGAGAAGTCGTTCTCCCCGCGTACACGGCAGGGAGCCTGGTGGTCGCGGTGAGAAAGGCGGGGCTTACGCCCCTCCTGTGCGATATATCGCCGGATGATTACGGCATTACGGTAGAAGAGGCCGAGAAGGCGATTTCCCCGCGAACGCTTGCCGTTGTCGGCATCCACATGTTCGGTCTCGTCATGAAAGACGCGCAGCTGTTGAGGGCGCGGTTGCCGAGAGAGGTTTTTGTGGTCGAGGACTGCGCCCAGGCGATGGGGAGTGAGACGGCCGGCCGGCAGGTGGGCAATTTCGGCGATGTCTCTTTCTTTAGTTTTAACCGCGGCAAGAATCTGCCTCTTTTCGGGGGCGGCGCCATCGCGACGGACAATGAGGCGATACGCCGCGCGGTCGAGGAGGCGATGCGGGATGTCCGCGGTGCCGGCTGGGCGTCCCGCCTTATCATGCCGGCGGCGATAACGGCGTTTGCGCTCGCATCCAGCCGTTTTATCTACGGCGCGGCTTTTTCGTGCATCGCCCGTTTCAAAGAGACGAGACCGCCGAAGGATTTTTCCGTGCGCGGGATGGGCGATCTCGAGGCGGGATGGGCCCTGTTGTTGATGCGCAGACGTGCGTACCTTTTTGGGCGCCGCCATGAAAACGGGATCTTCCTGCTCGACGGCCTGAAAGGCGCCGCCGGTATTGAGCTGCCTCAGATCCGCGAAGGCACGCGGCCCGTCTTCAATCGCCTGCCGGTCGTCTTTAAAGAGATAGCCGCGCGGGATAGGGCCCAAGAGATATTGTGGCAGAGCGGGATAGAGACGTCGCGGATGTACGGCGCGCCGCTGTACCGCATGTTTGCCATGGCGGGGAAGGACGAGGATTTCCCCAGCGCCGCGTACGCTGCCGAGCGCCTCCTGACGCTGCCGGTGCACCCGGCCCTGACGCGCTCGGACCTGACCACGATGATCGATATACTGGGGAACGTATGATACCGCTGCGCAACATGAGACGGTTCGTCCGCAAGGCCCGCAGGCAGCCCCTCTACGCGGCCGGTGTTTTTGCCCGACGCGCGCGCTCGTATGCGTGGTACCGCTTCGGACGCGGCAGGAGCAGCCCGCCCGAGGCGATAACGCTGTTCTTGACGCGCCGCTGCAACCTGAAGTGCCGGATGTGCGGCCAGTGGGGCAGGGAAGGTATCGCCAAGAAGCAGAGCAGCCAGTATATAACGACCGAACTGGGCCTTGATGAGTTACAACGGCTCATCGAGGGCGTTTCGTCGTTTCGGCCCAACATCACGCTCTTCGGGGGCGAACCGCTGCTCCACCGCGGCTGCATCGCGTTGATACGGTATATAAAAGAACGGCATATGCACTGCCTCATGATCACCAACGGTTTTCTCATTGAAGAGGCGGCCGGCGCTATCGTGGCGGCGGGCCTGGATGAGATTAATGTATCCATCGACGGCGACGCGGCGCTCCACGACGAGATCCGCGGCATGCCGGGGCTCTTTGATACGATCATGAGGGGGCTTAAGAAACTTGACGCCGCAAAACGGGCGCTCAACAAGAAAAGGCCGTACGTGAACCTGCAGTGCACCATGACGCGCGATAATTATCGGTTCCTGGACCGGATGATAGGCGTTGCCCGCGAGGCCAGCGCGGATTCATTGACATTCCATAACCTCATCTTTCTTGATAAAACCCTCCTCGAGAGGCAAAAGGCGTATGACGCCGTCCTGGGGTGCGGTTCGCAGGACTGGGAAGGTTTCGCGTTTGAGCCGGAGATAGACCCGGATACGTTGTATGAACATATCTCCGGTGTCCTTGCGGGCGCGTATCCGTTCAACGTCGACGTCTACCCCAATTTTTCTTTGAAGGGCATCAGGGAATACTACGCGCATCCTTCCTCCATGCCGGCCGGGTATCCGGCGCGATGCCTCAGCCCGTGGATGGTGGCGTATATCTTTCCCGACGGCGAGGTGCGGCCGTGCCTTAATCTGGATTACTCGTACGGCAATATTAAGCGCGCGCCGCTTGGGGCGTTATGGAATAACGAGCGGGCGGTCAGGTTCAGGGCCATGCTCAAGCAGAATAAGATCTTTCCCGTGTGCCCGCGCTGCACGGAGTTGTACCGGTACTAATTTCTTAATGATTACGGAGATTATCCGTGTAAAACCGGTATTCCGATTACGGAGATATATCTCTGTAATCGTTCTTTGGTGAAGAGTGCCTGAACCGAAATCTCTGTAATCTCTGTTATAATTTAAATTATATGAAGAAGATAAAGGTCGCGCATATCATCACGCGGATGGACTGGGGCGGCTCACCCGACATTGTGCGTATCCTCTGCCGTCAGCTGCGGCGGGATAACTACGAGGTTGCCCTCATCATCGGCCCGACCCTCCATCCGACCAAGGTTACCGAGGAGTTCTTGCGGGATTTTAAGGATGCCACCTACCTTGTCCCGTGGTTGGGGCGCGACATCAGCCCCCGGGGCGATTGCCGCGCGTTGTTTCGCCTCCGGGAGATACTTGCCGGGAGAAGATTCGATATCGTGCATACCCACACCGCAAAGGCAGGGGCGCTGGGGAGGGTGGCCGCCCGGCTCGCGGGGTGCCGCCGCGTTGTGCATATGCCCCACGGCAATAATTTTTACGGCTATTTCAATCCCCTGGCAAGCCGGCTGATCGTTCTGATCGAGAGGGCGCTGTCGGCGATAACGACGGAGTTCATTGTCTTGAGCGAGCTGGAGAAGAAAGACCTCATTGACTTTGGGGTTGCCTCCCCGGGCGCCATAGCCGTTGTCCCCTCGGGCCTTGAAGAATCCGAGGGTGACCCCGCGGATGCCGCCGCCACCACCACCAAGGCGCAGGAGAAAAAGAGGGAATGCGGCCTGGGCGGGGCGCGTACGGTGGTAGGGATGCTTTCGCGCCTCGAGCCGGTCAAGGGGTGCGGCTATTTTATTGAGGCGGCCGCGCTGGTCCTGCCGCGTTTTCCCGATGCGGCGTTCGTGGTGGTCGGTGACGGCAGTATGCGCCCCGCTCTGGAGAAAAAGGCCCGCGCGTCAGGATCGGGCGACAGGATAATTTTTACCGGATGGCGCAATGACGCGCTG
>Ga0315284_10017365_pt1 | contig 10206 bp, 10 predicted proteins | sample YL17G09_16_MG_FD_203696 | JGI IMG/M metagenome (GOLD analysis project Ga0315284, IMG submission 203696) | Sediment microbial communities from Yellowstone Lake, YNP, Wyoming, USA - YL17G09_16 | ecosystem: Environmental > Aquatic > Freshwater > Lake > Sediment | place: USA: Wyoming | collected...
CCACCACGCCGGCGCCTGCCGTCCTGACAATGCGCACCAGTTCACGCTTGGATTTTACCTGCCGGCAACCAATGCAGGTGCGTTCCGGGATGTGCCTGGCGGCCGGACTAGAACGGGTCTTCATCGCTGGCGATTTCTATTTCTTGGCGACGCCCTTTTCTCACTCGCGGTACTTCGCCTTCCCGTTCCTTGACGGGCTTCTTTTTCTTCTTGCCTTCACCGCGGCCTGCCCCGAGAATATCTTCGGCAAATCTCAACTCTCTCTTACCGGCAGGCGCGGCGGCCGGTTCGAAGGCGACAGTCTGGACTTCCGGTGCTTCCGCCTCGGCCGGCTCTTCAGCCACTTCTTCAGTCGGAGCTTCCGCCGCCTCCTCCACCGCTCCGGGTTTTTCCCTGACAGCTACGGCGGCGACCGCTTCCGCAGCCGAGGCTGCCACTTCCTCCTCGGCCTCTTCTTTGACCCCTACGGGCGGTCTGGCGGCGGCACGTTCCGCTTCCCAGACCGAAGCCATCTTGATGTCAATCTTCCAGCCGGTGAGCTTGGCGGCAAGTCGTGCGTTCTGCCCCTCTCTTCCAATTGCCAGGGAGAGCTGTTTATCGGGCACGATGACGGAGGCTACACCCTCGGTCTTATTAAGTTCCACGGCTATAATTTGGGCCGGGCCCAGGGCACTGGCAATGAAGCCGGCGGGATCGGCGTTCCATTGCACCACGTCAATCTTTTCGCCGCTCAATTCGCTGACGATATTCTGAATTCGTATGCCACGCAAGCCGACGCAGCAGCCCACCGGGTCAATGCCGGTCTGTCTGGCGGCCACAGCCACCTTGCTGCGGTAGCCGGCTTCACGCGCCACGGATTTTATTTCGACCTGGCCGTTGGAGACCTCCGGGATTTCCAGTTCAAAAAGCCGTTTCAGCAGGTCAGGGTGCGAACGGGAAACAATTACCCTCGGCCCTTTGGCGGTCTTGGCGACTTCCACCATGTAGACTTTAAGCCGTTGGCCGACTCGGTAACGCTCGCTGGGCATCTGCTCATTGGATGGCAGTGCCGCCTGCGCCCGCCCCAGGTCGACTAATACCTGTCGCGGTTCGATGCGCTGGACGACGACGCTGACGATGTCTCCGGCTTTGCCCGCATATTCTTCGAAGATAGCGCTGTGTTCGGCTTCGTGCAAGCGCTGAAGGATGACCTGCTTGGCGGTCTGCGCGGCGATTCGTCCCGCGTTTTGTGGGGTGGCTTCCATCATGACAGCTTCGCCGACAGCCACGTCGGCTTTGAGCTGCTTGGCTTCCGACAGGGAAATTTCCTTGCGTCCGTCCTCGACGCGCTCGACTACCGCCTTTTCCGCCCACACTTCCACGCGGCCGGTGGAGCGGTTAATCCTGACGATGATATTCTGATTGGGCGCAAAGCTATCTTTCCGGTACGCTGAAACCAGCGCGGATTCCACCGCCGAAATTACCACCTCTTTCGGCAGGTTCTTTTCTGCTGATAGCTGGGTGATAGCGAGCAGGAACTCGCTTTTCATCTCAGGCTACCCTCCGCTTACATTTACTCATTCAAGAAAAAAAGTGGGACTTTCACCCACTTTCAACCATCCGCAGTATAGCACAATCTTTGGGGTCATGCAACCGCCTGTACGAGTCTGATTGTACTATGGTAGTGTTGACAAAGGCGCGAAACTCTCTTATAATCCTATCGCTTGTTGGGTAGACATAACTGTTCGTCAGTTGTGGCTGCGACTATTTGATTGGGGCGCATTACAGGGTGGAGGTCAGGGACCGGAAATGATTGTCGTGCAGACCCCGTTGCGAATCAGCTTCCTCGGTGGCGGCACTGATTTCGATGATTATTACGTAAAAGAAGGCGGCGCGGTTCTCAGCACGGGCATCAATCTGAGTGTCTATATCATCGTTAAAGAACGTTACGACGACTACATCTACATAAACTACTCTAAAAAGGAAATCGTCGAAAACGTAAATAGAATAGAGCACGAATTGGTCCGTGAAGCTATGCGCATGACCGGAGTCGAAGGCGGTGTAGAAATCACCACGCTCGCTGATGTCACCTCCGAAGGCTCCGGCCTCGGTTCCTCGAGCAGTTTTACCGTGGGGATGTTGCACGCCCTTTACGCATACAAGGGGGAATTGCCAACCGCGGAGACCCTGGCGAAACAAGCCTGCCAGATTGAAATAGATATCCTCCACCGTCCCATCGGCAAGCAGGACCAGTATATCGCCGCCTACGGCAACCTGAGGTTCATTAAATTCAATGACTCCACGGTCTGCGTGGAGAAGGTCCACATCAGCAAAGACACGAAACAGCGTTTGAACCGCAACCTGATGTTATTTTACACGGGAAAGAGCCGGAAAAGCGCCACCGTGTTGGAAAGCCAGAAAAACAACATTGACGCGCGCACTAGAGAGCTTTCGGAGATGAAAAGGCTTGCCTTCGAGGCACGGGATTGCCTTCAGAAAGGCGCCCTCGACGATTTTGGGGAGATACTGCACCGAGGGTGGGAATATAAGAAGAAGCTTACGGACAAGGTAAGCACGACTGAAATCGATAACTACTATGCAGTTGCCCGTCAAGCGGGCGCAATCGGCGGGAAAATATGTGGCGCGGGCGGAGGTGGCTTCCTTCTGCTCTACTGTCGGCAGGACAAGCAGGAGGAGGTCCGGCGTGCCCTGAGCTTACTGAGAGAATATTCATTCAATCTGAAGGAAGATGGGAGCAAGGTAATTTTTAATTATCAGGGGTAGCAGTTGGTGAAAATTCTCGTTACCGGGGGCGCCGGCTTTATCGGGTCCCACACGGCGGATGCACTGCTGAAAAAGGGCTACCAGGTTCGGGTTCTGGACAATCTCGAACCGCCCGTACACCGTAACCGCGAAAAACCAGCTTACCTTTCGCCTGAAATCGAGTTCCTACTCGGCGATGTACGCAACCGCGCTGATATGGGAAAAGCCCTCATCGGCGTTGAGGCCGTCTTTCACCTTGCGGCTTACCAGGGCTATCTGACAGATTTCAGCAAATTCGCCGCAGTCAATGATGCCGGCACAGCTCTTCTCTACGAGCTTATTGTCGGCGGGCGGCTTCCGGTAAGGAAAATTGTGCTTGCCAGCTCTCAGGCCGTCTACGGCGAAGGTAAACACCAGTGTCCATCTCACGGTATCCAGTATCCCCTGCCGCGTCTCAAAGAGCAATTGCAGAAGGGCGATTGGGAAGTCAAATGCCCCGTCTGCGGTCAATCAATGAAGTCGCTTACTACTGACGAAGCGAGGGTCAATCCACATAACCAGTACTCGGCTTCAAAGTACTCACAGGAACTTTACGCGCTGGCGCTGGGAAGAAGGTTCGGCGTTCCGACAGTGGCGCTCCGCTACAGCATCACGCAGGGGCCGCGGCAGAGTTTCTCGAATGCGTATTCCGGTATCCTGCGCATCTTTACCGTCCGCCTGCTCACCAATCAGCCGCTGGTCATGTACGAAGATGGAGAGCAACTGCGTGACTACGTGCATGTTCATGACGTGGTTTCCGCGAATATTCTTGCCCTCGAATCTGATGCCGCGAACTATGAGGCGTATAACGTGGGCGGCACCCGAGCCGTCAGCGTGCGGGAATTCACCGGCCTGCTGACGCGTATTATGGACAAGAGAGTCCAGCCGGAGTGTTCAGTGGAATTCCGCTTTGGCGATGTCCGCCACATAGTATCAGACGTCTCCAAACTGCGGCAACTGGGCTGGGAACCGGCGAAAACGCTTGGGCAAAACATCAGCGACTATGTGGACTGGGTCCGGACGCAACCGGCTGTCCTGGACTATTACGCTGAAGCCGAAAAAGTCATGCGTCAGCAGGGGGTCATCCAGCGCGTACGGTGACGCGGATTTTGCCGCGGAGCGCGACGGTTAAATGAAGCAATCCCCTTTGCTTTTTGGGGCATAATATATGTCGCTGATGGAAAAGAGGAACAGGGCTGTATTTATCGACCGGGACGGGACCATCGCCCGCGACGTGCCGTATTGTAGTCGACCGGAGGATTTCGAGATGTTTGCCGGTGTGCCGGAGGCAATCCGGACTCTGAATAGAAACGGATTCAAAGTGGTCGTCATTACGAACCAGTCCGGCGTGGCGCGCGGCTATTTCACGGAGGAAACCCTGGGTCGCATACATGATAAAATGCTGGCCGACTTACAGCGAGAGGGCGCGCGAATAGATGGGATATATTACTGCCCTCACCACCCCGATGAAAACTGTGAATGCCGCAAACCGGGGACTGCGCTATTGCGGCTCGCGGGCCGCGATCTGGATATTGATATGGGGCGTTCATACATGATCGGGGACATGGTGCAGGACATCGAAGCCGGGCGTGCGGCGGGTTGCCGCACCATCTTCGTCACAAACGGCGGCAAATTGCCGGCTTCATCACGCGGATTTGCGCCCGATGCCGTCACCGGCACTTTCAGCGAAGCTGTCAACTGGATTCTGGAGGAGAGATGAAGGGAGCAGACAGGAACACACGCGCCAGCACAAAGGTGAAAAGAACGGTTCAGGAGCATCAGCCGGTGGCAAAGCAGGATAGCCCTCCATCACAAATTCCTCTGCTGGCAACGGTAATCGTTCCGGCGTACGAAGAAGAAAAGGGATTACCGGTGGTCCTGGCAAAACTGGTGAACACTCTGAAAAAGGGATACGAGATACTCGTTATCGACGATGGGTCCGATGATGGCACTTCTGAGGTTGCCAGGAGATTCCCGGTAAGGCTTGTCCGGCACGAGCATAATAAGGGAAAAGGGGAAGCGATAATTACGGGGTGGAAAAACGCGGGATCGGACAGGATTATCTTTATTGACGCTGATGATACCTATCCGGTGGATATTATCCCGCGAATGGCGGAAGCTCTGGGCGAATACGACATGGTGATTGGCTCGCGCCGGTCCGGCCAAGAAAATATCCCTGGCTTCAACAGACTCGGGAATTTCGTCTTCCGGACGGCAATCAGAAAACTGTACGGCTTTAAGCCTTACGACCCCCTGACCGGTTTATGGGGCATTAGAAAGAGTCAACTGGCCAGGTGCTTGCCGACCGTCCGGCGGGCGCCCGATGCCGAAATCGCCATGAAAGCCGCACGCATGAAGTTAAAAATGACGGACATACCGATCGTCTACTCTCCCAGGATCGGGCAGACCAAGTTAAACCCGTTTAAGGGCGGCTGGGAGCACCTGAAGCTCATCGTCACTCTGCTGTTCTGGAAACCTAAAAAGGTGAGCAGTTGATGGCTGCAAAAGACACTAAGGTTTCGGTGGTTATCTGCGCCTTTACCATGGAACGCTTCAAGGATACCTGCGAGGCGGTGCAGTCTCTAATCGAGCAGACCCTGAAACCCCAGGAAATAATCGTGGCAATCGACCATAATGATGAACTGTACAGGGCGTTGAGAGATGCTTTGCCGGCAACGGTCAGGGTTATCAAGAATGAAAGTGCGCCCGGCGTTTCAGTCACGAGAAACACGGGCATACTGGCGGCGTCCGGCGATGTTATCGCCTGTATGGATGACGACGCCCGCGCCAGCAACGACTGGCTGGAGAAAATTGTAAAACCCCTGGAAAGCGGCAAGGTCTCCGTGGTTGGCGGTAAGTGCGAACTGTTCTGGAAAGGCGGAGAACGGCCGGCGTGGTTTGCCGAGGAACTGGACTGGATTGTGGGTGGCACCTACAAAGGTCACCCTGAAGAGCCGACCGAGGTGAGAAACATTTCCAGTTGTAGCATGGCACTACCGCGTGAAACGCTGGAGGCGGCGGGTTGTTTTGACGAGCGCATCGGCTCGGTGAATGGAGAACGCCGGGGGGGGGAAGAGGCGGTATTCTGCCTGAACATAAAAAACTCCCTGCCGGAAAAGCTGATCTGGTACGAACCAAGGGCGGTTGTCCTGCACAAAGTGCATGTAAGACGTGCCAAAATCGGCTACATCATCAAACGGTCCTATCAGGAAGGTGTTAGCAAAGCCCTTCTGGAAAATCTGGTCCGCTCAAACCGGTCTTTGAGAGTGGAGAGTTCGTACCTCAGATACCTCATGAAGAAGTCCATTCCGGGCAGGTTGGCGACTATCTACCGGAAAACAAGTTTCCTTCAGCTCTGGGCTATTACTCTCAGCGTCTGCGCGACCCTCGCCGGGTATATAGTGCAGAAAATAAAAAGGCTGTTTCGTTCCGGCGGGATGCAGAACCGCGCGCTGGCGGAGGGACAGATAGAATGACGTCTGTGCTCTCTTCTCTGGAAAAACGCCTGGTTGCGCTGGATAAAAAAACATTCTACCGCTGGCTCAGGCAGGGCATGCCCGGAAGTGCGTTTCTCAGGTATGCCGGCGGCTATATCTTCTGGTTTCTCTATGCAGGGCGCCCATATGTGGGAACGCGCGTGGCCGAGATACCCTGGGTTATGAAACGGCTAAAAGAGCACGGCGCCGGCAAATGCACACTGCTGATTGTCGGGGATGTGCTTACGCAGAAACTCGCCGGGATGGGTTATGGCGTGGACCTGGTGGACATGGACGCCGAGGCCAGTTCCGGCAAAAACCTGAGGGTGCAGAAGCTGGATATCAGGGAAGCCAAATTGCCAGCGGCCGGGTCTGATCTTGCCATCGCTATTTCCACGTTGGAGCACATTGGGGTGCAGGGTATCGAATTTCCGGATGGTGACCGCCTGGCTATGGGCATTATCCACCGGGCGTTAAAACCCGGCGGACTGCTTCTTCTTACCGTTCCGTTCGGCAAAGCGCATGTCGTCAAAGGATTCACCAGGGTTTATGACCGCCAGAGTCTGCTCAAAATCCTGTCCGAATATTTTACCGTTGAAGAGGAGACCTATCGCGTCTGGAACGGCATCCGGTGGAAGCGGGCGCCTGTGGCAGCGGTTGAAACCGCCGGATTCCTCAGGAATGACCCGGAAAAATATAAAGGGCAGAACCTCGGCCTGGCGATGGTAATGGCAAAGAACAAATGATTATACGCAGTAAAGCGCCTTTGCGGATTAGCTTCGGGGGAGGCGGCACGGATGTCTCTCCCTACCCGGAGCAAAAGGGCGGTGTGGTCCTCTGCAGTTCCATTGACAAGTACGTCTACTGCACTTTGAAAACCAACGGGACGGATGTGGTGAATGTCAAGTCCCTCGATTATGATACTGTGGCCTCCTACCGCAATATTGAAGATTTCAGGTACGATGGGAAACTGGACCTGGTGAAGGCGACTATCCGGGTGATGAAGGTGGGCGCCGGATTCGATATTTTCCTGCATGCTGACTCCCCGCCGGGTTCGGGGCTGGGGACATCCTCAACCATTACCGTCGCACTCATCGGCTTGTTCAAGCACTGGCGTAATCTGCCGATGGATGATTACGAGGTCGCTGAACTTGCCTATCACATAGAGCGCGAGGAGGTAAAGCTGGCGGGTGGCAAGCAGGACCAGTATGCGGCCGCATTTGGCGGGTTCAATTTCATAGAATTCTTTCCGGGTAATACCGTGGTCAATCCCCTCCGCATCAAAGAAGATGTGCTCAACGAACTGCAATACCGCCTGATGCTATGTTATACGGGTACGCGGCGTCTTTCTACGGAGATCATAGAAGACCAGGTGGGCAGGTATACGCAGGGAGCCGAAGACACCGTCCATGCTCTGAATGAGGTCAAAGTCCTGGCGCTGGAGATGAAAAGGGCCCTGCTTCTGGGCAGGATTGACGATTTTGGCGCATTGCTTCATGAGTCATGGAGCAACAAGAAGAAATTTTCCGCCAGAATGACGACGCCGGATATCGACGAAATGTACGAGGCGGCGCGGCAACAGGGCGTCATCGGAGGGAAATTGCTCGGCGCCGGAGGTGGCGGCTACCTGTTGCTCCTGTGCGAGTTCGACAAGTGGCACGTGGTGGCGGAGCGCATGGAAAAGCTGGGCGGTGCCATCAGCCCGGTGACTTTTGAGCCCAGGGGCTTGCAGACCTGGGAAGTGAAATAGTCATGACCGGAAGGGAAAAAGTTCTCAAGCAGGTGGAAGATAGCATCAGGATTAAAAAATCTCTGGTTGAGAATGCTGACGTCCTGCTGGCGATTGCCGGCGAAATGGCGAAGGCGTTGAAGAACGGCAACAAGGTGGTGCTTTTCGGGAACGGCGGCAGTGCCGCGGATGCCGAGCACATAGCTACGGAGCTAGCCGGCAAGTTTCTCAAAGACCGTGCCCCACTGGCCGCACTCGCCCTCAGTGCCAGCACTACCACCCTGACCGCCATCGCCAATGACTACGGTTACGAACACGTCTTTTCCAGGCAGGTGCGGGGTCTGGTCAGGTCCGGTGATGTTGTCATCGGCATCAGTACCAGTGGTGAGTCAAATAACGTCATTCTGGGCATTGAGGAGGCCAACCGACTTGGAGCAGTGACGGTGGCGTTCAGCGGCACCAGTGGCAGGTTGAATAGGGTTGCCCGGCACATCCTGGCAGTGCCTTCAAAGGAAACCCCGCGGGTCCAGGAGACGCACATTACGGCCGGCCATATCATCTGCGGCCTGGTGGAGGAAGCGCTTTTCGGGGCGGGGGAAGACAGCCAGTGAAAGGCATGATTCTGGCCGCGGGCATGGGTACGCGCCTGCGCCCCCTTACGGATAATCTGCCCAAAATCATGCTGCCCATTGCCGGCCGGCCCTTGATTGACTACATCGTCCGCTTGTTCAGGGAACACGGCATCGAGGATATAGCCATCAATCTGCATCACAAGCCAGAAACGGTGCGTGAACATCTCGGTGACGGCCAGAGGTTCGGCGTCCATGTCACCTATTCGTTCGAAGAAAAGCTACTGGGCACGGCGGGAGCACTGGGAAAATTGCGGAACTTTTTCACCGAAAGGTTTGTAGCCATTAACGGCGACATGCTGAGCTCCATCGATATATCGGCGCAGGTGGATTTTCACCGGTCACGGCGAGCCACCGCCACCATCGCTCTCTTTGAGGTAGCGGACCCCACCACCCGGGGCGTTGTGGAACTGGACGGCGATAGGAGAATCCGGCGCTTCGTGGAAAAACCACCCGCCGACCGCGTGTTCAGTAACCTGGTCAATGCCGGTGTCTACGTCATTGAACCGGAGGTATTGAACTATATTCCTGACAATACGCTTGCGGACCTCGGCACGGATACCTTTCCGCTTCTCCTGCAAGCCGGCAAACGACTGTTTGGCTACCCATCCAGCGATTACCTGCTTGACATCGGGACGCTGGCAAGCTATAAACAAGCGGAGGAAGATGTGCTCTCCGGAAAAGTGAAGCGATTTTAGCTGGGGGAGAAGAGGCTACCGTGGCAAAAAAGAACAAGCGGGCATTCATCACGGGCATCAGCGGTCAGGACGGTTCATATCTCGCTGAATTTCTGCTCTCAAAAGGTTACACCGTCTACGGCATCATCCGCCGGGCGAGCTATTTTAATACCAGCCGTATCGACCATATAACCCAGCGGGGTCAGCACGAAAAAGAAGCCGGGCTCTATCTTCTTTATGGCGATATGACCGATTCGTCAAACCTGAACAAAGTCCTGGCGGAATCACAGCCGGATGAGATATACAACCTGGCGGCGCAGAGCCATGTGAAGGTATCGTTCGATGTTCCGGAATATACCGCGGAAGTAGATGCCCTGGGCACGCTGCGCCTGCTTCATGCCCTGCGGGAGACGGGCTTGAAGGTGAAATTCTACCAGGCTTCCAGCAGTGAGCTTTTCGGCATGGCGCAGGAAGTGCCGCAGACGGAGTCCACCGCCTTTTACCCGCGCAGTCCTTACGCCGCCGCAAAACTGTATGCTTACTGGATTGTGAAAAACTACCGCGAAGCCTACGGTCTGTTCGCCTGCAACGGCATCCTGTTTAACCACGAGTCGCCCCGGCGCGGCGAGACCTTTGTCACCCGTAAAATTACCATGGCAGCGGCAAATATCCTCGCCGATAAACAGGACCACCTTGCACTGGGGAACCTGGAGGCAAAACGTGATTGGGGCTATGCGCCGGAATACGTCGAGTGCATGTGGCAGATGGTCCAGCATAATGAGTCTCTGGACCTGGTGATTGGCACGGGCGAGACGCATTCCGTGCGGGAATTTGCGGAGGAGGTCTTTGATTACGCCGGGTTGGAATGGGGTAAGTACGTGCGCATCGAGGCCCGCCTATTCCGTCCCACGGAA
>Ga0315284_10017367_pt1 | contig 10206 bp, 9 predicted proteins | sample YL17G09_16_MG_FD_203696 | JGI IMG/M metagenome (GOLD analysis project Ga0315284, IMG submission 203696) | Sediment microbial communities from Yellowstone Lake, YNP, Wyoming, USA - YL17G09_16 | ecosystem: Environmental > Aquatic > Freshwater > Lake > Sediment | place: USA: Wyoming | collected...
TTCAGTGTCTGGGCATGACGATGACACGGGGCAGCCGCTTCTTCCACATCCTCGGCGGCAATGACAAGGGTGAAGCTGTGTGGAGACTGACCGCCTGGTTCTACCGCGCGTTCGGCCAGTCCGTCTGCACGGTAGGCCTCGGCGGCAGCCCCAATGACATCCCGCTGCTGCGCGCCGTCGACGTCCCGATCCTGGTCGCCCGGCCCAACGGGCGGTACGATCCGGAGACCCTCGCCGCTGTTCCGCGGGCGCAGCGCGCCTCTGGCGCCGGCCCCGCGGGCTGGAACTCTGCCCTTTTGAGGCTGCTCTTGAGGCCCGGCCTCCCTACGGAGTGACTCTGTCTCCCACCGGCTCAAACCGCGCCTGGAAGAATCGCAAGTATTTCGGCTCGTAGACCATTTGGAGGCCGCGCGCCCTCGCGCGTTGCTCGTAGACGGCCAAGACGGATTCCGCCGTGACATCCATGTGCGCCTGCGTGTAGACCCGCCGGGGCAGAGTGAGCCGGACGAGTTCGAGCGAGGGGAATCGTTCTTCACCGGTTTTGGGATCGCGGCCCGCGCTGACGGCGCCACGCTCCATCGAGCGCACGCCGGAGTCCACATAAAGGTCGGCCGTGAGCGCCTGCGCCGGATACTGGCTTTGGGGAAGATGGGCGTAGATGGCGCGCGCGTCGAGAAACACCGCGTGCCCCCCGATGGGTTTGACGATGGGAATCCCCCAGTCGATCAGATGCTGGCCCAGGTATTCGACCTGGCCGACGCGGGAGCGCATGTGGTCGTCGTCGACACTCTCGACAATGCCGCGCGCCATCGCTTCCATGTCGCGCCCCGCGAGCCCTCCGTAGGTGTGCAGGCCCTCATACACCACCACCATGTTGCGCGCTTCCTCATAGAGAGCCTGGTCGTTGGTCGCCAGCCAGCCACCGACGTTGGTGAGCGCGTCCTTCTTGGCGCTCATCGTGCAGCCATCCGTGTAGGAGCAGTATTCCTTCAGAATCTCGGCGATCTTCTTGTCGCGATAGCCCTCTTCGCGCTGCTGAATGAAGTAGGCGTTTTCGACCGCTCGCGTGGCGTCGAGGACAATCGGGATTCCGTGCCGGTTGCAGAGTTCCCGCAGGGCGCGCAGGTTGGCCATCGACTGGGGCTGGCCGCCCGCCATGTTCACCGTCCCGGCGACTGAGACGTACGGGATGCGCTTCAGCCCCACCTCGTCGATCAGTTTCTGGAGCTTGGCGAAGTCCACGTTGCCCTTGAAGGGATGTCCGTTCGCCGGATCGTGCGCCTCGTCGACGATGACGTCCACAAACGTCCCGCCCGCCAGCTCCTGGTGCAGCCGGGTCGTTGTGAAGTACATATTGCCTGGAACTGAATCGCCCGGCTTGATCATTATTTTCGATAGAATATGCTCGGCGCCGCGGCCCTGATGCGTGGGGATGAGGTACTTGTACCCGTAATGTTCGGTGACCGTTTCCCAGAGGTGATAGAAATTCCTGCTGCCCGCGTAGGCTTCGTCACCCAGCATCAGCCCGGACCACTGAATGTCGCTCATGGCGTTCGTGCCACTGTCCGTGAGCAAATCGATGTAAACGTCCGCCGAGCGGAGCAGGAAGGTGTTGAAGCCGGCCTCGGCAATGCATTTCTCCCGCTGCTCGCGCGTGGTCATGCGAATGGGCTCGACCATCTTTACTTTCCACGGTTCCGCCCAGGATCGGCGGCTGGGTTTGGGATAGGACATCGCGAAACTCCTTAGTGGTGTTTCTCACATCGTGAAACCAGCCCGCAATTGTACTACTGCCCGGAGGGAGTAGGAGGTCGGAAGTCGGTTGTTTACGATTCATCCCGTCCAGGAGTTCAAGCACTGCAACGCACGCGAACTCTGGATCGGGATTCAGGCCATACCGGGACGGATCCATCCGCAGAGGGCGCCGACGGAAGAGGCTGAAAACGTTTCATTCCAGACGATCCGTCGTTCGGGACGGGGAAGCATCTCGTATTTCGTTGGACCCGCGAAAACAGAGATTCTCCGCTTCGCTCCGAAGGACGTTGGCCGGCGTTTTTTCGCTACCGCTCGATTTTGAAGCCGATCTTCAGCGTCACTTGGAATTCCGCAACTTTTCCGTCCGCGATGCGGCCACGCATTTCGCTGACTTCGAACCAGTCCATGCGGCGGAGTGTCCTCCCCGCCTCCGCCACTCCCGCCTTCACCGCTTCGGCAAAACTCACCGGCGACGTCCCCACGATTTCAGTGATCTTGTAAACTCCGGGCATCGGCTTTCGTCTCCTCTCCGAGATTCAAACAATTCGACGACAGGCATTGTACCTTCGACTGGGAAGTAGCGCATCTCAGGCGAGCTCGGGGGAGACGCCGTGAGGTGGAGACGCTCCGGTGGGACGTCTCAGCAGGAAGACACCCCACCGGGCCGTCTCTACGCTGGTCTGACACAAAGGGTCTGGATTTTCTTCCGCGGTAAGCCCTAATATTGGCGGGTTATATCTCGGTGATCTGCGTAATCTGCGGAGGCACTCATGGTCGATGTGGTGACTTTTGGTGAAGCGATGATCAGGCTCGTGCCGCCGAATTTCCAGCGGCTCGAGCAGACCTCGACGCTCGACGTGCAGATCGGCGGCGGCGAGTTGAACGTGGCGGTAGGGGTCGCGCGGCTCGGACTCACGAGCGCGTGGGTTTCGCGGCTACCCAAGAACGCGCTCGGGCGGCTGATGCTCAACCGAGTGCGGCAAGCGGGCGTGGACACGTCGCACATCGTTTGGACCGACAGCGGCCGAATAGGACTTTACTTCGTCGAATTTGGCGCCGCGCCGCGCGCCAGTTCCGTCCTCTATGACCGCGCGCACTCGGCCATCAGCGCCATCAAGCCGGGCGAAGTGGATTGGAAGAAAGTGATGGAAGGCGCGAAGTGGTTTCACTCGAGCGGCATCACGCCGGCGCTCTCGGATTCCGCGGCGGAGGTGACACGCGAAGCCCTCGTCGCCGCCAAGCAGGCGGGCCTGACGGTGAGCTACGACCTCAACTATCGCGGCAAGCTGTGGTTGCCGGAGAAAGCCCAGACGGTGCAGGAGCCGTTGATGCAATACGTCGACGTGCTCATCACGACGGAGGAAGACACGAACGTCGTCTTCAAGATCAAGGCGGAGGGCAAGACGGACGAGAAAGGATTCACCGCGGTCTCGGCCGAGTCGTACAAGGAAGTCGCGAAGAAGCTGGCCGACAAATTCAAGTTCAAGGCTGTGGCCATCACGCTGCGCGAAAATCCCCTGGTGTGGCGCAACACCTGGACGGCCATCGCCTACGCCGAGGGAAAGTATTACGACGACATCAAGTACGATCTCGAGATTGTGGACCGCGTGGGCGGCGGCGATTCCTTCAGCGCAGGGTTCATTTACGGGCGGCTGGTGAAGAACTCTTATGAGGCGGCCGTGCGCTACGGTAATGCCCTCAGCGCGCTCAAGCACACTAATCCCGGTGACTTCAACTGGGCGACGCTGGCGGAAGTGGAAGGCTTGCTGAAGGGAACGAGTCTGAGAGTGGCGAGATAGAAAGGGACTGGTGGCAAAGGATTAGGGGTTAGGGAAGACGTGCGGGACTGACACCCCAGCCCCCGAGGAGTCAAAAATGGCTTGGACAAAAGAGAAAGCTCTAGCACTTATCCGAGAGGTCGGTCTCGTCCCCATCGTGCGGGCGCCGTCGGCGGAGGATGCGCTGCGCGCCGCCGAAGCGATTGTCGCGGGCGGGATTGGCATCGCCGAAATCACCATGACCGTGCCCGGCGCGCTCAAGGTGATGGAAGCTGTGGCCGAACGCTACGGCGATAAAGTTCTGCTGGGCGCGGGAACAATTCTCGATCCGGAGACCTGCCGCGCGGCGATGCTGGCGGGCGCGGAGTTCATCGTCACGCCCTCGCTCGATGTGCGCGTGATCGAGATGGCGCGGCGCTACAGTAAGCCGATCTTCCCCGGCGCGCTGACTCCCACCGAGGTCGTCACCGCCTGGCAGGCGGGCGCGGACATGGTGAAGATTTTCCCTTGCGGACCAGTCGGTGGCGCCAAGTACATCAAGGCGCTCAAAGGGCCTCTGCCGCACATAGAAATGGTCCCCACCGGCGGTGTGAATCTTGAGACCACCGCGGAGTTCATTAAGGCCGGCGCTGCGGCCGTGGCCGTGGGCGGCGAACTGGTGGACATGAAGGCACTCAAGGAAGGCAAGCTCGACCAGATCACCGAAACCGCGCGCAAGTTCGTCGAAGCGGTCCGCGCCGGACGTGCCGCGCTCGGCAAATGAAAGAAAACCTTCTCAACGTGGCGCTGCTGGTCGTCATCCTGGGCGCTAGTGGTCTGCTTACTCAACTCTTCGCCCGGGCCATGTACATCACCTGCCCGAAATGCCGCACGCTCAATGCCCGCCGGAGGCAGCGTTGTCGGAATTGTGGCGAAGAGTTCCGCTCAGCCAAGAGTCCCACCCCGTGAAGGCTTCCTTAAGCGAGATTCGCGCCCGCCATCCGGCGCGCCGATAACACGCTGGTGTGAGCAACCCGCGGTTCTTACTTTAGACCAGTTTATGCGAGGATCAGGCCTTCCGAGATTGTCGAAAGAAAAAGAGATACAGCAGGATAGCCGCGCCCAACACGATCGCTGAGGCGGGCAATGCCCAACTCTCATCATATTGGGCCCAGGGGAGGCCGACGGCGATTCCCCAGTAGTGGACCGCGATGTACGTCCAGAAAATGTAAATCCCGACAGCGGTGGTGAGCACGACGAGGGCAGTATTGACAATGCGATTTCTCTCACGTCGGGCCTGGTCCAACGTACAAACCCCGCGGCGGCGGAAGTAGATCACCAGCGCCAACACCAAGAAGGCCAGTGCGGCTCCTCGGAACAGCCAGCGGTGCTCTCCGTAAAGCACGTTTCCCAGGTCCGCAGCGACAGTAATACTCGCTAGGCCCAGCAGCACCAGCACAATCGGCGTCACACAACACAGACCACCAATCAGCCCGGCGAGCGCCGAAATCACGAGCACTCCTCTTCGATCGCCGCCGCTCTTGTCACCCGCCATAGACCCCATCGCGCTGCCCGGGACTCTCCCCTTTCATTATAGATGCAAGCATCCTCAGCGGGATGCTGAGAAAAAAGAGTTATCCCGGTCCCCGACGGTTGCGCCGGAATATTTTCCCTCTTGACAAGAAACATCGATTTTCTATACTTACCGGTAGGTATGAAGGCGGCTCGCCAATTACGCCCTCGCTCCGGCTCAGCCAAGGAAGCGATTCGCGACGCGGCCGCCGCCCTTTTCGCCGAAAAAGGCTTTGCGGCTACCTCGACGCGTGAGATTTGCGCGCGCGCTGGCATCACCAAGCCCGTTCTTTATTACCATTTTGGGAACAAAGAGCAGCTCTACGAAGAGGTTTTCCTCGAGACCTTTGACGAGTACCAGAGGGAACTGCGGCGCGCCGCACGGCGCGGCCGGACCCCCAACGAGCGGCTGACCAACGTGCTCGCCGCTATGTTCAGTTTTGTGCGGCGCCGGCATAATTACTGGCGTGTAGGCTTTCGGATGGCTCTCGCTCCTGAAAGGGAATCACCCGCCATCAACTATGTCAAAATGAGCCAGGCGGATGAAAAACTCCTTGCAGAAATCATTCGCGAGGGGATTCGTCGGAAAGAAATGAAGGGGCAACCGGAGTTTATTGCGGGAGCCATTGTTGGCATGGCGATCTCATCGATTCTTGGCTATCTTCTCACCGGCAAGCCCTCCCTGGACCGGTCGCTGGCCCGCAATATTATCGACCTCGTGACCCGTGGATGCGGGGTGAATTCTACTCATCGGTAAATAAACATGAGAACCTGGAAGTTCATCATTGCGAAAATCTTACTGCTAGGTATACTGACGCCGACTATCGGTCATGCGGCGGACCCGGCCGAGCCGGCGGCACTCACCCTCGAGCAGGCGGTGGCGCTGGCGCTGGAGCGCAACCAGGCGGTACTCATCGCGCAAGCTCAGGGTGACGCCTTGAAAGGCCGCTACCGTGAGGTTCGTTCTCAGGCCCTGCCCGCCCTCAATCTCAACGGCAATGCACTGCGGTGGCGCGACCCTTCGTTCCTCAACGCCTCGAGCTTCGACAAGATTCCGATCGAGTTTCGCGAGGGACTGACTCCGGTGGGCGCCAACCTGTTCGATTACAGCCTGTCGGTGTCCCAACCGATCTACACCTCGGGGAAAGTGGGGACGGCGTTAAAGCTGGCGAGCCTGGAGACGGAGGGCGTCGGTGTGGACCGCGCGCGCGTCGAGCAGGACGTCCGGCTGAGGGTGATTCGGGCATTCTACGATCTGATCCTGGCCGAGCGGTTACTCCAAGTCAGTCAGGCGGCGGTGGAGCAACGCCGCCAGCATCTGGCCATGGCGCGCACGCGCTACGCGGGAGGCGTGGCGACGGAAGTGGACGTTCTCCGCTCGCAAGTCAGCCTGGCCAACGCTCAACCGGAGTTGATCCGGGCGGAAAACTCTGTGCGTCACGCGCGCTCCGTGCTCAACAACCTGGTAGTTCGCCCGGTGGACTATCCCACCGAAGCCGTGGGGGATCTTACGTTCAATCCGCAACCCAAGCTGATCACGCAGGAGGTGGTCCGTCACGCCGTGGAGCACCGGCCGGAGCTTCAGCGCCTGCGCATCAACGAGCTGGAAGCGGAGTCCCAGAAGAAGCTCGCGAATGCCGAAAGCCGATTCCGCGTGGACTTCAACGGCCAGTACGGATTTTCGGCGCGCGAGCCCTCGAACCTGGGGAATCACAATTTCTCGCGCTGGATGTTCACGTTGAGCATGGGCCTGCCGCTGTTTGACGGCGGTCGGCGGTCCGGCCTCTTTCAGCAGGCGGTTGCGGCGCGCAGGGTGGCGGAACTCTCTCGTTCCGAGCAGGAAAACTCCGTGCGTCTGGAGGCGCAGACGGCGCTGGACGAACTCGAGCGGGCCGAGCAGACGGTGGAGGCGGCCCGGCTCAACGTCAGCGAGGCTGAGCGCGTCCTGACCATGATGCAGGACAACTACAAATACGGCGCGGCCACGACGCTCGACGTTACCGACGCGCAGGCCGCCCTGACTGCCGCCCGCTGGAACCTCTTGCAAGGTCTTCACGACCACACGCTGGCCCGGGCGCAGCTTCGCTGGGTGATGGGTCTGGACCCGCTGGAAAAAGCCGAACCGATGTCAGGGGAAGAGCATGGGGGAAACTAAACATCAGTGGAGTGGCGTCGTCTCGACGTTGGCTGCGGGGGCCGGACTGCTTTCAAGTCTGCTGCTGGTCGCTTGTTCAAACGAAGCGGCGAAGCCGGTAGCAGCTCCGTCACTCGCCGTGCGGGTGGTTCAGGTGGAACCTCGGCCCCTGGAAGAGGCACAGGACATCACGGGCTCGCTCGTTTCCTCCGTGGCCGTGGACGTGAAGACGGAATTCGCCGGCCGCGTGTCCACGCTGCTCAAGCAGGAGGGGGATCGGGTCCAGAAGGGTGAGCTCTTAGCGGGGCTGGAGGAGACCGATGCCCGGCTCGCGCTCGGCCAGGCACGGGCCACTCTGGACGTGGCCCAGGCGACTTTCGACCGCGCCCAGGTGGCGGAAGACCACGCGCGCCGTGAGTTGGAGCGGGCCCAGAACCTTTTGCGTTCCGGCGGCATCACCGACCGGGATTTCCAGGCCGCAGAGATGACGGCTCGCGACGCGCGCGCCCAGGTGAAGCTGGCGGGAGCGCAGGTCGAGCAGGCGCGGCAAGCCGTCGCTGTCGCCCAGAAACGCCTGAGCGATTGCCGCATTGTTTCTCCCATCAGTGGAGAAGTTGAACGGAAGCTCTACAACCCGGGGGGCTGGGTGGACGCCAACGTCCTCCTCTACAAGCTGGTGGACAACTCGCGTCTGGAGCTTGAGACGAACGTTGCCTCTTCCGAAATCGCGCGCCTGGCCGAAGGGCAGAAGATACGTTTCAGCGTGGCCGCGTTCCCTACAGAAGAGTTCGCGGCCAGCATCCGGACCATCAGCCCTGCCGTCCAACTCCAGAACCGTTCAGTAGCCGTCCGCGCCGCGGTGCCCAACCCGGGCGGAAAATTGAAAGCCGGGATGTTCGTAAAGGGCCGGGTCATCACCGGGATGAAGCCCGTGGCCGTGGTGGTGCCGTCGGACGCGGTCTGGCGTCGAGTGGGACAACCGCCGTTCGTGTACGTCGTGGAACAGAACCGGGCGCGGCGGCGTGAGGTTAAACTCGGGTTTGAACAGCCGCAAGCCATCGAGGTCGTCGCCGGTCTCAAGGCTGGTGAGGTTGTAGTTGCGGAGCAGAACCTGGAACTCGCCGACGGAGTGAGTGTGACTCCCCGGCCGTAGAGAATCATGTTTCTTTCCAACCTCTCCATTCGTCAGCCCGTCTTTGCCACGATGATGGTCGTGGCTCTGGTGGTGGTGGGCATCTTCTCCTACCTTGAATTGCAAATCGATCTGTTCCCGAACATCGACATCCCGGTGATCAGCATCACCACGACTTACCCGGGCGTGGCGCCGGAAACCGTCGAAACCGAAGTTACAAAGAGGATCGAGGAAGCGGTCAATCCCATCGGCGGAATTCGGCACGTCAGCTCGATCACCACGGAAGGCATCTCGAGCGTGATGGTGGAGTTTCAGCTCGAAAAGAACATCAACACGGCGCTCCTGGAGGTGCAGAGCAAGATCAACGGCATCCGCAGCCTGTTTCCGCGCGAGGTAAAGGAACCCATCATCCAGCAGCTTCGGATCGAGGAGCTCCCCATCCTCTCGATTGTGGTGCTCTCGCCCGCGCTCGATGCCAAGGCGCTGACGACGCTGTCGGAAAAAGTTCTGAAGCGGAGGCTGGAAAACATTTCCGGCGTGGGCCAGGTCCGGCTGGTAGGCGCGGCGCGGCGGGAGATTCACATCCTGCTTGATCGCGACAAGCTGAAAGCCCTGGGGCTCACTTATCCCGAAGTGCTCGCCGCTCTGCGTCAGGAGAACCTGGACGTGCCGGCCGGAAAACTCGACCAGGGCATCCGGGAGTCGCTGGTGCGTGTAGCGGGACGCGCCAAAGACCCGCGCGATTTCAGTCAACTGATCGTGGCGGAGAAGAACGGCTTCCCCATCACCCTTGGCTCGCTGGGCCGGGTTGAGGATGGAATTGAAGAACAGCGGAGCTTTTCGCTCCTGGAAGGCCAGCCGGCGCTGGCGCTGCAAATCCAGAAGCAGACCGGCGCCAACACCGTGCAGGTGGCGGACAACGTCAAGGAAGGCCTCAAGAAACTGCAGGCGGAAATGCCGCGCGGGGTGGAGTTGCGCGTCGTCCAGGACAACTCGACTTTCATCCGCGATTCGGTTGAGGACGTCCGCACCACGCTGATTCTGGGCGCGATTCTCACCGTGCTCGTGGTCTTCGTTTTTTTGAACAGTTGGCGCAGCACCGTGATCACCGGGCTGACGCTTCCCGTCTCGGTGATCAGCGCCTTCATCCTGATGCGGGCGCTGGGCTTCACGCTGAACGTCATCACCCTGATGGGGCTGTCACTCGCCATCGGCATGCTCATCGACGACGCGATCGTGGTGCGCGAAAACATCGTCCGCCACATGGAGCACGGAACGGATCACATGACGGCGGCGATCGAGGGGACGGCGGAAATCGGGCTGGCCGTCATGGCGACCACCTTCACGATTCTCGCGGTCTTTGTGCCCGTGGCTTTCATGGGCGGCATTGTGGGGCGCTTCTTCTACCAGTTCGGGATGACGGTGGGCTTCGCGGTGCTCGTCTCGCTGTTCGTGTCGTTCACGCTCGACCCCATGCTCTCCTCGCGCTGGTACGACCCCGCGATCGAGGCGGGGCGGCGCCGGGGCTGGCTCAGCCGCCTGCTCGCGAAAGGCAATGACCAGTTTGTGAGGCTACACGGCGTCCTGGACCGCACCCTGGGCTGGTCCTTGCGGCACCGCGCGGCGGTGGTGGGCATCGCGGTGCTCTCCATCCTGGCGAGCTTCGTCATCTTCGGCCGGGTGGGAAGCGCCTTCTTCCCGGACTACGACCGCGGGGAGTTTCAAATCTCCTTCAAGCTACCCCCGGGCACCACCCTGCGGGAGACCGCCGACGTGGGACGCCGCATGACCGAGATGCTGAGGCGCCACCCGGGGGTCGACTACTCGTTCGTGACCATCGGCGCCAGCGGCACCAC
>Ga0315284_10017368_pt1 | contig 10206 bp, 8 predicted proteins | sample YL17G09_16_MG_FD_203696 | JGI IMG/M metagenome (GOLD analysis project Ga0315284, IMG submission 203696) | Sediment microbial communities from Yellowstone Lake, YNP, Wyoming, USA - YL17G09_16 | ecosystem: Environmental > Aquatic > Freshwater > Lake > Sediment | place: USA: Wyoming | collected...
GTTTTTCGATGTGATAGTATCCGCCGAGCAGGTCAGAAGAGGCAAGCCCCATCCGGACGGCTTTGTGCTGACTTTACAAAAACTCAATGAGAAAAAACAAAAACCTTTTTCCCCCGACCAGTGTGTTGTAATAGAGGATTCTCACTGGGGCCTGGAGGCAGCCAAAGCCGCGGGTATGCACACCATAGCGGTAACGAATTCCTACGACGCAGAGCAGCTTTCAGCCGCCGATAAGATTGTGACGAATCTGGGTCATTTGAGTATGGCCGAGCTTCAAAGCCTCTGCGACTGATTTGTATCGCTTCGAAAAATTTGGCGGACTTTAACAAAGTTTTTCTGTCTCCGCTACGGCGGGCATATTCTCCATTTAGGCATCTTACTTCATCTCGAACGTTAAACAGTCCGGTTCCTGCTTTTTGTAAGCTACGGATATTTGCGGCGCACCGCACTCTAAATTCGTATTGTACATGCAGGAGGACATCTTACATGCACCGACCCCTGCCAGACAGCTGGCATCGCCGCCTTTCATAGAACCCTCGCAAAAAGTATCACATCTCGGACTGTCGGCGTCACCGACGGTAATTGCCATGGTATGGCAACAAGTATCCATGTTGTAAGCACAATCGCTGACTTCGCATTTGATGACTTTTGACATTTTCATAGTTACACCTTCCTTTCTGTATTCCTGTGAATTATTCAGCCGTTCCTGAAAATACGTACATCGATTATAATCAGATGTCTGTCTTATAAACATCAGGGCAAAGCTGTTTTTACTCTCGGTTTAACCGCTTTTGTACGTATCGGGCAATCTCCTAAAGCAAAAGGCCTAATGTCTCAGTGCTCTGGTCGAACAAAATAAGCAGCCGGCGATACTTTACTAACTGAAAATACATGGGCCATCTGTTGTGGGCAGTTTTGTAAAACTGCATCGAGGCATTGCGGCTTTACATCGTGGCATTGTTGGCTTACAATGTGGCGTTGTAAACGGGCAAAAAGGCCGGCTCGTCGTTAATTTTAAGCTTGCCCTGAGCGTAGTCGAATGGGGCAGTTAGCCCCGTTAGAGATAATTATCTCTAACGGGGCTAGGCGAATAATCTCCAAAAAAGGCAATTCGAGAAAGATTATGGAATCGAAAGGCTTGGTTGTGTAGCCGGGCGTTTAATCCGCCTGCGGCGGGCTAATATGGGAAATGTCGAAAAAATAATGTTTTAAAGTTCGAGTATATTTTGTTGCGGGAAAACGAAAACGGTTGAGGATAATTTTTATGAAGAAAAAAGAACTGTTCACCCCCGGATTTTACCTTCCCCTTACCTTATTAATCTGTCTGGCCGGCTGTAACGCACCCAAAAGCCAACTGACCGAGTTTAATAACTATTACAGAACGGCAGAATTTGATAAGGCTGTAGAGTATGCACAGTCCAAAATCGGCAAAACCAAAAAACCGGACGGCGAGGACCTGCTATGGTCACTACAGGTTGGCTCCACTAAACTTCAGATTAGCGACTACAACGCAAGCGCTGAGTTTTTTGACAAAGCAGAGCTGATGCTGAACTATTACGACTACCAGAATGAAGCTGCCGCCGGTGTCGCCTCGACCCTGATTAATGACAATGCGGTTGCTTATCTCGGAGAGGAATACGACGGCATAATGATAAATACATACAAAGCCCTGGATTTTATGATACTGGGTAAATATGACCTGGCGAGAGTTGAGTTTAACAGGGCATTAGACAGGCAAACCCGTGCAAAAGTGCATTTCGCAGAGGAAATCACAAAGCTCAAAAACCAGGTGGCAAAAGAGCAACAGTCGCAACAAAACGTTGACCTGAACAAAAATCTGGAAAACCCGGAAATTCAGGATGCATTAAAACAACAATACCCCTCATTATACGAATACCAGGCCTATCCGGATTTCGTGAACCCCTTCACGACTTATCTGGCAGGTATCTGTTTTAATCTTATGCAGGACCCGCAAAAGGCCGTCGATTTGCTCAAGGAATCTCACGGTATGATGCCGGAGAACCAATACATAACAGATGATTTTGCGGCTACGGAAAATCTTCTACGTGGTGAAGGCAGAATAGAAAATACCGTCTGGGTGATATTTGAAAACGGTTTTGGCCCAACTAAGAAAGAGCTCAGAATCGATTTACCTCTGTTTATCGTTACAAACAGCGTCAAATACGTTGGAATTGCCTTGCCTAAACTGGTGCCAGGTGAGCAGGCTTATCCTAATATAATAGTCAATGCTGACGGCAAACAATACCGCACTGAAATCGTAGCGGATATGGAACGGGTAATTCAGGCCGAATTTAACAAGGATTTTCAGGGCATTTTGACAAGGGCGATAATATCCGCAACCGTAAAGGCAGCGGCACAGTATGCATTAGAGCAGCAGAACAGCTCGGCTGGCTCTTTCGCTTCTACCTTGATGGCTGTCTACTCTTTTGCTACAACAGCGGCGGATGTGCGAATCTGGACAACCTTACCCAAGGATTTTCAGGTAGCAAAACTAAAAATACCGGAAAACAGGGCCATCACCATTTCCTGCCCTGAAAATATAAAGCTTTTAGACATAAATGTTCCTTCTTGCAACAACGCGGTTGTCTATGTTAAAATACCGTTCAAATTAGCGGTGCCGTCTTACGATATTGTAACATTTAACCCTTAATGTTTAACGGAGTATGAATATGAGAATCCTGATTTTGTGTTTGGCAATGGCTGCGATTTTAATGACAGGCTGTAACCAGCAAAGAGATGAAAGAATAAACGCGAGAGCGGGTGTTGGCAGTGACACTCTTGCCAGCAACATCGTCACTCGGCCTGTAATCGCGGCCTTTAGCGATTTAATTGGCGAGGGCATAGTGGTTGATAAAGCTTTCACTAAAAGAAATGACGCCGGTCTGCTTGAAGTTTATGTCAACGGATTCAACCAGTCAGTCGGCACCAAACGATTCAGATACAGAGTCGAATGGCTGGATGAAAACGGACAAATAATCGAAACAAAAACAAGCGTCTGGCTGCCTATGTCGGCTATGGGCAAACAACCGTTTAATTTCAAAGTCGTGGCCCCAAAACCGGAGGCCGTTAACTTCAGAATGGATACCAGAAAATGGGAGAACTAATAATGAAAAAGGTAATGTATTTACTGACGGCAGTTTCACTTTTTATTGTCGGATGCGAAACCAAAACCACTAATATCGATATTATCAATGATAGTGGCAAGGCTGTTATGGCGCTGGACTACAGGGATTTCGACCAAGCCGCAAGCAAAATGGTCCAGTCGATGCTCGCCTCAGGCGCACTTAAAAAGCAGGGCGGCGGCAGGTATGTTGTCGCTACAAGCAGAATCACTAATGACACTATGCAGAGAATCGACATCGACCAGTTGATGGCAAAAATCGAACAGGAGCTGCTCAGCAGCGGCCAGGTGGTTATGACCTCTGCGGTCGGCGCACAGAGTTCCACCGACCCGCTGGTTCAGGAAGCAAGAAAATTAAGGGACTCTGAAGAATTCAACCAGGAGACAATTGCTGCCAAAAAGACCCTTATCGCACCCGAACTTAGTATTTCAGGAAAAATCTTCCAGAGAAATATCCCCTACAGTAAGGGCGCACAGCAGGTCGAATATTATTTCGAGTTAAAAGTCGCAGACCTTAAATCGGGCCTGAGATTATGGCAGAATGAAACACTAATCGGAAAGCGCGGCAGCAATAAATCGGTTGCATGGTAAACTTTTTTTGAAAGAGACCCGGAAATGAAAAAGTTATATCTCGCATTAGCTCTTGTGTTTTTCGTTTTGGCAAATACATTTGCCGGCGAACCCAACGAACCCAATAACGTTTCGATTTGTGAAGTAACAGGCCAAGGCAATGATAAGGATGCTGCCATTAAAAACGCTTTATATATGGCCGTAAGCCAGGTAAGAGGCGTTAAAGTCGGTTCCGGCAACTATGAATTCGGCTACGCCGGCGCAGATGTGGATGTCAACTCCCAGGCAGGCAGTAAAAAAATCGATTTCGACGCCGTGAAAGTTCAAACCAGCGGCACCGCATACACTACCGAAATTGGCGGACTGGTAAAAACCTATCAAATCCTCGAAGAGAAAAAGCTTGAGGACGGCGCCACTGCGATGAAATTGAAAGTGTGGGTTTATAACTTCACGCCAGCCGGTTCCAAAAGAATCAAGGTCGCCATTATGCCCTTTAAGATAATGGCCAATACCTATAACTTTCTCGACACGGAGGTTCCTGCCGAGAAACTATCCATTATTCTTTCGCAGAAAATAGCCGTAGCAATGGTCGAAACAAACAAGTTTAGCATCCTTGACAGGGAATATATCATTGATTTCGCAATAGAAAAACACCTGTTGCTTGCTTCCGATGCCCCTCTTTCAGAGCAGGCAAAATTGGCTGAAACACTCGGCGCTGATTACCTGATGGTTGGCAATATATCGGATGCAAAGCTCGAAAAAAAGGATGAAACCCTCGCTGCCGCGGGAAGTACGGTACAAAAATATAGAGCCAGATTCGTTTTCAATTATCGTCTTGTCGCCGCCGCTACAAAAGAAGTTATCTTCGCCGGCGTTGTTGACAAATACCTGGAAAATGAAGATATCAGAGCCCTTTCACGTGAATGGAATTCGGAAAACTGGGACCCTGCGGAAATCAGGGACGGCATAGCAGCCCTTGTCGCAAATGACGTCGCAAAAGAAATTCTCGACCATCTCTATCCGATTAAGGTCGTTTCTGTCGAGGATAACCAGGTAATTATCGACCAGGGCGGCAGCAAGATAAAGGAAGGCATGCTGCTGGATGTGTTCAGCCAGAAAAAAGAACTCTTTGACCCCGATACAAAAGAATCTCTCGGAAAACTTGAAACACTTGTCGCAACAATAAAGATTACAAAGCTATCCCGGAAATTCTCCTATAGCGAAGTTACCAATGGTAACATCAGCGAAATAGCAAGCGGGTTTATCTGCAGAATTAAAGACATCGAGAAAGAAGACACAGGCGCTAAGCCCGATGTAACAAGAACTGAAAACGGCGGAGTAATCCTTCCGTTCGATAAAAAATAAGCAGCAAGGCTTGGCTTTTCTTGACTCCGAATGGCAAGATTTCTACGAACAGAACCAGAAGTAATGGACTTGGCCATCCCTAACGGGATTGCGCTAACCCCGTTAGAAACAAAATTTCTAACGGGGTTAGCGCAGGCAATGGTCTCAGGACTTACCGGCAACGCAGCGATTTCGTGAATCTGGGCGTGAATCTGGGAACACTATATAATGGCACTAAGTTAAGCGATTAGCCTTGCCTTTTCACGCGGAATTTTAAGAAAACCAAACTTCCGAGTTTGTCGTTTTACCAATCGCGGTTCAGTACGATTAGGGCGATATGAATTTGTTTTGCTGGCTATATGACACAGCATCGCCGTGTAAACATTGTAACGTTCGCAAGGATCGTCTGTTTGCAACCGAAATGAAAATGCGAGAATAGTTCTGACCGCACCAAAGAAACTGATTCGTTCTGCCTGCGTTTTGGTTTTTTGTGCGGCTTGATGTATAACTATCCAGACAAGATTAAGAGCTAAAACGGTTGCTGCTATTTCTGAGTACACGTTCTTGACCGTCTTACTTCGCAGCACTTTCATTTGCAGCGTTGTTTTAAGTGATCCGATTTGGGTTTCAATCTCCCACCTTTGACAATACAATTTAATGATGCTTGAGCGTGAGTATCTTTGCGGGTCTAACAATGTTGTCACTAACCATATCTGCCGGAGTGTTTGCCATTACGTTTGAACTTAACGCAAATTAGCCGCACCAGTGCTATGGAAGGCCATATCCTCAGCCGGGGCCAGTTAATCGGAAAATACAAAAGACAATAAATCGTGGCTCGTGAATCGTATTGCGTATTGCGGTTCGGCAATCTCAATCAATGCTCGCATATTCTGCCGGAAACGAATCCATCGGTATCTTATTGGCCTTCATAAAGCGCTTCAGCTCCTTGATTGGTATCCGCCGGTCCTTGCTGCCCGGTGTTCGGTAACCGTTTAAGAGACCCTTGTCGAACCATATACATACCGTTCTGGTGGCAACGTTGCATATTCGCGCCACGTCACCTGTGCTAAATACATTATTTGCCTTTGCCATCCGCTTGCTTCCTTTCTTACTTGTATATAGGCGGGCGCAAACAAAAAGAGCACCGCCGCAGTCACGTCCAGTCAGGGGCAGGAACCCCTTGGGAACGCGAAAGCTAAGCGGTGCTCTTTCTATAGACTTACGAGAGCCACCTTGCCTTTGTGCATGAACAGCATAAAAGCATACGGTGGCCTCCGCCTAAACGAAAGCCACCGAGCCTTCCAAACGCTTCCCAAAATCAAATTCCTGCTTTGACTGGAACGTTTAGAATCTCAGTGATTCTAATTTTTTACCAGACGATTTCTCCCGGCTGTTTGTGTATCGTATAATCTTTTATCGTCTTTTCCGCAACGAAAATTTGACAAATTTTTCCTGTCGTTGTGCGCCCCCCATGTCACCCTGAGCGAACCCTGAGCTTGCCGAAGGGGGAGTCGAAGGGTCTATTAAAAATAGTCCGCGAAGCGGTTCCGCAGTTTTCCGCTTTACACTTTAACTTTTACACTTTCTCTGCTGGCGGATAGGAAATATCGAAAAAATAAAAGGCAATTCGAGTAAGATTTTGATATAATTGTGGCATTGAAAGGGTTATCGCTTACAAGATTCAGCGCCGCCGCGAGTTCTGGGGTTAACCCCAGAACTCGCCTACCTTATGGCTGTTACTCCCGACTGCCGAAAGTATATTACCCGTATTCTCAATATACAAGAGTGTGCAACTTGTTTGCCCACGCGGAATTGTTTTTGTCGTCAAACCAATTTTGAATTTTACGTTTTGGTTAAATCGAAAATCGTCAATCGTAATTAACTCAAAACTAAGCACTAAAGACTCAAAACTAAGCACTAAAGACTCAAAACTATCATTCCTATCCGCTGTCCGCTGTCTGTTGTCTTGTGCCTTGTGCCTTGTGCCTTTTGTCTTGTGCCTTTTGTCTTGTGCCTTGTGTTCTTGTGCCTTTTGCCCCTTTGTCTCTTTGTCCCTTTGCAACTTTGCCCCTTTGTCCCTTTTTACCTTTTTAGTTTTAACTTTTCCGCTTCCTTCGAGATATGAAATACGAGCGGTGAAACACGGGAAAAAGTGCTCAAAAGGTGCGAAAAGTCGCTAAAAAGGCATCAAAAGACGCCAATTTTTGCCAATTTTCGCAAAAAAGTGGTCAATTTTTGCGAAAAACCCGTCCATTTTTTGCAGTTTTTGCACATTTTTTTCTTACCTATCTTGCCCAATCGATACAAACCGAACGGGTGCCCTCCTGCGTTTTTGATTGAAAATGCGTATTTGATTTGAAGATTTACCCGAAAGTCTCGCAGCAAAATTGGTCTTGAGGTCTGTCCTTTGAGCCTGTAGACTGCTTCGGCATGGATGACATACAGCGAAAATTAGCTCTGATTGACGCACAACTGGCAGGGGGCAGAAATCTTCACAAACAGCTCCTGAGCACCTGCCCGTTAGTCTTTGTCGCAACAGGTCTTATAGCAGGGATTACTATACAAAACACGGTTGCCTTATCCGTTCGATTCTGGCTGATATTATTAGCCTTTTGCACAACAGCCGTAGCCTGGTTGGCCTGCAATCGTAAATCACAAATCGAAACATGGAAATTCGCATATCTGGCTTTGGTTTGCTTTATGTGTCTCGGTGCGATTCGGCTGGTCAGCTTTGGTCAGCCTAAGTCAAATGATATTCGTAACTTAGCAGCAGACGAGCAATCGCTGGCAACAATCCGTGGGACAATTGTTACCAACCCGTACATCCGGGACGACAGAGGCTGGCAGTTTGCAAAATTCAAATACACAGACCCAACCAGCAGTTTCTATCTGCGGCTGGACCAGGCAAAGACCGCCTATGGCTGGGCAAAGGTCAGCGGTATGGTAAGGGTGCAGGTTGCCGAGCCGGTGCTGGATTTGAAAGCCGGCGATTATATACAGGCGTACTGCTGGTTAGACAGGTTCAGAAAAGTGACTAACCCGGGGCAGTTTGATATTGCCGGGTATCTTGCGAGGAAAAATGTCTTTGTTGCAGCTTCAATCAATTCACAGGATGCCATCGAATTACTTCAAAGTGGTTCTACAGATTTTTTTGTGAAAATGAAGAGCAAGGCAAGAGAGATAGCTGTGCAGTCATTGTTGGGCAGCTCATCTCCGCAGGATGAAAGCGAACGCTTGCTGCAGGCACTTGTTTTAGGTTACAGGGCGGAGATGGACATCGCCACTTATGAGGCATTTCGCAGGACGGGACTTTTGCATTTTGTATGTTTATCCGGGATGAACTTCGGCATTCTTGTCGGGATGATATGGTGGCTGTGCAAAACAGCAAGACTGATGAAACGAGGCCGGGCGGCTGTTTGTGTGATTGCAGCGGCGATGTTTGTGCTGGTGGTCCCATCGAACCCGCCGGCATTTCGTGCGGCGATAATATGTCTTGTCTTTTGTTTGTCATTTTTCTTTCGCCGGCAACCAAATCACTTCAATTCACTGGCACTGGCGGCTGTTATTCTGCTAATGATAAAGCCGACAGACCTTTTTGAGGTCTCATGGCAGTTATCTTTTGCAGCAGTGCTGGGCATTCTGCTTTTTGCAGAGCGGATTCATTTCTTCCTATACGAAAAAATAACCGGTCATTCGTGGTTCGAGCGAAAGCAAAAAACAAGAGCTTTTGCCAGGATAGCCGCGAAGCCTGGGCCGGTGCTGTTAAACCTTTTTTCCGTAAGTCTTGTTGCCTGGCTGACAAGTTCTGGGATTCTGTTATATAATTTTTATACGATTCAACCTCTTACGAGTGTCTGGACAATAGTTGCTTCGCCATTTATAGCGGTGATTTCATTTTTGGGGTATCTCAAGCTGCTTATTGGCCTGGTTCTGCCGACAGCAGCATCGATACTGGATTTGATAATAAAACCTTTATCGAGATGCCTCATTTGGCTCGTAAAATGTATAGCACAGAGGGATTATTCGCCGGTGCTTATAGGCCATATAACAGGCTGGCTGATAGTCTTTTACTATTGCACTATTTTATTCATAGCCTTTATTCGTTTTAAACGTCCCTTTGTGAAAAAAGTAATTTCTGTACTTATGATTTCTGCTGTCATAATTTTTCTTGGTATAACAAAATGGCAAAGGACACATCGTGACAACCTGGTTCTCACCTGTCTTGACGTCGGCCACGGCCAGGCCATACTGGCCCAGCTTCCGAAAAATACCAATATTCTGTTCGACGCAGGCTCATTGCACAAAAACAATATCGGCAGAGGAGTTGTCGTGCCATTTCTGGACTATATCGGTATAAACAAAATCGATGCCGTTCTCATAAGCCATAACGACATAGACCACATAAACGGCATACCTGAGATTGTTGAGCACTGTGATGTCGGCGGCGTTTATGCCAACGATGCTTTTTTTACAGATATGAAAACAGACCCAAATGGCACGGCGAAGTTTCTTGAAACCTTACTGAGTAAAAATGATTTTAAGATAAAAGGCTTAGAAGATTTAAATCTAAACAGTGCCGCTAAAATAAAAATACTTTGGCCGAGCGAGCAGACACTTCAAGAACAACTAAGTGACAATAACAAATCACTGGTGATACTGATTGAATTTGCCGGGACGGGGATACTTTTGTGTTCGGACATCGAAAACACTGCACAGAAAGAACTGCTGCAGCTTTTCCCCAACCTTAAGCCCAGGGTTATTATGGTCCCGCATCACGGCTCAGTTAGAACATCGGAGCCGGATTTTCTAAAAAAACTCAATGCAGATATCTTGATATACAGTTGCGGCCAAAGACAATATGAAACGCAGCAGAACTTTGAGCAAACAAAAAAGACAAATTCATTTTATACCTATAGAGACGGGGCTATTACTGTCAGTGTCTCCAAAAACGGTGCCGTAAGAACTGAAACCTTTTGCAAAACAAAAAAATAGCCTTTACGCAACAGCAGTAAAGGCTATTGATTTTTAACAGCTCAAAATGCCACCGCGGCGGCCGACAAAATCCTGAATAAACGTCACTTCATATGAACAACAATTTCAACCCTGCGATTTTCCGCCTTGCCGCTGGCAGTAGCATTGGAGGCAATGGG
>Ga0315284_10017371_pt1 | contig 10205 bp, 4 predicted proteins | sample YL17G09_16_MG_FD_203696 | JGI IMG/M metagenome (GOLD analysis project Ga0315284, IMG submission 203696) | Sediment microbial communities from Yellowstone Lake, YNP, Wyoming, USA - YL17G09_16 | ecosystem: Environmental > Aquatic > Freshwater > Lake > Sediment | place: USA: Wyoming | collected...
GCGTCAAGCCGCCAACGGGACATACTCCATGACGGACGGAAGTGAGCAGGAGAAGAATCGTCCCGTGGTCGAAGAAGCTCACCCATGCGTTAGTGAGACAATTGCGAAGCACCAAAATGGACACGCTGTTTCGCCTTCAGCTTTTGCGGCACCCGCAGACGCGGCTGGCGCGCGCGCCTGTTTTGCCGGCTTGAGCAGTTTGAAATAGGCCACGACCGCCGCGGTGACCTGTGCCTGGAGAAGATCGCAGAAATCGTCGCGCATCCAAACTGGATTCATTGAAGCCCCGCTGATCGGGGTTCCGGGCAAGCGGGGCAGGAGGAGCAGAAATGGGAAACCTGGCGCAAACAATTGCGGAAGACAAAGTGCAGAAAGGATCGCTGGCCATCTACTGGCTGGCCCAGGCCGGCTTCGTTTTCAAGAATCGTGACGACAAGGTTGTCTACATCGATCCCTACCTCTCCGACGTTGCGGAGAGGCTGTTTGGCTTCAAGCGGATGATGGCGTGCCCGCTGGCGGCGGAGGAGGTGCTGGCCGATCTCGTGGTGTGCACCCATGAACACCTCGACCATCTGGATATCGATGCCCTGCCCCTCGTCGCCAAGAATCCGCGCACGCACTTCGCGGGACCCAGCGAGTGCGTCAAGGAGTTCAGGAAAATGGGCGTGCCGGAAGAACGTTGCCATCTGCTGGAGACTGGCAAGCAGCTCGCGCTGGAGGGTATCAACGTCCACGCCGTCTACGCCGACCACGGCGACTTGGCCCCGGACGCTCTCGGGGTGGTCCTCGACTTCGATGGCATCAAGGTTTACCACACGGGAGATACCGCCTACCAACCGGAGTATTTTCGAGCAGTCGCGGCCATGCACCCGGAGGTACTGATTCCCTGCATCAACGGACGTTATGGGAACTTGAATTCTGAAGAGGCAGCACTCCTGACGCGGGACCTCGCTCCCAAACTCACCATCGCCTCGCACTTCTGGATGTTCGTGGCACACAACGGAGACCCGGCTTCGTTCCTGGAGTTCTGCGCCAAGCTGGCTCCGGAGGTTGAGGCTATCGTGATGAAACCCGGAGAGCGGTTACTCTTCCAAGAACCTTGAAGCACCCAGCCATACCAAATCAGTCTGCGGAGTCCTGCTATGACCGATGACCTTATTCAGAATCTGCGCAGCGCGGAGAAGCCCACGGAGATCTACTCGATGCCGGACGGCACGCGAGCGCTTGTCCTACCTTACGGTGGGCGCATCCTGGGACTATTCGCGCCCGGCAGCGACGAGAATTTCTTTTGGACTCATCCCGCCTTGGCCTCTGCCGAGTCAGCCCGTGCTTTCTACGCCGGCAGCCAGTGGCACAACTCGGGAGGGGATCGAACCTGGCTTGCGCCTGAGGCGGATTTCTTCTTTCCGGATTTCCCTGATCTGACCCGATATTGGCAACCGCGCGAACTCGATCCGGGGAGCTACCAGGTGAGGAGCGAGAATGGTCAGTTCGAGTTGGTGAATCGGCTCACGGTGACCATGTCGCGCTCGAAGCAGGCAGTCGAACTGGAAATCACCAAAGCCCTGACTCCGGCTCGCAATCCGCTCCGCCACGAACAGGGGCTGGCTGGCCTTGCAGAGGTCGAATATGCCGGATACACGCTGCGGACTTCGCTCTGCTTGCCTTCGAACCGCGCCGAGGACTCGCCGCCGGTCGGATTGTGGAACCTGCTGCAGTTGCCGAATGGCGGTGAGATCTTCATCCCGACTTACGGGAGGACAGAACCCAAGATCGTTTTCGGAACGATTGCTTCCGAAGACCTCGCCGTGCAAGAACATCTGGTGCGTTACCGCATGCGGGCCGCCGGCGCACAGAAGCTGGAAGTCAGGGCGGTCGCCGTTACCGGGAGGGTTGGCTACCTATACGCGGCAGGCGAAAGGTCTGCCCTGGTGATTCGGAACGTCTTTGTGAACCCGTCCGGGGAATACGTGGACATTCCCTTTGACAAGACCGAAGACGTCGGTTATGCCGTGCAAGCGTGCAACATCAACAACGAACTGGGAAGCTTCAGCGAATTGGAGTACCACGTTCCGGCAGTCGGACGCGGCACTGGCGGCCGTCGCGCTGAAGACATTTCCCAGGTTTGGGCTTTCCGCGGCCCCCAGCCTCAAATTCAGCGGGTCATGAGAACCCTCCTTGGTTGCGCACGGTAAGATGACCGTCATCCGCGCCCTGCCAGCCGCTAGGGCGTGCGCAAATGCACGAATATTGGGAGGAGGAGAAGTACCTGGCGTTCCTGAAGCGGCAGGCGCAGCGAGCAGCCCAGAGAGTAACTTTCGTGTGGGCGACCATCCATTCCCTATCCTCTCGCAGCCGGTGATTGGGCTCGGAACGGCTGACGGCGCGCTTGCCCGGCATGCGAGTGAAGAAAGCCAAATCGCGTAAGCGGTGACAGGTATTTTCCCACAACGCCGTTTATGGAGAACCATCCCCACCGGAGTGGGCTACCTGAGCGATCGGCAAGGGCTCGCAGCTGTGTTGAGCGTCACTTGCCATCCGGCTCCGACCCTTGGCCACGTCTTCTGCGGAATGATAGGTGTTTCTCATACTCAGGAAGCGGAGGCGCAGAGCGCCTTAAGAACGGTAGGTGGCTTGCAGTAGTGGTAGGTGCGCAAGGCAACACACATTGCATCTTCGTTGCAAGGCGCCTCGGTTGCTCCGCATCCCACCCAGGACCCTAAAGATCTACTGCTGGTGGTAGTTCGGGTACGCCGGCCGATGGGGCGTCGGCAAGGGATTCTTCTTGAGCAGCTCCATCACGACCTCGACGGCCTTTTCCAGTTGAGGATCGTGTCCCTCACGCACCGCTTTGGGGTCGTATTCCACCTCAATATCCGGCGGGACGCCGTGGTTTTCCACATCCCACGTTCCGTTGGGATTGTAGAAGGCGAGATTGGGCGTGCCGGTGAAGCCGCCGTCTAACAGATCACCAGGGTTGGTGTAGTGGCCGACCAGCCCGCCCCAGGTTCGCTTGCCGATAAGTGGGCCGATCCCGGTCTTGCGAAACATCCAAGGCAGCGCGTCGCCGCCCGATCCGGCCATTTCGTTAATGATCATCACCTTGGGCCCGAAGATGGCTTCGATGGGTGTGGTGATGTCCTGACCCTCGCGCAGCGTCCAAAAGCTCAACAGCGGACGCCGCAGGTAGTCGATAATGTAGTCGGCGATGTCGCCGCCGCGGTTGAACCGCTCGTCGATGATGGCGGCTTCCTTCCCGACCTGCGCGAAATAGTAGCGGTTGAAATTGGTGTAGCCGCCGGAATACGTGTCGGGCAAGTAGACGTAAGCCACGCGGCCGCCGGTCATTTCGTCCACCCTGCGCCGGTTGCCTTCGATCCAGGCCAGGTTGCGCAGCCCGAGCTCGTCGTCAACCGGGACCACCGTGACCTCGCGCGACCCCTTGCCGTCCGGATTGGGACCGACCTTCAGCACCACCTGCTTGCCCGCTGTCTCTTCAAACAAGCTGTGTATATTGTCCGAGCCGCCGACTTCGCGACCGTTGACGGCCAGCAGATACTCCCCGGCGACCACGTTGACGCCCGGCTGGGTGAGCGGGGCACGGAGCTTGGGGTTCCAGTTTTCGCCGTTAAAGATGCGCGCAAACCGGTAGCGCCCGTTTTCAATCGTGTAATCAGCACCCAGCAGGCCGCCCTTCACCTTCTTCACCTCCGGCCTGTCTCCACCACCGACGAACATGTGCCCGATCGTTATCTCGCCCAGCATCTCCTCGAACAGGTAGTTCAAGTCGTCGCGGCTGGCGATGCTTTCAAGATAGGGTTCGTATTTCTTCTTGGCGGCTTCGAGGTTGAGGCCGTGCAAGCCCGGGTCATAGAGGAAGTCGCGCTCGCCGCGCCACACTTGGTAGTACATGTGCCTCCACTCGGCCCGCGGATCGACGTACACTTCCATCGTCTCGAGCTTCAACGGGCCGCCTTCACCGGGCTTAGGTGGGCCTTCCGCCGGTTTCTCGGCCTTAGTGATGAACCACTGATCCTTCTGCCGATAAAGCATCTTCTCGCCGCTAAACGACAGGTCAAACGACAGGTCAAAGGCGTTGATGTTCTCGAGGATCTTCTCCGTCTTGCGTGTCTTCAAGTCAAACTTGTGCAACGTCAGGGTTGGTCCTGCCTCGTCAAAGTAAATGGGATCGACCGGGGGACCTTCCACGAGAAAGAGCACGCCCGTCTTGCCCACCGACAGGCCCTGGTAACTCCGGGCCGGGATAGGCAACGCCAGGATGCGTTGGCTGATGTTCTCGAAGTCGATGTCGACCTTGACCGGTTCCTTGGGTTCTTCCTTGTCCTTCTGCTTGTCCTTGTCGGCTGCCTGGTCTTTGCCCGTAGTCTCCTTGCTGGACTCGGTCTTCTTTTCCTCCGGTTTCTCTTCATCGCTCTCTGGTGCAAGCGGTGAAGGCAAGTCCTTCTTAAGCACCATGACGTAGACGCTGCGCGTCACCGGCCGGTTCAGGCTGGACATATCCAGCCAGCCGGTGTTTAAGGCGACGTCGGTGCTGGCGGTGAAGTAGAGATACTTCCCCTCCTTGTCGAAGTCAGCGAAGAGTGCGTCACTCATCCCATCCGTTGCTTGGTAGCTCTTGTTCTGCTCCAGCGAGTAGATAAACACAGCGCGTAGGTGGTTGCGAAGCTGCTTGGTGTAGGCCAGCCAGCGGCTGTCCGGCGACCAGACGGGATTGAGTTGGGAGGGGCCGGCATAGGTGTCGGTATCCACGCGAGCCGGTGTCTTCTTTTCGAGGTCCACGTACCACACATTCAGCCGCTTGTCGGTGTAAGCGATCTTCTTCGAATCCGGTGACCAGGTGGGCGAGTAGTAGAAGGTCGGGGGGCTGCCCAGGTCGATCTTGCGTACTTCTCCCATGCCGTTCTGGTTGCGAATGTGAAGCGCGTACTCGCCCGACTCGTCCGACAGGTAGGCGACCGACTTTCCGTCCGGCGACCAGGCCGGGTCGCGCTCTACCACGGCGGTGGTCTGCGTCAGGTTGCGGATGTCGCCTTTCTCTGCGGGAACGGTCAGGATCTCGCCCCGCGCCGCAAACACGGCTCGTGCGCCGCTGGGAGAAATAGCCGCCGACCGAATGCGCTTGGGCTCAATCTTCTGGAAATGCGGCCTCACTTCGGTGATATCGCCCACCACGCGAATCTCGAGCTTGCGGTCGCGGCCCGAGGTCAGATCAAGCAGGTGGAGCGAGCCGAACTGTTCGTAGACGATGGCCCCCGGCCCGGCGGAGGCCGACTTGATGTCCAGTCCGTCATACTTGACGACCTGCTTCACCTGCTTCGACTTCGTGTCGTAGGCGAACAGCGTCACGGGGCCGTTGCGGTCAGAGAGGAAATAAACGGTGTCGCCCACCCACATGGAGTTGAAGTCGTTCGAGTTGTCGCGGGGAATCGTAGCTTCGATGTTCGAGTCGGCGAGGTTCGCAATCCAGATCGGGCGCGTCTGCCCCCCTCGATACCGCTTCCAGGCCTTCTGCCACTGCGCGATCGGCACATACGCCAGGTGCGAGCCGTCGGGAGAGAAGGAGCCTTCCGCTGCCCGGGGCAACGGCACCTCAGTAGGGAACCCACCGGTAGTGGGGATGGTGAAAAGTTGAACCACTCCGTAAGCATGGGCCTTGCGCAGGGAGTGGAAGAGCACTTGCTTGCCGTCCGGCGTCCAGCCTACAACCTCGTCGGGACCTGGGTGATACGTTAACCGTCGCGGCACCCCGCCCGAGACCGGCACCACGTACACGTCCTGGTTGCCGTCGTACTCCCCGGTGAAAGCGATCTGGGTTCCGTCGGGAGAAAAGAGAGGATCTGTCTCGATCCCGACGCCGCGGGTGTTTGTGTCCGGGCAATGACTCGGTTATGCATAGTTCCGAACTACTACGATCAACGAGTCGCTTAAGCGTTCGGAAAGCGTGAATGGCTTATTAAACGTCCATCTGTTCAGCGGGGTCTTCGCATACGTTCCACTCGCTGAAACACGCAGGAGATTAGAGTTGCTATGGCGCCCTCTAAATAATCAAAGATCAAGGTGAGAATGGCGAACGTTCGGGTTCTTGCGAATAAGTTCTTCCTTCCAGGTGGTTCGCAAAACCGAGAGTGTGGCGGCGACCGTTTCCTTTGCGCTTTCCTCCCGAGCGACGGCGCACTCGGAAGAAATCTTCCCACTTTCTGAGCAGCGGGGCGCTACTGGGCCGGATAGCGCCCTTCGGATAAGCCTGACCCCCTACCCGCTCGCAGAGCACGTTGACACTTCCGGCCCCGGGGTGCTACAAAGAGAGAAAGCGGCTTTGTGCCTCAAGCACGTGGTGGTGAGCGTAGCTCAGCTTGGTAGAGCGCCAGACTGTGGCTCTGGACGTCGCGGGTTCGAATCCCGTCGCTCACCCCAATTCTCTATCAGCGCATTTCCCCGACAGGATGGCCGGCAGCAAGACACTTGGTTCGGCAGGGAAAAGACAGGTTATCCATAAAAGGCTACAGGGTTCGCCGGCGCGCGATCTTAAACGCAGACCTGTGCATCTAGGCCGCGGCCATCTCAAGCGCCAAGATAGAAACATCATCTTTCAGGCAGGTGCGGCATCCCCAGCCCTCAACGCCTCTGACCGCGCTGCTCAGGCTTGACTCTAAAGGTGCCGTTCGGCACTGATCGAAAAGCGAGAGTAAGCGTTCCTTGCCGAACAGTTCTCCCTCTTCGTTCATCGACTCGGTAACACCGTCTGAATAAATATACAAACGGTCCCCCGGTTTCAATCGAACCGAGGCCTCCTGGTAAGTCGATTCCAGCATGCCGATGGGCAGCCCCGTGGGGGCATCCAGAATGAACGGAGCCGCATCGACCGGCACGCAGATGGGACCAGGGTGTCCAGCCGCCACGTAACGAAACTCTCCCGTTTCCGTGTTCAGAACCCCGTAGAGTAAGGTGAAATACTGCGCTGCCCCGGGGTCCCAGCGAAAGCGCTTGTTCAGCTCGTCCGCCACTCTCGAGGGAGGCACCGGATGACGGCTGGAAGACCCGTCGGTCTCCTGCCCCAACGCCAGGGAAAGGTCCGGTATTTTAGATAAGATGTGGCTGACCGTCACCGAAAGCAAGGCGGCCGCCACCCCGTGCCCACTGACGTCCAGAAGATACAAGCCCACATGGACGTCATCCAGTCGAACAATGTTGAGGATGTCGCCTGCCAGCTCGTCGCAGGGTTTGAAGGTCCAGGCAAAGTGGACGCCGGGAACCTCTGGCAAGGAGGTAGGCAGCAAGGCTCGCTGAACCTTGGCGGCCGCCGCCAGGTCGCGCCTCATACGTTCACTGGCCGCCGTGATTTCGGCATTGGCGCGCTCCAGTTTTTCGTTCGCTTTTTTCAGCTCGTCTTCGGCGCGCTTGCGGTCCGTAATGTCCGACTGTACGCCCACATAGTGAATCAGCTTGCCGGAGTCATCCCGCACCGGGGTGATGGACAATCGATTCCAAAAGGGGGTTCCATCCCTTCGATAGTTGAGCAACTCCACGCGGCATTCCCGTTGCTCGTGAAGGGCAGCCCGGATCTCAGCCAGAGCGGCGGGGTCAGTTTCCGCACCCTGCAGGAACCGGCAGCTCTTACCGAGGACGTTGTCCTTGGAGTAGCCCGTCAGCCCCTCGAAGCCAGTGTTCACATAGATAATCGGGTTGTTGGGCTTCTGCGGGTCGGTAATCAAGATTCCCTCCCCGCTCGCGGCCATGGCCCGGTCACGCAGTCGTAATTCTTCTTCGACGAGTTTTCGTTCGGTAACGTCCTCAAACGCGATCACCACCCGCACGGGTCCCGGCTCCGCAAAGCGGGACACGCGCACGGCGAACCAGCGGTCCTCGGCCGGGGCGCAGCACGGGTACTCCAGGTAAAAATCGCACCGCTCCAACGAAAAGATTTCGCGAATACCCTGGGCTATTCCAGCCGCCGCCGGGCCGGCTTTCTCCGCTCCCCCCTCGCAGAGTTCAAGATAATTCGTGCCCACCCTGCCGGCCGGGCCGACCTCGAGATCCGCCGCCGCGAAACGCCACCAGGCAGCATTCACCGCGAGGATCTTACCCTCCTCATCCAGGATGGCTATCTGCGCCGGCAACGCATCGAGCGCCGATTGGAGAATTTGGTGCGTCTCCGGGAGCGCCTCTTCCCCCCGCTTGCGCTCCGCCCTATCGCTCGCGCTGGCCACCGTATTCGTGAGCATGCCTGACTCGTCCATGGTTCGCCCTCCCCGAAGAAGTAACGTCTGCTTTCTGCCCGTCACTCGCCGTGCCCTTCCCGCCCCATCCTAACCCTGGTTGCAGGTCGTGGGCCGGCCCTTTCCTGAGAGCTTCCCCCGGCGAGCATCTTGTGCGGAAACTTCCATCTCTGGGATCTGACACCAAGCGTCATAGCTTTAGATGCCGGGCCGTAGAAAAAGCAACGACCCCGCCACGAATTCTTGAGTGCCCCTGCTTGGGCTGTCTTTCCCCGCACCAAGACCTCGCTGCCCCATGGCGTTCGCTGGTCTTACGCTGCGCCGCACAGACTCGGCCGGAGGTCCTTACGGCCCGCCTTTCGGGCTATTGTCACTTCGGTAAATCTTTTGGTTGACTCTGCCTCGAAATTAAGAGACTATCACGAAGACTAGCTGAAGCGTCAGACGTACCCCGGCGGAGCTGCTATCTCGTGACTTCTCGCGGTTTTTGTCCTGCCTCTTCAGCCTCGATCCCGAAAGAACGGATCTTTCGAAAATAAAAGGAGTGTCACAGTGAAGAAGCTTTATGTTGGGAATTTAGCGTTCGAGGCAACCGAGGAGCAACTGCAAGCATGGTTCGCTGAGGCAGGCGTGAAAACCGATAGCGTCACCATGGTGCGTGATCGTTTTTCCGGACAACCGCGCGGCTTCGGCTTCGTGGAAATCGCCAACGATGAAGAGGCAGATAAAGCCATCGCCTCGCTGAACAGCAAGAGCTTTCTCGGCCGTCCCCTGGTCGTAAACGAAGCTCGTCCGCTTCGGCCAGGTGGCGGCGGCGGGGGTGGTGGTCGGGGCGGACGGCCTTCCGGCGGTGGTGGTGGCAGAGGTGGTAGTGGTAGTGGTAGTGGTAGTGGTGGTGGCGGCGGCGGTGGTCGTCGTCGTGAGTGGTAGGTCAGCGAACACAATACAGCCAAGGTAACCTCGCCCCGGGATAATCCCCCGGGGCAGGAACTTTTACACGTGAACGCACGCTAGCGTGCCCAAGTTTGGGGTCACCGGGCGCGCAGGTTGGTTTTTGTTTCCAGCGGCTGGCGCGCCGGTGACATCCTCGGCACGGGCTACGCGGGTAAATCCGCCTCATCCAAGCAGGGTTGACCATTGATTCACACGCCGGACGGGTGCAACCCGTAGCTTGCCCGCCCGGTCTTTCCCCCAAGCATCGCCAAGCGCCAAAGGGTAGCCACGGCACGAGAGCGGGGCCGTGGCTACCAGCTGCCCGAATCTGCACCAGCCGGCCAAAACGATACCCGAAGCCACCCCAAAGAGGCCACGGTGACCAATGCTTGAATCGATACGGCTGCCGGCGTATGATTTTGCCGAGACGTAAAGTTAAAATCGGAAATTCGGGTTAAACAAGAGAATTTTTCTCCACAAAGGTGCAACCCATGAGATACACAAAAACGGCTGTGCTACTAGCGATAGCAAATCTCTCGCTGTTGCTTTCTGCGGTGGCTTGGGCGAAAGACAACTTGCCACCGCCCGGCTTCAAAGCGCTATTCAACGGCAAGAACCTTAAAGGCTGGCAGGGATTGGTGGAACTGCCGCAGCGGACCAAGCTGACGAAAGCCGAACTGGCCGCGAAGCAGCGGGAGGCCAACGAAAAGTTTTTGCCCCACTGGACCGTCCGCGATGGCGTCCTTCATTACGACGGCAAAGGTAACAGCCTGCAGACGGCGAAGGAGTACGGCGATTTCGAGCTATGGGTAGACTGGAAGATCGGTCCCAAAGGTGACAGCGGCATTTACCTGCGCGGTAACCCCCAAGTCCAGATCTGGGATCCGGCGGAGTATCCCGTGGGCTCGGGAGGGCTGTACAACAACCAGAAGAATCCGAGCAACCCGGACAAGCGCGCGGATAAGGCGGTGGGCGAATGGAACACCTTCCGCATCATCATCAAGGGCGACAAGGTGAGCCTGTGGCTCAACGGCG
>Ga0315284_10017372_pt1 | contig 10204 bp, 6 predicted proteins | sample YL17G09_16_MG_FD_203696 | JGI IMG/M metagenome (GOLD analysis project Ga0315284, IMG submission 203696) | Sediment microbial communities from Yellowstone Lake, YNP, Wyoming, USA - YL17G09_16 | ecosystem: Environmental > Aquatic > Freshwater > Lake > Sediment | place: USA: Wyoming | collected...
CGGGGGGCGCCGCGGCCGTCGCCGCGGGCGGCGGGGGTGCCGCCCCCGCCGCCGCCCCGTCGTCCTCCTCCGCGGCCTCGCCGGCCGCCGCCGCCTCCGCCGCCGCCTCCGCGCCGTTCCGCGGGCTGTGGCAGCCGCTGCGCGCGCTGCGGCTCCGGGACGACAAGCCCGGCGGCCCCGCCGCGGCGGGCCTCTTCGGCTGCGCCCCGAGGGGCCCCGCGGGGAGCGCCTCGGCGGAGTTCTCGCACCTGACGATCGAGCCCGGGAGGCTCGGCGGGGGGGGCGGGGGCGCGCAGCCGAGGAGGGCGAGCATGAGCTGACGCGCTGAAGTCGAAGAACCCTCACCGAGCTCGGAAAAGAAAAAAACTGGGACGACGACACAATTTCGGAGGAGAAAAAAAAGGTTGAGAACGAAGCTCGCTGCCTGCTGCTGCCGGCTGTGTGCTTCTTGTTGGCCTGTGACTCGCACTTGTCGCGCGCGCGCACGGAGGGGGGAGGTGAAATGTCGAAGAAAACAATACAAAACTTGTCAAAATAGAAAAAAAAAGTGTCTCTTTGTCCCAAGAGAAAAGAAAAATGAAAACAAAACTCTTCGTCTCCCTTTTGGACTCCCTCTCGCTCTCTCTCATTACTTTTGCCTTGTCTCTCTTTCCTTCGCCCCCCCCCCCCACCACCTTGTCCTCTCTTCCTCTTTTTCACGCGACACTTGAGAGAACAGACGAGCTTCTTCCTCTCTTCTCTCCAATGGCACCAGCGGCGGCGGCGGCGGCGACGGCGACGGCGACGGCGGCAGCAGCGACCGCGGCGCGCCCCCCCTCCGCTCCCCGCGCCGCGGCCGCGGCCGAGGCCGCTCCCCCCTCCTCGCCGCCGCCCTCCCGGCTCCCCTCGGCCCCCTCGTCCCTCCTCCTCCGCCACGCCCTCCCGGGCGCCTCCGCAGCGGTCCCTGGAGGGCTCTTCTACGCCGACGCGACGACGCTGCTGCTCGGGGGCGTCGGCCCCGGGCTGCTGCTGCTGCCGCTGCCTCCCCCTGCCTCCTCCTCCTCCTCGCTTTCTTCGTCTTCCTCCTCCTCTTCCTCCTCGGCGGCAGCAGCAGCAGCAGCAGGAGCAGCGGCGCCGGCGCTGGCGGGGAGGCAGCAGCAGCGCTTCGTCGCGCTTCCCCCTGCCGCGGCATCATCAGCGACGACAGCAGCAGCGACAGCGACAGCGACAGCAGCAACGGCGGCGGCGGCGGCCCCTCCCTTTCTTGCCCCTCCGGCGCCGGCGCCGGCGCCGGCAGTGCTCTCGCTCTCGCCCTCGAGGGCGCACGCCGCGGCCTCCAGCCTCGACGGCCGGACCGTCGTCGTCGTCGACCTGCAGACGGGAAGGGCCAGGAGGACGCTGGCTGCCCCGGTCGCTTCTTCTTCTTCTTCTTCTTCTTCTTCTTCTTCTTCGCTGGCGAATCCACCGCCGCCGAGCCATCCGGCGACGAGCCGGGTCGCCGCCGTCGCCTTCAGCGCCGACGGCTCCCTCGTCGCCGCGGCCTTTCATTCGAGCGGAGGCGGCTGGACGGCCTCCGTTTGGGCCTGGGAGAGGGGCACGCTCGTCGCCTCGGGGCCGCTCCTCCCCACGCCTCCCGCCGCCGCCGCCGCCGCCGCTTCCTCCCCGGCCTCGGCCTCGTCTCCCGCGCCGCCGCCGCCGCCGCCCACGCTGCGCCCCGCGGGCCTGTCGTTCGCTCCCTGCCCTCCCCCGGGGGAGCGCTTCGTGCTCTGCGCGCTGTCGTCGCAGGGAGTGAGGCTGCTCCGGGGAGCGGACGCGGCGCTGCGGCCGGCGCCGGGCGCGCCTGCGGGGGCCGCGGTCGTCGGCTGCGGCGGCGGCGGCGCGGCGACGGCGGCGGCATGGCTTTCTTGTCCCTGCCACTCGTTCTCTGCCCCCTCGCCCTCTCCCCCTTCTTCCTCCGCCTGCTCCTCGCATGCGTCGCCGCCGCTGGCCGTGGGAACGGCCTCGGGGGATGTCCACGTCTTCAGGATGTGGGCGGGAGGCGGCGAGGGCGCGCACGTCGTGCTCCCGCGCCCCCGAGCGCCTCCCCTCCGGGCCTGCCCCTCGAGGGGAGGGGCGCGGCCGGCAGAGGGCGCGGGCGAGGGCGAGGGGGAGGAGGAGGAGGGGGCGCCGCCGTCGCTCCTCTGGGCAGGCTCCGCGCCGCCCCCTCCTCCGCCTCCTCCCTCCTCGTTGTTCGGCGGGGGCGGCGGCGGCGGCGGCGGCGTTCCGAAAGAGCGGGAACAGAGCGGGACTGAGACTGGGGAGGGGGGCGGCGGGGGCGGGGGAGAGGGGGCGGGCGGCGTCCTCTGCCTCGTCGCCGTCCCTTGCCCCCCCCGCGGCCCCTCCTCCTCCTCCCCCTCCTCCTCCTCCCCCGCCTCCTCCTCGCTCTCCTCCTCCTCCTCTTCGCCCTCCTCCTCCCTTCTCCCGATGATGGCAGCCGGGAGAGCAGACGGCACCGTCACGCTCTGGCGCTTCGACGAAGACGGGGAGATGGAGGCGGGGTCGGGGTCGGGCAGGGGGAGATACGTCGTCGCTGCGCACGCGGGGATGCCTGCGCCTCTTGCTGGCGCCGCGCCGCCGCCGCCGCCGTGGTCGTCGTCGTCGCCGGGCTCTTCTTCTCCTTCTCCCTCGCCGCTCCTCCCGTGCGACCCCGTCGTCGCCCTCGCCGCGAGCCCCCTGGGAAACGGCCTCGCCGCGGTCACGGCCGACGGATGGATCGTCGAGAGCCCCCTCCTCCCCCTCGGCTCTCCGCCGCCTTCGGGCCTTTCTTCGCTCTCTTGCTCGCTCGCTTCGCTGCCGCCGCCGGCGCGCTCCCGGCCCCCGCCCCCGCCTCCTCCTCGCCTCTCCTTCCGCCTCGCCTCCGCGCCCGCGCACTCTTCGCGAGTCGTCGCCTGCTGTGTCGCCGCCTCGAGGCCCCTGGCGGCCACGGCGGACGCCGGCGGCGGAATCCGGGTGTGGGACCTGGGCGGGGCAGCGGGCTGCGGCGGCGGCGAGGGAGGCGGCGCCGCCGCCGCTCCCTCCGCCGCCGCCTCCCTCGCCGCCGCCGGCGCCGTCGCCGGCCCCTCGCCCTCGGGCCTCGCCCTCTCCCCCTGCGGGCTCCTCCTCGCCGTCACGAGCGCCGACGGCGTGTCTCTCTTCTCCGTCTGCGTCGATGGCCTGCTGGCCCTCGGGGCCGGCGGCGGCGGGGGCGGCGGGGCGGGGGGAGGGAGCGGGGGCGCGGATCCTCTCCGCGCCGCGCGGCAGGCGCGGGCGCCGGCCTTCTCGCGCGACGGGGGGGCGCTCGCCTGCGCCGCGGCCGGAGGCGTCGCCGTCTTCGACGCCGTCTCTCTCCGGAGGACTGCGCTGCTTCCCGCGCACGCCGGGAGGTGCCTCTGCCTGGCCTGGGGCCGCGGAGGGGGGGGCGGCGGGAGCGGCGGCGGCGGGAGCGGCGGGAGCGGCGGCGGGGGGGGCGGCGGGAGCGGCGGCGGGGGGGGCGGCGGGAGCGGCGGCGGGGGGGGCGGGAGGGAGCTCTTCACCGCCGGCGCCGACGGCGCCCTCGGCCGCTGGTCGCTGCCCTTCTCCGCCCCCGAGCTCCCCTCCCCGTCCTCGCCTCCTCCGCCTCAACCCTCCCCGGAGGCTTCCTGCGCCCCGCTCGACGGAGGGCAGGGAGTCCGCGCCCTCGCGGCGACGCGCGACGGCGGGGCGCTGGCGCTCCTGGGCAACGGCGCGCTCGCGCTCGTCGACCGCGGCCTCTCGCTCGTGGGCCTCTGGAGGGCGCCGGTCGCCGCCCCTCCGGCGACGAGCCTGGCGCTGGTGTGCCCGGCGGGGGAGCAGGCGGCGCTGCTGGGCACCTCGGCGGGAGGGGCGCTGCGGCTCGTCGCGCTCCCGCTGCCGCGGCCGGGGGAGCCAGCGCCGGCGGCGGCGGCGGCGGCGGCGGCGGCCGAGCTCGTCGTCTGCCGCCCGCCGGCGCTCGGATACGCGGCCTCCTGCTATTCCTCCTCCGCTTCCTCCTCCTCCCTTTCTTCCCCCCTCGTGGCGGCCCTGGCGTCGGACCCTCTGCGGGGGGCCGTCGCCGTCGCCGCGGGGGGCGACGGCGGCGTCGTCGTGCTCGGCGTCTCCGCGCCGCCGCCCTTCCCGAACCCCTCGCTGCTCCCGCTGCCCGCCGCCGCGCTGCTGTCCCGCCGCGTCCTCCGAGGGGCGTCCGAGGCCGCCCGGGCCCTCCGGGCGGCGGCCAGGGAGGCCGCCGCGGCGGCGGAGCTGAGGGCGGGGGCCGCGGCGGCCGAGGCGAGGGCGCGGGCGGAGGCGGCGGAGGCGCGCGGGGTGGCCGAGGGGCTCGAGGCCTCGCGGCGCGCGCGGGAGGCGGCCGCCGCCGCCGCCGCGGAGGTCGAGGCCGCCAGGATGCTCGCGGCCGACGCGGCGAGGAGGCACGGGCTCGAGGCCGCCGCGGCGGCGCGGGCGTCGGCGGCGGCGCTTGACGGGCTGCGCGAGCGCGCGGCTGCGGCGGAGGCGGCCGCGGCGTCCGAGGTCGCCGCGCTCCGCGGGGCGCTCGCCGCCTCCGAGGCGGCCCTGGCCGCCTCGAGGGAGGAGCTCGCCCTCTCGGCCGCGCTCCGGGAAGAAAAGACTGCCGCCGCCGTCGGCGAGGAGAGGGCAGAGGGGCGGGGGAGGCTGCGAGAGCTCGAGGCGGCGGCGGCGGCGGCTGCGGCGGCTGCGGCCGCGGCGGTGCACGCGGCAGCGCTATCGGCGGCCGAAGCGCGCGTCGCCGCCGAGCGGGGGGCCTACCTGCTGGCGAGGAGGCATGCAGACGCATGTCTCAGGAGGGCCGCGGAGGCCGAGAAGCGGGCGGAGGAGGCGGAGGAGAGGGGGCTGCGGGAGGCCGCGGAGAGGCGCGCGGCGGCGGAGGAACGAGGTTGAGAAACCGCCGGAGCGAGCTCGGCTCTCTCTTCTTTTTCGTCTCTTTTTCGTTTTGTAATCTCTCTCTCTCTCTCGTCTCTCTCTCTCCTCTCTCTCTTCTCCCCGCCAAACGCACCAAACGAAAGATACTCCCTCGCTCCCTGCGATCTGTCTCTCTCTCTCTCAACACACTGCGCGGCAAAAAATTCCACAAGGGGGGGATGAAACGAGGTCGAGTTTTCTTTATTTTCTCTCTGGACAACGGGAAAAAAACCTCAACCGCCGCCGCCGCCGCCCCTCGCCGCCGCGGCGGCCCGCGCCCTAGCACCCTTCTCGGCCGCGACCGTCGCCGTGCCCGCCGCCGCCCAGGCCGCCGCCCTGCTCGCGGAGGCAGCGGCGAGCTCGGCGCCCGCCTCGCGCTCGGCCGCGGCGAGGCGGCGGTCCGCGAAGATGAGGTCCCGCTTCGCGGCGGCCCTGGGGACACGGACAACCTTCGCCCTCACGGCCTCCTACGGAGCCGACGACGCTCCGATCAGAGCCTACGAGGCGACAAACGCCCTCTCGGCGCGCACGAACAGCGCGCAGACAGCCCCCGAAGAGTGGGCCAGAGCCGCGCCGGCCTCGACCTCGGCCTTTGCGGCTGTGCGATGGCTCCTCTCAAAGAGATAGCAGAGCGTGGCCAGCTTCGCGTCCTCCTCGGCAGCCGCGGCCGCGACCTCGGCCTCTTCGGCGGCCTTCTCGTACTCCACAAACAGCGAAACCGCCATCTCGAAGCTGTCGACGGCTCCGACGCACCGATCGAAAAAGAGGGCGCGCTTCTCGGAGCGCTTTGCCTCTGCCGCCGCGGAGACCTTGGCGGCGGCCGCGGCATTGACGTTGCGCTTGGCCTTGGCCTTGGCGCTCATTTCTGCCTTGAGGCGCTCATTGCTGCTTTGGATAGGAGCTTATTTGAGGGGGGAAAGAAATAAAACGAAGGAAAAACTCAACCTTTCTTTTTCGCTCTCGTTTCCCTGCGGAATTATTTTCGACTCTGGACAAAACTCTCAGGAGCAGGAGGCAACCCTGTAGGGACGCTCTTCGCCGCTGTCAACAACCTCTGCCCCGAGTGTGAGTTTTTCTCTTTTTCTCCCTCATTTTTTTTCCTCTCTCGTTCTTTCTCTCCTCTGAAAGCGCGAAGGAGAGAGAAGAGAAACAGCGAAGCAGACAGACTTTCTTCTCGATAATGAAGCCGCCTCTTTCGAATTTTTCGGATGGACACTTTTCTCGACGCGACGTGCTTCCAACTTTGCTGGAGCAGCTGTCGTCGCTTTTCTTTTGGCCACACTTTGTTCGCGCGGGTCATTTCCCATCTCTCGCCTTCGTCTCAGCCCACGCAGGTGAGTGGTTTGCTTGCGTTGGAGGGAGATGGGGCGATCTGTACCGCCCGGAAGCGCGCAGTTGAGAGCTCGGAGAGCGGCAGAAGGCGCCGCCATGAGTCCGCAAATGAGAGCAAAGGCCAAAGCCTCTTGGCTCCCTTGAAGACGCCTCCAATTCGCCCTCTTCGCGGCGGCATCACGCATTCCCCACACCCATGAGCATATCACACAATGATTGCCTGGGCGTGGAGCCGTTTTGGAGCTCGAAGAGTGCTGCCTTGATGCCGGAATCGGGGACCCCGGAAAAAAGAAACAGCCATGTCTCATGCCGCGCGACGCGGTCCGATGTTTCTCAACCTCGAAACCCCGACCCCGAAAACTCAAAATCATTCCAACAGAGACCGCCGTCACAGCCCTTCAACTCCCCCCCCCCCCCCCACGCCCATCCCCACCCCACTCCCATTCCCCATTCCCTTCTCGTCTTGAGGAAGAGAAGATGAAGGCACCGTCTCCTCGCTGCCGCGCCGGCTTCGCGTCGCTCGCGACGCAGCTGCTGCTGCTGCTCGCCGCTGCGTGCTCCCTCCTGAAATCCGCCTCGGCGATGAACCCTGCGGCCAGCAAGCCGGTCGCCGTCTCCGTTTCGCCGCTGTCGCTAGCGAACAAGACCGCCGCCGTCCAGGCCTCGTCGGCTCGCGCCTACGCCGCGGCTCTGAGCACGCTCAACGCCGTCGTCGACGCCTACTCGACCAAGCTGGCCACCGAAAAGTACGCGCTCGAGACCGCAGAGATCAACCACGACGCGAAGGCCGGCCTCCGCGTGCTCGCCACCGGCATGGCCGCAGACGCCGCCGTCGCCAAGGCGTGCGCCCAGGCCGTCGTCAGAGCCGCTCTTTCCAACGCTCTGGGTCAGAAGTGCCCCAACGGCAGCTACCCGCTGACCGACAAAACTTTGACGTGGCACTGGTCTTTCCTCAGAGGCGCCGGAGGCTCTGGTTCCGAAGCGGTGCGGGCCTTCGGAGAACTCACCACCACGGACAGCCCTGATACCAATGGATTTTTTACAATTATATCCATTCGCGGGGAGCGCAACAATGTGGCGATCATCTCCCTTGTCCCGACGGGTTCGACGACACCAGGCAACTGCGAGGATGCAACCACCTGCTACGAAGTCGACAACTTGTTGCATCTGAGTGGGGATGGTTCCGCCCAGCTGACCGGCAGTGGCTTTGGCGTCGGCTTGGCGGATGGCACCTATGCCAACTACTTTTTTGCCAATTTCTGGACCCCGCCCGCATACGCTGAATTTTACTCAGTACCTCCTTTTGGATACTTGAACAATCAACCCCCTGTGCCGCCAGACACGGAGTTGCCCGGTATCTTCCTGGCCACTCCAGTTTCGAAGGTCTCGCCGTGATGGAGGGCTTTGTTGGGACGGGTTTCGAAGCGACGTGCGCGGCGCTGCCAACGATCACAAAGGCCACGTTCGAGGGCGAGAGCTTGTGCGCCAAGCGAGGGGCCTCGGTGAAGGATGTCAAAAGGCTGGGCGGCATTCGGGGGGCTTCGAGAGCATGCATATCCGCGAGGAATTCGAAGGTTCCTTTGGAGGGCCCCACGGAGAGGCGCACGCGGAGCTCTCTCGGGTCGAGCAGATAGGGAGAAGAGGGAGCGCGCGGCGAGTGCCTAGCGCGCGCGCTCCTTGAGGCGGATGTTGCGCCGCAATCAAGGGCAGCTGGGACGCCTACTCCGCCTCGGCCTTCGGCGCCGACGAGCTCGCGCCGCTGAGCAACTCGTCGCACGCGTGGTTCGATCTCGGGCTGACGCTCGTCGACGCGCTCGACACGCTGCTCGTCGCCGGCCTCGAGGACGAGTACCGCGCCGCGCGCCGCTGGGTCGGCGCCGGGGCCGCCGACGGCACGCAGAGGCCTCGGGACGCAGCGGGGAACCTCCCTTCGAGTCCCCCGGATTTCCCCGCCCCGAGGGGCTCGAGGGAAGCCGGGGGCCTCGCCCTGGATCCGGACAAAGAGGTCAACCTCTTCGAGACGACGATCCGGGTGCTGGGCGGGCTGCTCTCGGCGGCGCACCTCGAGCCGCGGTGGCTGAGGAAAGACGCCGGCGGGGGCGGCGGCGGCGGGGACGCAGACGGCGGCATGGCGCTCCCGCTCCTCTCGGCGGCGGCGCAGCTCGGCATCCGCCTGTCCCCGGCCCTCGAAGGCGTCGGGGGCATCGAGATCGCCTCCGGCGGCGAAGAGAGGAGGCGCAGGCGGCGTCGACGGCGGAAAGGGGGACGGAGGACCGAGGAGAAGGAGGAGGCCGCGGCGGCTTCGGCGGCGGCGAACGACACGAAGGACAGGAAGAGGAGGGCCGTGCCGCTCTCGGACGTCTCGCTGCGCCGCCTCGAGGCAGCGGGGCCCGCCTGGACGCCTTTCTCCTCGCTTTCCGAGGCGACGACGCTCAGCATGGAGTTCAGCTTCCTGTCGAGGGCCACGACGGGGAGCGGAAAGAAGAGCGACGAGGGCGACGGGCTCCTCCGCAGCGCATCGGCCGCGGCGCTCTCGGCCGCGCGCTCGGTCGCCTCGGCCGCTGCCGCGCTCGACCCGGCGTCGCTGCCGCCGATCTGGGTGGACCCCGAGTCGGGGACCCTCTCGTCGGGGACCATCACGCTGGGAGCGCGCGGGGACTCGTACTACGAGTACCTGCTCAAGCAGTGGCTGCTCGGGGGCAAGAAAGAAAAAGAGGGGCGAAAGCTCGAAGAGAAGGCCTCGACCGCCTCTGTCGACGACGAACCCGGCGACGAAACCGACGACGACGGCGACGGCCCCTGGATGCGGGACGCGTTCGTCGCCTCGATGCGCTCTCTGCGCGCGAGGCTAGTCGCGCGCGCGCCGCTCCCCTCGACCTCTGCCGAAGAAGGGGCAGCGGAGGGAGAGGAGCGGGGCGGCGGCGAGAGAGGAAGAGAGAGCGGCGAGCGGGAAAGCGTCTCCTCGATCCAGCGCCGCCGCGGCGGGCTGGCCTACGTCCGGGAGGTCTTGAACGGCGCCGACAGCCCCAAGATGGACCACCTGGTGTGCTTTCTGCCGGGCCTGCTGGCGCTCGGGGCCGCGCACGGAGTCGACACGCGTCGGAGAGTCGAAGAGAGCTCTCCTTCCTCCTCGGCGGCCTCCTCGGCGTCCTCCTCGGCGGCGGCGGCGGCGAAGAGTCGAGAGACCTCCGTCTTTCCTACTTTCCACCCCGGCGACGACGAGGACGTCGCTTTGGCTGCCCAGCTCGCGCTGACCTGCGCCGAGATGTACCGGGGCGTGCCTTCCGGGCTCGCGCCGGAGATAGTGCACTTCAGGAAGGCGGGGGAAGGAGCGACGGTCGTCCCCGGCGCCGGCGCCTCGGCCGCGACGGCGGCGGAGGGGAGCGCCGAGAGAGGCAAGGAGGGCGCCGAGGCGCCCGAGGTCGGCCACGGCGCCTTCGACGTCAAGCCCGCGGACGCCCACAACCTGCTGCGCCCCGAGGCCGTCGAGAGCTGGTTCATCCTTTGGAGGCTCACGGGCGACGAGGCGTACCGGGAGTGGGGCTGGGCCGCATTCCGGGCGTGGAGCAAGTTCTCTCGCGTCCGAGGCGGGAGCGGGAGCGAGAGCGGCGGCGGGAGCGGCGGACGCGGGACGGCGGCGACGAGCGACGGAAAGCAACCTCCTCCCCCATCGCTCGGCTTCGCCAACCTCGAGTCGGTGCTCGAGGTCCCGCCGCGCCAGCGCGACAAGATGGAGTCGTTCTGGGTCGCCGAAACGCTCAAATATTTGTACCTGATGTTCGACGACGAGGCCGCGGCGAGGCTGCCGCTGGTGAGGAGGCTGATTTTTTTTTCCTTGGGGAGGGGGACAACGAGGAGAGCGGTGACGACGACGACGACAACGAAGGAGCCAACGAGAGCGGAGAAGGAGGGAACGGCCTCGCGAGCCTCCCCTCAGACTTTTTTC
>Ga0315284_10017373_pt1 | contig 10204 bp, 7 predicted proteins | sample YL17G09_16_MG_FD_203696 | JGI IMG/M metagenome (GOLD analysis project Ga0315284, IMG submission 203696) | Sediment microbial communities from Yellowstone Lake, YNP, Wyoming, USA - YL17G09_16 | ecosystem: Environmental > Aquatic > Freshwater > Lake > Sediment | place: USA: Wyoming | collected...
CCCTTGAGCGCCAATGGCATCTTGGCCTCCAGAACGGCGCTGCCCGCCAGGCCGCCCCGGATCGCCTGAAAGACCTTCTCCGGGTCCACGCCAGCCTTCGTCGCCAGGACCATCGCCTCGGACACCGCGGCGATATTCAGGGCGACGATGATCTGGTTGGCGAGCTTCGCGACGTTTCCGCTGCCGATGTCACCGACTCGCGTGACGGAAGAGCCCATGGCGGCCAGGATGTCCTTGACCTTCTCGAAGACATCCTCCGGCCCGCCCACCATGATGGCCAGCGTCCCGGCGATGGCCTTGGGCTCACCGCCGCTGACGGGGGCATCGAGCATGGCAACGCCCTTCTCCCGCACCTTGGCCGCGATCTCCCGGCTGGCCAACGGCGCGATCGAGCTCATATCGACCAGGATCGTTCCGGGCCTGGCGCCATCGAGCACGCCATTGGGTCCGAGCACGGCCTCGCAGACATGCGGCGAGTTGGGGAGCATGGTGATGACGATGTCGCTCCTGGCGGCGACATCCTTGCCGGACGATCCCTGCCGGGCGCCGGCTTTGATCAAGTCATCTGTCCTGCCGGGGACAATATCATACACGGTCAACTGGTGTCCGGCCTTGACAAGATTCTGGGCCATGGGCTTGCCCATGATCCCTAAACCGATAAAACCTATCTTCGACATCCATAAACTCCTTGAAGAAGGTGCGGGTGCACACCAACGACACCCATGTTCTCTACGACCGGAAATTCTCCATGAGTTTCCAGCCGCTCTCGATGAACTGCGAGAGCGTTCTTTGCGTGACGCCGTAGGTGATGAAGTCGGCCGGCGCCATGCCGTCCGGGTCATAGGCACGCACGAAGTCCGGGATCCCTGAGAGCCGCTCGATCACATCGGCGGCAATCTCCTTCTCGATCCGCTCCTCTTGCGGGAGGTCCGGCGCCAGCAGCATCTCCTGAATCGACGGGAAGATCGACATGATGACCTCGGCCCCGGCCAGCTCCGTCATGTGATGTGTGCCCCGCAGGGCGGCAACGAGCAGGACCGCCTCGTAGCCGCGCTGCTTGTAGATCGAATAGGCCCGTTTGGTGACAGCCAATCCCGCCTGGCGAATGTCGGACTCGCTGACCCTGGCCCGGCGGTCGTGGGCGACCTCCCGCAGATAATCATCCAGCCGGCCAATCATGATCACGGCAAAGCACTTGCCTGGTGTGATTCCCTTGGCCTTCGCTCGCCGCGTACCCCGCCGATACCGTTCTGCAATGGCAATGCTCTGCGGCACCGTGTAGCTGATCGTCAGCGTGCACGTAATCCCTTCGGCGGCGCAGTCCTCCAGCACGTCGAGCCCAGCCGCCGTGGCCGGCAGCTTTACGGCGATGTTCGGGGCCCATTGGCTGAACCGCCGGGCCATGGCCAGCATGGTCTCGCGGTCCCCGGCCCGATTGGGGTTCACCTGGGCACAAACGTACCCCGTCGCCCCGCCGGTCTTCTCATACTGCGGCAACAACTGCTCGACCACATGCATGACGACAATGTGCATCAACCCTTCCGCCCGTTTCTCCGGCTCAGGGTTCTGTGAAAGTACGCTCTGAATTTCCGCCGCCCACACGGTCTTATTGGCCGAAAGAGCCACGCTGGCTAAAAATGGATTGGTCGTCGCCCCGATCGCGCCGCGCCGGATGCCGAGCATCAGCTCCGCCGGATCGGCGGAATCATGCCACCAGGTCGTCTTCGTCTTGTCGATCAACCAGCGCAAGTAGTCTTGTTTCATGCGGGACTCCTGTCAGATCGGACATAGAATACGGCCCCGCGCCTCCTCGCACAAGGCCGACGCCGAGAAATCTCAGCCTGGCCCGGCCTTCGCCCCCGGAAACCGACTTTCTTTTGCCTGACAGGTCCTCCGCCGCTTCGCAGGCCGGGCCCTGCCCGCCGTCCACCCGGTTCCCGGCATCGCGAGCAGAGATGGTGAGACGTAGACCGCAAGAACAGGAAGGCAAGACGTGAAGAGGCGAAGAATGCCCCAGCGATGCTATCCGCCGCGTTTGTCCGCAGGCATGCGCTGCTGGTAGAGCTGGACCTGCCTGGCGATTTGCTCGACAAGCTTCTGGTCGCCGGCGGACTTGGCGATCTGGAGCGCGTCTTCCAGACAATTCATGGTCTTGTCCATCTGGTTTGTCTCTGCATAGCTGGCGGCAAGGCTTACCAGCGCGTCCGTGTTGCGAGGATCGGCTCGCAGGATCTGGAGGAAATGGGGTATCGCCTGGTTGTGCTGTTTGACCTGGGCCAGGGTGGTTGCCAGCTTGTAGCGGCGGGCGCCGTTGACGGGGTCGAGGTCCACCGCTCTGGACAGATACGTCAGGCCCTCCTGGGTTGCCCCCTTGGCACAAAGGGCGCTGCCCAACTGGCCCTGCGCGGTGGCATCGCCCGGCTTGACTTGCGCGGCTTTGCGATAATGCTCGATGGCTTGGTCCAAGTTGCCCTGCTCCTCCATCGCCAAGCCAAGATTGTGGTGGGCGGCGTAGTCATCGGGCTTGAGCTCCACCGTCCGCAACCAGCACTTCACGGCCTCCGGCTTGTCCTTTCGGAGAAATGCCGCCACGCCGAGATTGAAGTACGCCTCGGCACTGTCCGTATTAAGCTCCAGGGCTTTACGCAAGTGATGGACGCCCTCCTCCAACATGTCCTTGGCGATAAAGACCGCCCCCAGGTCAACCTGAATTTCGCCGGCGCTCGGCTTTAGCTCCGCGGCTTGCGACAAATACCGGATCGCCTCATCATGTTGCTCGCGTCCAAACAGGGCCAGCCCAAGACAACGCAGTGCCTCCACGCTCTTCGGATTCAGCTCCAGCGCCTTTCTGGCATGGCGTTCCGCGCCCGCATGGTCGCTCGATCTCAAGCACTGCCAGGCGCTTCGGGCATAGGAGACGTCGTCGACGAACTGCTCTCGTATGTGCCGGATGGCGGCCAGATCGGCGTTGACGAATTCCGGTATGTTGGCGGCACGGTCCGGGGCGGTCAGGTGGTCCAGCACCACCGCGGGGGTACTCTCGCCGTGCTCGTCAATATGGGTCAGGTAGAGTCGGGTGTAAGGAGAGTCGGGCTTGCCTGAGAAGACGAGCCATTTGCCGTTGGGAGAGAAGCTGTGCCAGGAGTTCATCCGCTTTGTGTTGGCGCGCAGTCTGCGGGCCTCGCCTCCCTCGGCGGGAATGATGTACATCTCGCTATCCGGCTGGAGAAGCATGTAGTTCTCGGCCTTACAGAACACGATCCATTTGCCGTCGGGCGAGAACTTCGGGAAATAGTTGCTCTTGCCGTTGAAAGACGCCCCCGCAATCGGCTCGGGCTTGCCGCCCTTGCCGTCATTGAACGGGATTCGAAAGAGGTTGAACTTGAATGGCTTGGCCCCCTCGAGGAATTCGCGGCAGTCCTCGGGACTCAGAAGCACGGCTCGCGGATCGCTGGTGCGCCGGAGGCTGTACGCCTCGGTCGCCGCGAAGACGATGTACCGGCCATCCGGACTCCACGTCGGGTTGCTCTGGACCAGGTTTGGATCATTGGCGCCCGGCAGCGACTGGAATGTGCCGGTCTGCCGGTCGTACACGCACAGGATGCCCTTGACAGGAAAGAACAACTGCGAGAAATCCAGGCCGGGCCTGGGGACAAAAACGGACTGGTCTTTGACGGTGCTCACCACGAACCGGCCGTCGGGGGAAACCTGGGAGAGCAATCCGAAGGTCGAATCTCCCTCGTTCCTCTTGTAGTCGCTCCAGGTGATGATCGCGTTCCTGTCGAGCGTCATGTCCGGATGGACCGGCGCGATGGCATAGGAGCCCTTGTCGTTGGCGTAATCGATGTCCATCCCCAGAACGGCGCCGTCGGCAGAGAAAGAGTGGCAATTCCCGCACACGGGCAAGCCCTCCAGCACGACCGGCGGACGCTCCACGGACGAAACCGCTCCGAAGCGCCAGCGAATGGTGGACGGGTCCTTCACGGCATCCACGAAAGGCAGGTTCACCTCCCGGTAGAACAGAGGCGCGCCTACCTTGTCCGACGAGGTCTGGATGGTGACGTGTCCTGCGGACAGGACGTCTGACGATGTTTTGCGGTTGATTCCAATGATCGTCACGACGGCCAGGGACTCCAGCACATCCCGCGGGTTCACCTGCGACCTGTGAACCCAGAGAATCACCCCAGACACAGCGACTACGATCGCCGCTGTACCTGCTGCCAACAGGAGATTTCGAGCGCGCTTTCGCACAGCGTCTACACCTTGTCCGCGGTCGGGCAGACGAAGGGCTCGCGGTATTGGCGATGAAGGATCTTGTTGGCGGCTTCGCTGTCGGTGAAGACCTCCTTTTGCGGATCGAACGTGAGCAGCGGGCCTATGGACATTGGGGTCTTGTCGAGATCGACGCCGTTGTTCTTGAAATGCTGCACCGTGCGATTGAGCGTATCAATGTTGTCGTCGTGGCTCTTGACCTTTTCGAGAATGGCCTTGGCCTGATCGACGGAGACCTTGTTCTGCTCGCCGAGGTAGTAGCTGATATTGGCTAAGTGCGCCACGGCGGCGGAGAGGTGGCCCTGGAAGGCGTCGGAGTTGAGGGACTCGGCCTTGCGGCTGCGCACGGCCTGGAGGAAGTTGTCGAAGTGGTCGCCGCCGCCTTTGAACTCCTTGACCACGTTGCCCTTGAGATCGAAGACGACGCAATACGTGTATTCTCTCTGGACCAGGATGCCTTCGGTGCCATAGAAGATCACACCGATCTGGTTGCCCTTGGTGCTTCCGAAGAGCTTGTTGATCTGCTCGTCGGCGGAGTTGTCGACGGACAGTCCGCGGGTCTCGAAGACCATGGTCTTATCGCCGTAATCATAGATGCCGACCTCGGTATTGGCCGTATCGCCGGCGTCGATGTACTTATCGTCCTTGCGCTCCGCCTGGTATCCGAGCCTGCCGCCGTAGGTGATCACGCTGTTGGGCTGGCGATTGATGCCCAGGCCCCAGCGGGCGATGTCGCTCTGGTGCGGGCCCTGGTTGCCCGAGTCGCCATTGCCATAGAGGCGCTGCCAGTGCCAATCATAGTGGAACTGCGAGCGGGTGAGCTTGGGCGAGGTGTACTGGGCCGGGCCGCTCCACAGGTTGAAATCGACCTGGGCGGGGATCGGGTAGTCGCCGAGGGCGCCGATGGACTTGCGGCGTTTGTAGCATAGCCCGCGAGCGAGGTTGACCGTGCCGATGCCGCCGTCGGCGATGAACTTCATGGCGTTCCGAATGGCCGAGTTGGAGCGGCATTGCGTGCCGACCTGGCAGATCCTGCCGTATTTCTTTGCGGCGGCCACGAGCGCGGCCCCCTCGGGGATGTCGTGACTGATCGGCTTCTCGATGTAGGCGTCCTTGCCCGCCTGCATGGCCCACACGCCGCACAGCGCGTGCCAGTGATTCGGCGTCGCCGTCGAGATGAAGTGGACGGACTTGTCGTCGAAGACCTGCCGCATGTCCCTGGCCCACTTGGGCCGCCGGCCGGTCTTCTTCTCGACCGTGTCGCAGCCTTTCTGGCCGACCTTCTCGTCGATATCGACGATGTAGGCGATCTCGCAGTCCTTGCGGCCGGCGTAGGCGCTGATGTGATCGCCGCCGCGACCGTTGCAGCCGATCACGGCGCACAGAAGCTTGTCATTCGGGCCGGCGGCTTGTCCCCTGGCAAGGCCGCTGAACATGGGGGCCGCGGACAACGCCGCTGCCGAGCACAGGGATTCCCGCAGGAATTGACGACGTGTTCGTTTCATCATAGTTGCCACTCCTTAAGATAGATTCGAGATTGACTATACCACGATCCGCCGCCAATGGGAAGTCCCTTACGGGACAGGGCGCACGAAGTAATCATAATCCGTACGAGATATGGCTTTTTCGCGAGGGGTATGGTTTTTCTACAAAATGGCGGAAGTCCCCAAGAATCGGCGTCACACCGGTCCGGCTTGCCCAACATATAAGAAAGAAGATGGGGAATCCTACCCATGATTGCTTTACATCCGCCCGCGAGGTACAATGAAACCAAGTTGGCTGGGAGAAAGAATGAGAGGCATAGACACATCGCGAGATGTTCTATGGGCGTGCGCCCATCCGGTTGGGGTCTGCCCTCCAATCATCAATCATCCTTCATCAATGATCCATCGAAGGGCCTTCACTCTGATCGAGCTGCTGGTGGTGATCGCCATCATCGCCCTGCTCATGGCGATCCTCATGCCGGCGTTGCAGCGGGTCCGCAGGCAGGCGAAGGCGATAGCCTGCCTGGCCAATCTTCGCCAGTGGGGCGTTCTCCATGCGGCGTACGCAGCCGAAAACGACGACCGTCTGCCGCCCCTTGATGACATTGGTCAAGGTCCCAGTGATCCTTGGTGGGCCTCGTGGAGATGGTTCGGGAGTGTGGATCCGACGATAAGAAGATCGCTTACGCCTGAAACGCCAAATTCAGCGTCCTTTGAGGCTGTCAAGAGTATCCTGCACTGCCTTATGGCCACAAAACCGGTGCCTCCGCCCAGCGACGCTTCGCCCATCGCCGTACGCGGAACCTTCCTGGCCTGGACCAAGCAGCCTAAAGATGTGGGTGCATGGTGGTCTTGGTCCGGCAGCTACGGCATCAATCGACAGGCGCGCTCGATCTCCGGTCCGAACCCCAATAAGGCCGGGGAATACTACTGGATGACTAGCGCAATCAAAAATGCGGCGGCAGTACCGATATTCTGCGACAGTCTCGCTCCAGGGCGAGCGCCCGGCAAGGTGGACCCGCCTCCACAGTCCGATGCCGTGCCGACCAGAGTGATACGCCGCGAGATCGATTACGTCTGCATAAACCGCCACGATGGCGGCATCAACAGTCTGTTCATGGACTCGTCGGCCCGCAAGGTTGGAGTGAAGGAGCTCTGGATGCTCAAGTGGACCCCGGACTTCCAAACAGACAATAACTATACCAAAGCCGGCGGGGTGCGCCCGGAGGACTGGCCCGAGTGGATGCGGGGATTCAAGGACTATTGACTCTGGAGAGACGCAAGATTCCGCGTCTCCACAGATTTGTCGTCAGGGGTGCGTGCCTGTGTCAGCCGTCGGCTCGCGAGTTGCGGCGGGGGTTTCCCGGCCCAGGGCGACCACGGCCAGCAGGGCCAGAACGATTCCAATACTCTCCCTGCCGGAGATTCGCTCGTGGAGCAACAGCACGGCCAGCGGGATCGCGATCAACGAGTAAAGGCTGGTCATCGGCGTCACGACAGAGGCACGTCCGCCCGTGCCGTAGGCGATAATGAGCGTGAGATTGCCGAGACCATAGAACAGTCCCAGTAGCACCAGCAACAACCAGGTCACGCCGGACAGTTGCCAGACGAACGCCTGAAACGCCGGCGTCAGCACGGCCGCGGGGAGAAAACCCAGCAGGAACGCGAACGTGACCAGCTCGCTCGACGCATGGCTGGTCGCCAGCTTCTGGAGGAAGCCGCTGACGCCCCAGAGGGCGATCGGAACCAGCGCCACCGCCAGCCAGGGAGAAATCCAGGCGGAATCCGCGCCGACGTTGAAGAAGCTGAGCGCCGCAAGCGAGGCCGCGATCCCACCCCATTGTACGGCGTTGAGCCGCTCCCCGAGCAGCATCACCGCCAGAATGATCGTCACCAACGGATACAACGAGGTGAACGGCAACACCGCAGCGGCCTTGCCGCCCGTCGCCAGGGCCTCATAGCAAGCGATGTTGCCTGCACTGCTGATCACGCCGGCGGTGAATGCCTGCCAGAACCCACGCCGCAGGTTGGAGCCGGACCCTCTCCAAATCCGAAATTCGAATTTCGAAATTCGAAACTCCCTGGCGGCCAGTGCAATCAGCACCGGCAGCAAGCCAATCGTGGACAGGCACTGAACTTGCCAGGGCGATAGTGCCGTAGACAGCGGCTTGGAGACCACGCCCCACCCGCCCCAAAAAAGCATTGTTACAAGGCTGTAGAGAAACCAGCGGGGCATGAATCTTTACTCCGTTCTCGTTCGATCGTGGATGCGGTGAGCGGCGACCGCCGGGGCTTCCTGCTCGAATACCGGCGGTGTGAATGTGCTTTCGACGGGCCGGGCCTGCCCATCGCGGCCGGACGCCTGGGCCTGGAGCATGATCTCCAAGACGTGATACGCATGCTCCGGGGTCACGATGGGTGGGGTCCGTTTGCGAATACACTCGACTAAGTGGCGCAGACCGTCGGTCCACGGCCACTCGGGGTGCGTCTCCTTGAAGCACTGCCAGCAGCCCGCCGCGTTCTGCCAGATTTCGTAACCATCGGGGTCCCAGTCGTCGCCCTTCAGGTAGATCGTCCCCTCGGTGCCGAAGAGTTCCAGGCCCGGGCCGCGATATTGCTGGATCGTGAAGCCGGTCATGACGGCCGCGAAGCACGAGTGCCCGAAGTCGAGCAAGACCTGTGCATTGTCCTCGGCTTCCACGCGAACCGATTCCCCGTTGATCGTGCGTTGCGGCAGGGCCACGCCGGTCATCGCCGTGACCCGCCGGACCGGTCCGAGCCAGCCGGTGAGCGTGGTCAGGTTGTACACCCCCAGGTCGAAGAGCGCCCCGCCGCCGGCCTTGTAGAACCATTCCGTCCAGTCGGGCCCGGCCCAGCCGTAGCGCCCTCGCGCGCCGACCACCCGCCCGATGTCCCCGCGGGCAAGTCTGCCGGCGATGGTCTGGAAGGTGGGACTAAGGATCGTAAACGGTGCACACACAAGGTATGTGCCACTCGCTCGCGCCAGGGCTGCCAGCTCCCTGCCTTCTTCCAGGCTGGTCGCCAGCGGCTTTTCCATCAGGACGTGCTTTCCGGCTTCCAGGGCCGCCTTGGCCATTGCGGCATGGGTGAGCATGGGCGTGAGAATGACAACCACATCGACGTCATCGCGCCGGAGCATCTGGCTATAGTCGGTGCAGAAGGCCGGGACAGCTAACTCACGAGCCCGCTCGCGGTGCTTCTCACGGCCGCACAATGCAACCAGCTCGGCCAGTCCCTGCCGGCGAAGCTGCTCAATCGCCGGCAGATAGGCGCCAAGAACATTGCCGCAGCCGACGATGCCGATTCGCACTGGAGAAACGTCATGTATCATAAGCGGTGCATTGGAGCATTTTCACATTGCCCGTGCAAGGCGAAAACTGTAGGCTTGTTGCACGTCGCGTCGTCGACGGTTTGCCGTTGTATAGGGTCACAGATGCGAATGCGTGCTCCGACAATCTCATTCTCGCTCTTCCTGGCCGGCTTGTCTGTATTCGTCTTCGATGGCTGTGGAGGACTCACGCGAAGAGCGGCGGCGCCCCCTGATGGACATTGCCTCGCTGCCGAGGATGACATTCTGTCCGCCGTTCCGCGAGCGGATGACGACGCGGGATTCCTCCCGTTGTTTTCGCCGGAGGCCCTGAAGCACTGGCGTCAATGCGGGCCGGGCCGCTACATCGTGAAGGACGGCGTCGCCACGGGGGAAGGCGGGATGGGCCTGTGGTGGTATTCCGCCCGCCAGTTCGACAACTTCGTCCTTCGCGGCGATTTCGTGCAGGAGCAGGAGATCGCCGACTCGGGCGTGTTCCTTCGCTTCCCCGATCCCGGCGACGATCCCTGGGACGCCGTACACAAAGGACATGAAATGGAGATCGGCGACCCGGAGCCCAACGACCCGACCTGGCGCACGGGATCGATCTATCCGTTCTGCGCATCCGGCAAGGCCAACACGAAATCCATCGGGCAGTGGAACCGGTACGAGATCGTCTGCATCGGCCACCTCTACTCGGTCCGAATCAACGGCCAAGAGGTGCTCCGCTGGACCGACCCAAACCAGCGCACGCTCAAAGGCTACGTTGGCCTGCAGAACTATCCGGACAACAAGACATTGCGGCACCGGAATTTGCAAATCAAGCCGCTTCCGTAAGATCGTCAGATAGAATGTCGGAGCAATCTTATTGGTGGAGAAAAGTCATGCGAGAGATAGTGACAGCGAATGTGGGGAACCAGAAGTTGCAGATTGATGAATCGGGTCGGGCCAGACGGCTTGGCCGGCGGAGCTTCCTCAAAGGAGCACTGGCGAGCGGGTCGGCACTGGCCGCGGTCCCTGCCTGGCTGGCGGCCGCCGAGGCGCAGGTTCCCGCGGGCAAGAAGCTCCGCGTGGGCTACATCGGCTGCGGCAGCGTCTCGCACGCCTATCTGCCGGGTCT
>Ga0315284_10017375_pt1 | contig 10203 bp, 9 predicted proteins | sample YL17G09_16_MG_FD_203696 | JGI IMG/M metagenome (GOLD analysis project Ga0315284, IMG submission 203696) | Sediment microbial communities from Yellowstone Lake, YNP, Wyoming, USA - YL17G09_16 | ecosystem: Environmental > Aquatic > Freshwater > Lake > Sediment | place: USA: Wyoming | collected...
CAGAAGAGATAAACGATTATATAGCCAAGCCAAAACCAAACGGATACAGGTCTCTGCACACCACTATTTTCCCGGGGCATGACCCGGGAGGGGATGTCTCGGGTCCAGGAAAAATAACCGAGGTTCAAATAAGGACAGAGGAAATGCACAGAGAGGCCGAATACGGCGTCTGCGCGCATTGGTCTTATAAAGAAGGGGTTGACCTTATGAAGGAGGGAAAAAGTTTTGATTGGGTAAACCCCGTTAGAAGTCAAGGTAGTCTGGAAATAACACAAAAAAAACAAACTTCTAACGGGGTAAAAGACATCCCTGAGTTCTGGAAAACCTTCAAAATAAATTTTTTCACGAATCAGGTTTTTTGCTTCACTCCGAAGGGTGATGTTATTGTCTTGCCTAAAAACTCGACACCTGTTGATTTTGCATACGCGGTGCATTCAGATATCGGCAACCATTGTGAATTGGCAAAGGTTAGCGGAAAAATAGTACCGCTTAATCATATTTTAGAAAATGGAGACATAGTAGAAATTGCAGTCAATAAGAAAAAAAATCCTTCAAAAGATTGGCTAAGGTTTGTTAAAACGCCCCTGGCAAGGTCTCACATAAAAAGATTAACCGGTCAGGAGAGCTCTGCTCTTAAATTTCCCTTGTCTATACCCGGTTTCATAAAAAGAAAAATTGTAGAAATTTCCGATGCCTCTAAAAGAAGGCGCGAAGAGAAAGAAAAAATTGAAAAAAGCAAGGCAGGACAAATATATTTAGCCGGACAAAAAGGAATACTGATTCACATCGCCAAGTGCTGTAATCCCCAGTCCGGAGACAAGGTTGGCGCGTATCTTACCCAAAACAGGTCTGCTGTTTTACATCGGATTTCGTGCAGTAATTTCAAAAAACTGGCTGAAAAATTCCCGGAAAAAATAATCGACGCCTCGTGGAAATAACCCTTCGGGACCCAACGGGTACCCGCTCAGGGCAGGCCTTGAAAAATATCGCAAAATATGCTAAAATTAATCAAAATCAAGCCGAGGTGGCGGAATTAGCAGACGCACGGGACTCAAAATCCCGCGATCGCAAGATCATGAGGGTGCAACTCCCTCCCCCGGCACAATTAAAAAGCGAGGTCAGACCCCGCTTTTTTCATCTTATAAGAGCTATTAAATAATAAATTGCCAAAGAAGATATAAGCCCAGAAACAACTCCGCCCAAAATATCGCGGAACCAGTGCACTCCGCAGAAAACCCTGGCGACTGCGACCAAGCACGAACATATAATAAAAAATACTGCCAGGGGGGCGCTATAAAAAAATAAATAAAAAGATATGCCGAAGAGAAAAGAGGCGTGGCGGGAGGGAAAAGACGGATTTTTGGGCACAGATATTAAAACATTGGTTCCTTTTAACTCTGCCGGCCGTTGTTCTTTATAAAAAAGGTAAACTATTTTATTAAAAACAAAAGCGGCGCAAAGCCCGGACAGCAAAGAATAAGCAAACATCCCTCGGCTATGAAAAAAAACAGCTGACACAAATAGGCCCAGCACCATTAAATAAATAAGTTGCCCGGCGCAGAAAATTTCAAAAGCATCCAGCAATTTTGATTTGCCAGCGAATCGGTTTATATTTTTAAAAACAGAAAACATAAAGCTTGTTGCCGAACAATTAACGTGGTAAAGGAAATTTTTTGCAGAATTTAGCGATTTCTGCTCTGACTTTTTTTACGGATTTTGGATTTGAAATAACTTCATTTATCCAGCCGGCAATTATTTTCATTTCTTTTTCTTTCATTCCTCTGGTTGTAATTGCTGGAGTTCCCATTCTTATTCCCGATGGCTTAAATGGAGGAGCCGGGTCAAAAGGAATGGTATTTTTATTAATTGTAATTCCGGCAGCCTCAAGCAAATCTTGCGCTTCCGGGCCTCCGATATTTTTATTTCTTAAATCAACTAAAATTAAATGATTATCGGTCCCTCCGGTGACTAAATTGAATCCATATTCTTTTAGTCCTTCTGCGAGAGCTTTGGCATTTTTTACTATTTGTTTTGCATATTTTTTAAATGCCGGAGTGGATGCTTCTTTTAAGCAAACAGCGATTGCCGCAATTTGATGCATATGAGGCCCCCCTTGAAGTCCGGGGAAGATCGCTTTATCAATTTTTTTCGGTAAATCTGGGTCTTTTTCAATTCCTTTCTGGGTTACCATTATCAACCCGCCTCTTGGTCCTCTCAAAGTTTTATGAGTAGTTGTAGAAATAATATGCACATAAGGCGCGGGGCTCGGATGAGCTCCGCCAACAACCAATCCTGCTATATGGGCGATGTCAGCAGCCAAATAAGCTCCCACAGAATCCGCTATTTCTCCCAGTCTTTTCCAGTCAAAAATTCTTGGGTAAGCCGTAGCCCCCACAAATATTAATTTTGGCTTATTTTCTTTGACTAATTTTTCCATGCCTTCGTAATCCAGCAATCCTGTTTTTTCGTCAACTCCATACTGCACCGAATTATAAAACTTAGCGGAAAAATTAACTTTCCATCCGTGCGTTAAATGCCCACCCATAGGCAAAGCCATTCCCATTATGGTGTCTCCCGGTTCGCACACGGACATATATACCGCGGCGTTAGCAGGAGATCCGGAATATGGCTGAACATTGGCGTGGGCTACTTTAAATAATTTTTTTACCCTGTCTCGGCATAAATCCTCCAAAATGTCATAATACTTTAAACCGGCGTAGTACCTTTTCCCTGGGTAACCCTCTGCATATTTATCGGTTAACAAAGAGCCGAGCGCTTCTCTTACAACTGGCGAACTATGATTCTCCGAAGGAATCATCTCCAAAGATGTTTTCTGCCTCTCTGTTTCCAAATCAATTAATTTTGCAATCTGCGGGTCTTGCTTTTTTAATTTCATAATTTTTATTTTCTTAAAATTTTAATTTTATTACTTGTTAAATCAATTATTTTTGATGGTTTACTTTTTTTCAAATCGCCTGCGTCTATTGCTAAAATATCAAGTTTTCCGAATTGACTTATTATATCACTTATTTTTATCAGCGGAAGCTGACCGGAAATGTTTGCCGAGGTTTGAGCCAACGGATTATTTATTTTTTTCAATAAATCATTTAAAAATTTATACTTTGGAATTCTCAAAGCAATCGTTCCTTTTTTATTTTTTTTGTTAAGGACGAAAGTAAATTTTCCCGGCCAATATTTTTTAAGGATTTTTTCTTGTTTTTCGCCTATCTCCGCAATCTCTTTTGCCATTTTTAAATCTTTTACAAAAACAGACAGAGGTTTATTCTTCGGCCTTTTTTTAATTTTATATATTTTTTCAACCGCTTTTTCGTTTAAAGCATCGCAAGCCAGCCCGTAAACAGTATCAGTCGGACAGACTAAAACTGCCCCGTTTTTTAGAGCAGTTATTATTTCTTTTATATTACTTGGATTTAAGACTATCACGTTTTTTTAAAAAATTTGAAACTTTTTTTATATCTCCCGGGTTTCCAAAATCCATCCAGCCGTCATTAAGTTTTACAACCTTCACTTTTCCTTCTTTTGCCAAAAGAGAAATAACATCCGTGAGCTCATACTCGCCGCGGGAGGACTTTTTAATTAAAGGCAGTTTATCAAAAACTTCCGGAGTAAATTTATAAAGACCCGTGTTAATCAGGTTGCCGACATATTTTTCTGGTTTTTCTATTATTTCTTTTAAATTATCTCCTTCTGTTATTAAAACCCCGTATTTTTCCGGATGCTCTTTTATTAAGCCGGCCACATAATTAAAATTATCTTCCTTCTGCATCCGTTTTAAGTCGTCCACAGAATAAAGATTGTCGCCGTAAATAGAAACAAATTGTTCCTGCCCCACAATATCCTTAACGCACATTAACGGGCAAGCCGTGCCGTATATTTTTTCTTTTGGACCAAGTATTTCAAACTGGTTTACAACTCTTGCTTTGTAGCCGTATTCTTTCAAAAATTCTTCCATTAAGCCGGCGCAAAATCCTTCAACTAAAATAAAATCTTCGTATCCCGCCTTTAATAGATTATCTAACACATATGCCAAAAAAGGTTTTTTATTAACCCTTATCAAATGTTTTGATTTATTTTTTGACAGCTGCTTCATTCGCGTTCCCTGCCCCGCAGCTGCAATAACAACTGTTCTAATTGGCATATCCTATTTCAAATGCTTTAATATTTAAATCTAAATATTTTTCCGGAATAACATTTTTTAGCGCCCGCAACACAAATTCTTTCTTCAGCGGCATTAATTTTTTATTGACCGCATATCCTAAAAGGTAAACGCTTGAAACTACTTCCTTGCCTAATTTTTCCCGGCAAATCTCCGAAGCTTTAACCAAAATCAAATTGTCTTTCGGCAACTTATTCAATTCATCTAAAACTTCCTGCTCTTTGGCAGACCCGATAAACGGCAAATAAAACGTGTCTATCAAAAACTTTGTTTGGCTGCCCGCCAATCCTATTGACCTTAGTCCTTCTAAAAGCTCCTGGCCTATTATTAAATCTGCCTGCCCCTTATAAACTAAAGGAGAATAAACTTTCCTGCCAAATTTTATATGAGCTTCCACGCTTCCTTCTCTTTGCGAAAGGCCGTGGAGCTCCGATGACTTTATATCATAGCCTTCTAAAAATGCAGCTTGGTCTATAATTGCGACCAAAGTAACTATTCCCTGCCCGCCGACTCCTTTTATAATAATATTGAAGTTTTTTTCCATACAATTATTCTTTTGCGGCTGTTTGCCTTTTTGCCAACAGGGCGCAAATTAGTTTGCAAACTATGACCGAAACTTCGTCTTTTTCTAAATATTCTTTTATTGTCGCATCCAGCTCTTTAATATTAGAGGGGTTTAACACCTTAATATTTTTTACCCCGCAAGCTCTTACAATTTCTTCTATTTTTAATTCTTCTGCGCTTTCACCCATTAAATTTTTTCCCATTCCGGGATTTACCTGATGCCCCGTCATTGCAGTAATTCTATTATCTAAAACAATAAGAAGCGGGTTTGATTTGTTGTACACGGTATTAATCAAAGCGGGAATGCCTGCATGGAAAAATGTTCCATCGCCCATCAAGGTAATGACTTTCTGATTGGTTGATTTTGAAACCCCATGGCTGATGCCCAATCCGGCTCCCATTGAAAATTCAAAATCTTGCGTATTGTGCGGCGGATATCCGGCAATCATATAGCATCCGATGTCTCCGCCGAATATTGCATCAGGGGCAATTCTTTTAATAGCCGCAATTGTATATAAGTGCGGGCACCCCTGGCATAATTTTGGATAGCGACGCGGAGGATTTTTAATAGACAAAGAGGCATTGCTGACTTTAAATTTTTTACCGGTGATTTTTGCAATAGCTAAACCGATTTTTGCGCTGTCTAATTCGCCGATTTCCGATAGGGCCCCTTTTCCGAATATTTCTAATTTAGGATTTGTGTCTTTGGTAATGGCTTTTATCTCTTTTTCCAGATAACCGTCCAATTCCTCAACAACTAAAACTTTTTTTAATCCTTTAATAAATTTTGTAATTTTATTTTCCGGCAAAGGGTAAAAAAATCCCAATTTAAAAACAGGAACTTTCAATCCCATTTCATCTAATGCCTCTAAAGCGTGCAAGTGTGCCACGCCGCTTGTAATAATCCCAAATTTACTTGCCCCGTTAGAAGCCGAAGGCTTTCTAATGGGGTTTATTGATGACCTTTCTGCAAAGGCGCGAATTTTTTCTGTCTTTTCCAATAATTCTGCTTTCATTTCCAAAACTCTTGGCGGCATTGTGCAAAACTGGCGGGGATTTTTAACAAATTTCCCAAATTTGAAATTTGGATTTTGGACTTGATTTGAAATTTGGATTTTGTCATTTGGATTTATTATAACTGGCATCTTCTGGTGATTAACCCTTGTAGTTGTCCGCAATATTACCGGGGTGTTAAATTTCTCTGACATTTCAAAAGCCAGTTTCGTAAAATCATAGCATTCTTGAGGGTCTGCCGGCTCTAACATCGGAATATGGCTTAAATATGCGTAAGCTCTGGAATTCTGTTCTGTCTGCGCCGAGCTCCAGCAAGAAGGGTCGTCTGCAACCACAATTACCATTGGAGCTTTTGTCCCGGTGTAAGCCAAAGGCAATAAAGAATCAGAACAAACATTAATTCCAAAACTCTTCATATTAACCAAAGATTTTAGCCCCGAAAAACTAGCGCCAATAGCAGCCTCTAATGCAACCTTTTCATTTGTTGACCATTCCGCATATATACCATTTTCTTTTGCAATTTTTCCAAATTCATCTCCAATTTCAGCCGAAGGACAACCCGGATAACCGGAAACAAAACTCACGCCGCTCGCCAGCGCCGCCTTAACTATTGCCTCATTTCCCAACAATATTTCTTTTTTCATTAAATTACAATATTTATTAATTTATTTGGTACAAAAATTATTCTTTATTTTAACTTTTTGGTTATTGAATTAACCCAAAAACTTGACACGAGCACTTCCGTTTGCTATGATTAAATCGGTTAGCAATAACCACTAAATCTAAAGCTTAGGGGCCTCGCAAGAGGTCTCTTTTGCTACATCAATTTTTAATTTTTTCTGTTTTGTGATTAAACATATTTTAAAAAAATTGTTTTATTTATTCCAGTTGTCCGATTTTTTCGGACACCTCGTTTTTTCAACCGGTTACATTTTATAACCATTCCGCTTCCGTATTTTTAAATAACAATATTAATTAATTTATTCGGAACAAAAATTATTTTTTTGATTTCGGTTTTGCCAACAAGCACTTTTATTTTTTCTGATTTTAGGGCTAATTTTTCTGCTTCTTTTTGAGTGATACCGGCTTTAACTTCTATTTTATCCCTTACTTTACCATTTATTTGCACTATCAAAAGTATATTTTGCTCTTCAATCAATTTTTCATCGTATTTCGGCCATTTTTGAAGGCAACACATTTCTTTAAAGCCCGCCCCAAACCAAAGCTCTTCCGCCAAATGCGGGGCAAAAGGAGATAGAATTTTCAGAAAATCAGAAAGAGATTTTTTATCCATCCCTGTCTTTGAAGTATTCCAGGCATTTACAAATTCCATCATAGAACTTACGGCTGTATTAAATTTCATCAAATCAATATTCTCTGAAACTTTTTTAATTGTTTTGTGCAAAAGTTTTTTCAAGGGAACCTTGTCCGCCGAAGCCTCGGCGGAGGCGGATTCTACTTTATTTTCAATAGACTTTGAAGTAAGTTTCCAAACTTTTTCAATAAATCTTCTGCAGCCAACCACTCCTTTTGAGTCCCAAGGAATCATTTGTTCAAATGGTCCCATAAACATTTCATAAAGGCGCAGAGTATCGGCTCCGTATTGTTTTACAATTGTATCCGGATTTATAACATTGCCTTTTGATTTTGACATTTTAATCCCGCCCTCTCCCAGAACCATTCCGTGCGAAGTTCTTTTTTTGTAAGGTTCTGGCCCGATTTGCGTCGGCACTGCTTTAATGTCCCACAAAAATTTAAAGATAAATCTGGAATACAAAAGATGCAAAGTCGTATGCTCCATTCCGCCATTATACCAGTCAACCGGCATCCAATATTTTAACAAAGATTCGTCAGTTAATTTTTTATTATTTTTTGGGTCGACATATCTTAAATAATACCAATTAGACCCGGCCCAATTAGGCATTGTGTCTGTTTCTCTCTGGGCCGGTCCTTTGCATTTTGGGCATTCGGCATCAACCCATTTTTTAATTAAAGACAATGGCGATTCTCCCGTATCTGTCGGCTTATATTTTTTAACGTTGGGCAATTTAACCGGTAAATCTTTTTCATTAATCGGCTGCCACCCGCATCTTTTGCAAAAAATCATCGGTATAGGCTCTCCCCAATAATGCTGGCGCGAAAAAACCCAATCCCTTAATTTATAGCTGATTTTAGGCTGGGCAGAACCTTTGGATGCCAGCCACATTATTATTTTTGGCCTGGCTTCTGCGGATTTTAATCCGTCGAACTCCATTGAATTATATAAAATCCCGTCACCCTCAAAACATTCTTCCAAATTTTTTACTTTTTGCGCCGATTCATCATTGTCGGGTTTTATGGATGTGCGCAAAGGTATCCCGTATTTTTTTGCCATTTTAAAATCCCTTTTATCGTGCGCATCGGCAAAAACAGCTCCCGTGCCATATTGTTCCAAAACAAAGTCAGCAGTCCACACCGGCATTTCTTCATTGGTTGCCGGATTTCTAACCACAATTCCTTTTAATTGCGCGCCCGTGATATCCTTGTCTTGGTTTGTCCTGTCTATATCAGAAATATTTTTTATATCTTCCCTGTATTTTAAAACCTCTTCAATATTTTCAATTTTATTTTTATGGTCGTCTATAAATTTATGGCCCGGTGACAAAATTAAAAATGTCCCGGAAAATATGGTGTCTATTCTGGTTGTAAAAACATCTATAGATTCTTCTATTCCCTCAACAGGAAATTTTATCAAAGCTCCATGGCTCTCGCCTATCCAATCTTTTTGCTGTGTTTTAATTTTTTCTAAATAATCCACCGTGTCTAAATCTTTAATCAATCTGTCGGCATAATTGGTAATTTTAATCATCCATTGCTCCTTTTCTCTTTTTTCAACTTTTGCTCCGCATCTCTCGCAGTTTCCGGCAACAACTTCTTCGTTTGCCAGGCCGATTTTACACGAAGGGCACCAATTGATTGATATTTTTGCTTTATAAGCCAAGTCATTTTTAAACAGCTGCACAAAAATCCACTGCGTCCACTTGTAATATTTCGGGTCGGTTGTATTAATTTCACGAGACCAATCAAAAGACAGCCCCATATTTTTCATCTGACGCCTGAAATTGTCAGTATTCTTTTTTGTAGCCACAGACGGATGAATTCCTTTTTTAATGGCGTAATTTTCCGTAGGCAAGCCAAAAGCATCCCAGCCCATTGGAAATAAAACATTAAATCCCTGCATTCTTCTTTTTCTGGCGATCGCGTCTAACGCAACATACGGCCTGCAATGTCCCACATGCATTCCATCGCCCGATGGATAAGGAAATTCCAGTAAAAGGTAAAACTTTTTCTTTTTAGAGCCATTTTTTGCCTTAAAAATACCGGATTCATACCACTTTTCCTGCCATTTTTGTTCAATTTTCTTTGGATTATATTTAGCCATAATTATGATTATCATAGCATAACTGTATAAATTTTAAAGCCCCTTTTTACTCACAGCAAAAAACCGCTTTATAGCGGGTTTTTGCTGTTTTGAGGGTTTAAATTCCAAATAATTTTTTGGCGTTTTTTGTTGTTCTGGCGGCAACTTCCTGAAAACTTATTCCTTTCAAATCCGCTATTTTTTGTGCAACATATTTTACAAAAATCGGCTCGTTGCGGCCGCCTTCGCCCTCTGGGCTTCGGCGAGCCAAGGGTGGTATCAAATATGGACAATCTGTTTCAACTAAAATTTTATCCAGCGGAGCTTTTTTGATAATCTCATCAATGTCAAACTTGAATATTATTCCATTTAATCCCAAATAAAATCCTAAACTCATATACTGGTTGGCCTCTTCTAGGGTGCCTGTAAAACAATGCACCACCCCTCGTAGTTTTGAATTTTGAATTTGTAATTTAAGGATCTCAATGAGATCCATGTGGGCCATTCTGCAATGTATTATTACCGGTAGATTTAACTCTTTTGCTAGTTCTAATTGCTGTATAAAAACCTCTTTTTGTTTTTCTTTAAATTTTTCCTTTTTTGTCGTGCCTTTTGGTTTATAATAATAATCCAAACCTATTTCGCCAATTGCCACAACTTTTTTGGACTTTGCAAGATTTACGTATTTTTTTTTATCGAACTCCTCGCCAAGCGGAGCAAAATTACCTTCGGTTTCATCTGTCTTTAATTTCAATAAATCTGTTTTAATGTGGAACGGATGCATCCCGATGGCAGCAAAAATACCTTCATATTTTTCAGCCAACTCAATCGCTTTTTTTGAAGTTTCATATTTTGTCCCCACATCAATACAAACAACGCCCGCCTCGCGCGTCCGTTTTATAATCCCTTCTCTGTCGCCATCATACGCTTTAAAATTTAAATGGCTATGCGTGTCTACCAACATTTTATAATCTTATCAGTTTTGCAACAAAATAAAAAGCGCAACTCGCAAGTCGCGCTCGGGTTTGGATGTTGGACAAAGCCGGGT
>Ga0315284_10017376_pt1 | contig 10202 bp, 8 predicted proteins | sample YL17G09_16_MG_FD_203696 | JGI IMG/M metagenome (GOLD analysis project Ga0315284, IMG submission 203696) | Sediment microbial communities from Yellowstone Lake, YNP, Wyoming, USA - YL17G09_16 | ecosystem: Environmental > Aquatic > Freshwater > Lake > Sediment | place: USA: Wyoming | collected...
AGATTCCGTTCCTGCGCCCGACGGCGGACAAGTCCCGGTAAGAGGACCTTCCTGCCACCAATGGTGCCATAAACCCATTTGCGAAATTCGTCGGCGGCTCCTTTGTAGTCCTTCTTGTTGAGCTTCCTGCGCAGGGTCGAGCCCTTCAAGGCTCCGTTGCCGGCGTTAAACGCAAAGGAGACAAGGGCGGAAAACTGGTTGTCATTCAGCGGTACCGTGACCTGCTCGCCAACGCCATCCTCGCTTTCGCGCAAGTCGTCCGCGAGAAGCTGCTCCGCCTCAGCCTTGGAGATCTCGAGCCCAGGATAGACATCAGGCCCGGTATGGCCATAGCCGACGGTCCAGATTCCGACGGGATCGCGATAGGCTCTCAGGCGCAGCGATTCGAAGCTCTTGATCAAATCCAAGCCAGCTCGGTTGATGGTCATGGGAAGCCCCTCCACCTGGTGGTTGGTTGCCTCCTCAGTTATAAACGTGTGCAGGTTAAGAAGACAATCAGCGGTTGCGGCTGTTTTCGGGCTGATTCCCGATGACCCGAACCGGCTGCGCGAAGAATTGCGGCGCTAGCCCTGCTCGGTCTTGGCCCAGCCTTCGACCTCGTCGATCCAATGCTCGGCGTGCTGGGCGAAGGTCGCGAGCACGGCATCGAAGGCCGACTGCTCGGCGGCATCGGCGCCGCGGTCGGCCTGTAGATCCGCGAACACCTGCCGGTAGTCGGCATAGCCTTCCTCCTCCTCCCAGCGATGCCACCAGAGATCGCCGATGAAGAAGAACTTCATCCAAGAGAACAGGCAGTCGGTCCAGTCCTCGAGGTAATGACGGAGGTGGACGCTGGGGCCGCAGAGATAGAGGTCCGCGCCACGGAGCGCCGCGGCACCGCTTGCCGCGCAATCTTCGCTGGTTGCGACTTCGACCAGCCTCCCGTCGAGAAAGGGATGCTCGGGGCATTGGAGAAAGACGAAACTCATGCGGTCGGCGCCGGGATAGAGCCCGCGTGGATCGAACAGCTTGAAGTCCAGCCCGCGGAGCCGCGCCTTCTCGATCGCGATCAGCGGCGGGGCCTTCGCCTCGGGGTCTTCGATGAGGGTGACGCCCGCTTCCCGCGCGGCTGCGATCAGCGCGTCGGGGGTTGGACTGACCCAGGTGGAGATAAGGATCTTGCCCGAGATCTCCTGGTCGATGCTCTCGATATTGGCGCGCGCGCGCTGCACCCCGCCACGCTGCTGGTTCGTCACATCCAGGATGCGCGGCCGCTCGGGCTGGCGCAGGCGCAGATATTCGTCGCTGCGCGCCGCAAGGCGCTGCAGATAGACGAACAGCCGTTGCCGGATGCGCGGGTCGCGGCAGTTGCCTTTCCAGACAACGGCGACGGAAGCCATGGGCTTAAGTCCCCCCAAAAAGGCGATGGAGCTAAGAAGACGGGGGAGATTGCCCTCGCAATCAGGCGCGTGCAAGTCATGTCCCCGAAAAGGGTTGCTTTGAAATTCACCCATGCGCGAGGGACTGGGATAATTTCTACATGTTGGCGGGAGTGACCGCGGGCACGCTGATCGGCCTCATTTTCGTCGTTATTGCGTTCGGGATGGACCACGCTGGTGAAGGGCAAAAAAGAGGCGCGGCAACCCGATCAGGCTGCCACGCCTCTTCAAGCTTGGTCGGCCGCGAGGCTCTGATTGTCCCGCGTGCCGCAAAGTGTGTCGCCTTGGCTTAAGCCTTGGCGTGGCGTGCGCCGTGTCCCATGCCCGCCAGCATGCCGGCGAGTTTCTCGGAGACATAGCCGAACACCGCGCCGACGATCATCGAGAGGATAATGACGACGACTGGATTGGCCAGAGAGGCGTCGGTCACACTTCCTGGGCTCGCAGGAAGTAGGGCCAAGGCGACCGTGCTGGCAAAGCCATAGACCTGCGCGGGGATGCTCGCGAACAGCGGCACATTGGCGAGCAGTACCATGGCTGCGACACCGAGGCCCACGCAGATGGCCACCCACACATTCGCCGGGAGGCTGGCACCGATGCTCGCTCCCGCCACTTTGAGCGTGATGCCGGCAACGATGGCGCCGGCGGCGGCGGCGAGAATCGTCGATTGCAGGCCGGACTCTTTGCCGCCGCTATGGAAGAAGCAGCCCCAGGCGATGAACGCGGCCCAGATGGCAAGCGCGCCACCGAGCGGCCCCAAGAAGAGCCACGTGGCAATCGCGCCGAGGACACCAAGACTAATAGCTAAGGCTGTATTCGAGGACATTCTACCCCCCTTTGGTGTAAGAGCGGGCAGATGCGCCGGGAGTGCCGGCGGTCCACCGGCTCAATGATCGGAAGCGCGTATTCTTGCCAAGTCGATTCGGCTCCCTTCGAAAGCATAGTCGAAGATTGTGCCATTTTGAACACCAATTCATCATCTTGCTCAATTCATAGTCAGTTCCAAGAGGATAACCGGGCCGCTTTGGTTGACTTGAGGCGGAGGCCGGAGGGGCTTAGCTATCTGAAATGGTAGGCAAGGTTCATGTGATCGGCGGCGGACTTGCGGGAAGCGAGGCAGCCTGGCAGATCGCCCAGAGCGGCGTGAAGGTGGTGCTGCATGAGATGCGCCCGGTGCGCCAAACCGAGGCGCATAAGACTGGCGCCCTCGCCGAACTGGTCTGCTCGAACTCCTTCCGCTCGGATGAATGGGAGACCAATGCCGTCGGCCTTCTGCATGAGGAGATGCGCCGCGCTTCCTCGCTGATCATGGCGGCGGCGGACGCGAACAAGCTGCCGGCCGGAGGCGCGCTGGCGGTCGACCGCGAGGGCTTCGCGGCGCACGTAACGCGCAGCCTTGAAGCGCATCCGCAGATCGAGATCTCCCGGGAGGAGATCGGCGGCTTGCCGCCGGCCGCGTGGGACAGCGTGATTGTTGCCACCGGCCCCCTCACCTCGCTTGCGCTCGCGCGCGCGATCCAGGCGCTGACGGGCGAAGCCGAGCTTGCCTTCTTCGACGCCATCGCCCCCATCGTGCATCACGACTCGATCGACATGGCGGTCTGCTGGCGCCAGTCGCGCTACGACAAAGTAGGTCCGGGCGGAGGCGGCGCCGATTACATCAACTGCCCGCTCGACAGGAGCCAGTACGAAGCCTTCATCGCGGCGCTGCTTGAAGCCGAGAAGACCGTCTTCAAGGAGTTCGAGGCGGTGACACCCTATTTCGAAGGCTGCCTTCCCATCGAGGTGATGGCCGAGAGAGGGCCGGAGACGCTTCGCTACGGACCGATGAAGCCGGTCGGTCTCACCAACCCGCATCCGCCCGGCGTGAAGCCTTACGCCGTGGTGCAGCTCCGCCAGGACAATGCGCTCGGCACGCTGTGGAACATGGTGGGGTTCCAGACCAAGCTCAAACATGGCGAGCAGGTGCGCGTGTTCCGGACCATCCCCGGGCTCGAGCAGGCCGAGTTCGCCAGACTCGGCGGGCTGCATCGCAACACTTTCCTCAACAGCCCGAAGTTGCTCGACGAGACCCTCAGGCTGAAAGCCGATCCCCGGCTCCGCTTCGCCGGCCAGATCACAGGCGTCGAGGGCTATGTGGAATCGGCGGCGATCGGGCTTATCGCCGGGCGCTTTGCCGCTTCCGAGCGGCACGGGCGCAAGCTTTCTCCGCCGCCGCCGACCACGTCCTTGGGCGCGTTGCTCAGCCACATCACCGGCGGGCATCTGAGCGCGGACGGCGAAGGGTCTGCGCGAAGCTTCCAGCCGATGAACGTCAATTTCGGACTGTTCCCGCCGATCGCGGCGCCTTCCTCGCCGCGCGGGAAAGGCCCGCGTAGCAGCAAGGGCTTCGAGAGGAAACGCGCGCTTGCGGTGCGCGCGCTGACCGATCTCGAGGGCTGGCTTAAGCGTCCGGCCTCGATCGCGGCAGAATAGCGCTTACTCGGCGCGTTCAAGCACGAGCCAGAAGCGCAAGAGCGAGGGTTCGAAACTCGGCTTCCTATAAATGCCGTTCAGATTCTCGAACAGCACCGTGCCGTCAAGGCCATTGCCCGAGCCTTTGACCTCCACAGGCCTACGATCGTCGATCCGCGGCCAGCCTCTATTGTGCACCTCCTTCACCGCCGCCTGGAGGTCGAACTCGACCCAGCCCCCAGTCTCCAAACGCGCCGTGAGCGTAGTGTCGGCAAGCTCGATATTTAGGCTGCCGAGCCCTTCGACGGCGATGGTCTGAGGCGGTATCGGGGCCGGATTTGCGCCGGGGCTTTGCAACACGACTGGGCCGATGACATGCGCCGCCCCGGTCGTGGCGACGACGACCGGCGCATCGGAATAATAGGTAAGGTAGACGCCTGAGCCGGTTTCCGCAGCGGCGCTTAGGCCGAGCGCCGCGAGCACCTCGCGCACGGTCTGCTCCGGTGTCTTGCTTTCGGCGAAGGGATTATCGGGCCGGCCTTCGAACCAGGGCGCAAGCACGCCGAGCGCGTGGTGGCTGTTGAGATACCATTCGATGCCCCGCACCCGCGCGGCATCCCGACCAAGGGGGTTCTCCCCGCCGGGCCCTGCGACGATCTTGCCGTCGGCCAGCATGTTCTTGGCGGTAAGGATCGAGGCGAGCTCTGCCTTTTGGCTCATGACCGAGAGGCCGATGGCGCCGCCAGGTCCGAGCGAGGCGGCAAGCAGGAGCAGCGCGAGCACGCCCGGCAGCAGCCGCAAGTCGAAATCGCCGCCCCGAACAATGCGGATCGCAGCGAGGAGCACAGCCCAGACGCCGATCAGCACGATCAGGTAGCGCTCCTCGGTGAGGCCGTAATCGGCGATGCGCCGCGACACCGCGATGAAGAGCAGCACGACGGGCAGCGCCGTCAGCCACACCCAATAGCGCCAGAAGAGGCGGACAAGCGGCCCGCCGGTTTCGCGACTCGGGTAGCCGAGCAAAAGGGTTGCCGCGCCGACCAGCAGATAGCCCACCACCATGGCGCCGAGCGTGCCCTTGGGCAGCTCCCAGACGAGCGCGATCTTGACGGCATAGGCATAGAGGATGGCGGTGTAGACGAGGAGCAGCGGAACCAGCACGAACCTCACGAGCGCGGCGGCGGCACGCATGGTGAAGTCCTGCTCCTCGCGTTCAGTGATCGTGTCGGTGAAGCTCCGCGGCGCGAAGGCGAGGAAGCTCACCGGCGCCACCAGCCCAAGGCTCACGGTCCAGATATGGTCGTGCCATTGCGAGGTCAGGCCGAGCCCAAACAAGAGATTCAGCGTCGCGTGGATGACGGAAAGCCCCGCACCCAATAGGCCGGCGCCGACAGCCGCGAGCAGCGCGCCGAGCCAGAGCCTGTGATTGAACAGCCAGAAGGCCGAGTTGCTCTCGCCGCGTCCAAGATGCGCCGCGAGGCCGACGAGAAGGAGAAGGCCGATGAGGAAAAGCGGGGGGCTGAGCCAGATTTGCCAGGCAAGCCAGAAGAGCAGCGCGATCAGGAGAACCCCGCCGAGCCACAGGGCGATGCGCGTGACGAGAGAGCGCCTCCGCGATTCCACATAGAGATCGACGGAGACGACCGAAAGAAACGAGGCGGCGAGAGCGCCGAGGACCCGGAGCTCGGTGTCGCCGACGAAGTCGTTGGCGAGCTTGTAGAGTGTCAGCGCCGCGGCGATGGCGACGGCAAGCGGAAAGCGCGAGGCGGCGGCGCTGATATCGGGGAGCCGGCGCCGCCACCATGATTTGAACGACCGTCCGTCCATCGTCAGCTTCTCCGGCCGCTAGGGTTCCAGCTCGCCATGCGCCAAAGCCGGGTGAGCGGGTTGATACCGGCGATCTCCCGCAAAGGATCGCGTCCGCTTTTCTCCAATGCCGCAAGATGAGGGTTAACCAGGCAAAGCGGCAGGAAGGCCGTCTGTGCCGGTGCGTCGAGCTGCGCGACGTGATGGCGCGCGGCATCAAGCGCATCCCTCGCCTTCCGCCGCATCTCGGCCAGCACAACAAGAAGGCCGTCGCTTGTCTTTCCGGCAAGCACGCTCTCGGGCGAGGTCCCATGGCGGATGAGCGCGTCGGCCGGAAGATCGTCGCGCCCGCTCGCCGCGTGCACGGGCAAAGCCCGCATCAGTCCGGTCAGGCCATAAGCGAGCCCGGCTTGCGACGACGCGGGCTCAAGAGACGGACCGCGTGCGCCAAGGCACTCGGCGCCGAGAGCGAACAACGCGCCCGCGGTGTCCGCAAGATAGGCCTCGAGCGAAGCCCAGTCGGGCATGATCTTGGTCTCGACATCGAAGCTACGCGCATCGATCAGGGCCTCGATGCGCCGACGCGTGAGCCCACGCCGCTTGAGCGCGGCGCCGATCGCGTCGGCGACAGGATGGCCGGTGGCCTCGCCCTTCGCGGCGCGCTCGACCGCCTCACGCCACCATTGCAGGCGGATAGCTCCAAGCCCGGGCTCGCTCACCTGCTCGGCGATGCGGGCGAGCTCGACATTGAAGGCATAAAGAGCAAAGAGATCGGCGCGCGGCTCGCGCGGCGCGAACAGAGCGGCAAGGGCGCGATCGGGATCGCCCTCACGCGCGATGCGTCTTACGGTGTCGCCTCGCTCGGCCTCATGCAAGGTCCGCTCGCCTCGCTCCGTCAGATCACGCGCGGGCCGCTGCCGGTCCCTTCTGCTTGGCACTCGTCGCCGGAGCCGCGCTGAACGCGTCGCGCTTCACGCCTAGAATGAGTTGCAGCGGCGAGGCCACGAAGATCGACGAATAGGCGCCGATGACGATGCCCCAGCACATGGCCAGCGCGAACCCGAAGATCGTCTCGCCACCGAAGAAAAGGAACGGCAACATGGCGAGGAAGGTCGTCACATGCGTCAGCACGGCGCGCGCCAGGGTCTCGTTGATGGAGACGTCGAGCAACTGGACCAGCGGCATCCGTTTGTACTTACGCAGATTCTCCCTGATCCGGTCGAAGATCACGACCTTGTCGTTGAGCGAATAGCCGATGATGGTCAGGATCGCGGCGATGCTCGAGACGTTGAACTCGAGCTGGAACAGGGAATAAAGGCCGATGGTGCCGGTCACGTCGTGGATCAGCGAGGCGATGGCCGCCACGGCGAACTGCCATTCGAAGCGGAACCAGACATAGATCAGGATGCCCAGCAGAGCCACGACCACGGCAATCGTGCCGCTGGCGATCAGCTCGCCGGAAATGGTGGGACCGACGATCTCGACGCGGCGATATTCGACCTCATCGCCAAGCGCCCCCTTCACCTTGGCGATCGAGGCCTGCTGCTCCTGCTCGGTCGGCTGCGAGGCGATGCGGATGAGGACGGCATCGGGGGCGCCGAATTCCTGGATCTGAACCTCGCCCAGGCCGAGCGCGTTGATCCTGCTGCGAATGTCGGCAAGGTTGGCCGGGCTTTCCTTGGTCTTGATCTCGATCAGCGTACCGCCCTGGAAGTCGATACCCATATTCAGGCCGACGGTCGCGACGAGAACGAGGGGCACCACGGTCAGGAGCGCGGAGACGATCCAAGTAATCGCCCGCAAGCCGACGAAATCAATCTTGGTGTCCGGGGGAATGAAATGGATGCCGCGGAACATAGAGCTATTCCCTAAATCGGTATGAGCTGAGGCCGCGTCCAGCGCAGCCAATAGGAGACCATGAGCCGGGTGACGGTCACGGCGGTGAACATCGAGGCGAGGATGCCGATGGTCAGCGTCACCGCAAATCCGCGTACCGGCCCCGAGCCGAGCCAGAACAGGACCAGCACCGCGATCAGAGTCGTGACGTTGGAGTCGATGATGGTGATCAGCGCGCGCGAATAGCCCGCATCGACAGCGGCATACGGAGATTTTCCGGAGCGTATCTCCTCGCGTATTCGCTCGTTGATGAGCACGTTGGCATCCACGGCGATGCCGATGGTGAGCACGATGCCGGCGATGCCCGGAAGCGTGAGCGTCGCGCCCAAGAGCGAGAGCACGGCGAAGATCAGCGCGATATTGAAGATGAGCGCGATGTTGGCGAACATGCCGAACAGGCCGTAGCCCGCCAACATGAAGATCATCACCAGCGCGAGCCCCATAATGGCGGCCTTCTTGCCCGAGGCGATCGAATCCGCGCCGAGGCTCGCGCCCACCGTCCGCTCCTCGATGACGGTGAGCTTGGCGGGCAGCGCGCCTGACCGGAGCAGCACGGCGAGATCGTTGGCCCGCTGCACGGTGAAATTGCCGCTGATCTGCCCGGTGCCGCCGAGGATCGGCTCGCGGATGACCGGCGCCGAGACCACCTTGTTGTCGAGGACGATGGCGAAGGGCAGGCCCACATTCTCCTGCGTCACCTTGCCGAAGCGCTTGGCGCCGGCGGCGTCGAAGCGGAACGTGACGACCGGCTCGCCGGTGCGGCTGTCGAAGCCGGGCTGCGCATCGACCAGATTCTGGCCGCTGACCAGAACCTGGTCTTTCAGAACGTAGGGGACGGGCGGGACCTCGGTACCGTAGACGAGTTCGTCGCCCACCGGCACCTGCTTGGTGGCGGCGGCCTGCGCCGCATCGACGGCGGGATCGACCATCTTGAATTCGAGCTTGCCGGTCTCGCCGATCAGCGTCTTGAGGCGCTCGACGTCCTGGATGCCGGGAACCTGGACGAGAACGCGGTTGGCGCCTTCGCGCTGGATGCTGGGCTCGGTGGTGCCGAACGCATCGACGCGGCGCCTGATCGTCTCGATCGAAGCCTGGATGGCCGAGGTCATGCGATGGGCCATGCCGGGATCGGTGACGGTGAGCGTGATGGCGGTGTCGCCTGCTTTCGCGACATCGAGGTCGTAGCCGGAGAAACCCGCGAACACGTCGCCGCCCACCGGCACCGCGAGCTTCTTCAGCGCGGCATAGGCCTTGTCCATATCGGCGGGCTCGCGGATCGTTACCGAGACCGAACGCTTGGCGAGGTCCTGCGCCAGGTCGGAATAGCCGATGCGGTCCTTACGCAGCGTCTCGCGCACGTCGCCGCGAATATTATTGAGCCAGTCCTGGACCATCTCCTTCTGGTCGAGCTGATAGAGGAGATGGGCGCCGCCCTGGAGGTCGAGGCCGAGATTGACCTGCTTGTGCGGCAGCCAGCTGGGCATGCGCGCCATGGTCGCGGCGGGAAACAGGTTCGGAAGCGAAAACAGGATGCCGGCGATGACGATGCCGAGCACCAGGATTATCTTCCATCTTTGGAAATGCAGCATTGCCGCTCTCGAAGCTCCAGATCAGATTAGCGGTTGGGGCGATTGGATTTTGGGGAAACCATTATGAGGCGTCCTTTGCCTTCGCTGCCGGGGCCACCTCGCCCTTCCCGCGCACCTCGGAAATCGTCGAGCGCAGCAGCTTGACCTTGACGCCGTCGGCGATCTCAACCTGAAGCTCCTGCTCCTCAACCTTTGTCACCTTGCCGATGATCCCGCCCGAGGTCACGATTGTGTCGCCGCGGCGGATGCCCGCGACCATGTCCCGATGGTCCTTGAGCCGCTTCTGTTGCGGCCGGATCATGAGGAAATACATGATGCCGATGATTAGCATGGTCGGGACGATCAGGCTATTCAGCATGTCGAACGCGCCGGGAGCGGCTTGAGCGTAAAGGGAACCTGGCATTGCTCCTGTCCTTTGCTTGGCTTAAGGATGGCCGCCCTCGACCGGTGAGCCCCTTTTTTCGTCTGGCGACGGGCACTTATCCCCTCGAAGGTGGCGGGACTATAACGGCCTCACTCGCCTTTGCAACGGGCCCGACATGAACTTTCAGGAGCCTTTATCCGGCCTTATCGAGCGGATTGCCCGGGCGATCGAGCGTCTTGGCCCGCGCGAGGTAGATCGGCCCGACTTCGCGGGGGGCGACGCCTTCGTCTGGGAGGCCGAGACGCAAGGCTTCCTGCCGGTCAAGACCGTTAACCGCGTGCCGCTTTCCCTGCTCAAGGGCATCGACGGTGCGCGCGACACGCTGCTCGCCAATACGGTACGCTTCGCCCGCGGCCTTCCCGCCAACAATGCGCTGCTTTGGGGCGCGCGGGGCATGGGCAAGAGCTCGCTGGTCAAGGCCGTGCATGCAGAGGTGGCGGGGCTGAAGCTCGTCGAGATCCATCGCGAGGACATCCAGTCCTTGCCGCATCTCCTTGCGCATCTGCGTGCGGCGCCGGGCTTGCGCTTCATTCTGTTCTGCGACGACCTCTCCTTCGAGGCGCTGGACAGTTCGTACAAATCGCTGAAGGCGGTGCTCGAAGGCGGCATCGAGGG
>Ga0315284_10017377_pt1 | contig 10202 bp, 6 predicted proteins | sample YL17G09_16_MG_FD_203696 | JGI IMG/M metagenome (GOLD analysis project Ga0315284, IMG submission 203696) | Sediment microbial communities from Yellowstone Lake, YNP, Wyoming, USA - YL17G09_16 | ecosystem: Environmental > Aquatic > Freshwater > Lake > Sediment | place: USA: Wyoming | collected...
TGTTGTGATAGGAGGCCATATAGAGTTCACCGGCGGGAGAAAACGCCCCGACGAGGGGATAGACCATATCGGCGGGAAACCGTCCTGTGACAAGACCGTTGTTCCCGACAACGAGATCGCCAGAGGAATCGACAAAATATAAATTACCTGAAGAATCGTTGATGAACGGGGGATTCAAACCGAACTCGATGGTATCGCGGGGAAACTTTACCCATGAGTTCCCATCGAAAATGTGGAGGGATACCTCGGTCTCCGCACAGATTTTCCCGCCGGGGAGGGAATAAATGCCCCTGATTGATGCCACGGGAGCCTGTCGTTCGTAATGAACCCACCTGCCGGTTGTGACGATTTCCTCGCCCCATGATGCCGGGGAGACAAATGCAACAAGGGAAATGAGCGACGCAACAACTGCGGGAACAGATGTTAATGCTGAAACGTGACGCCTCATGATTTTATCCATCAGCACTGCGCATCGTGAATGTTTTAACCATTCATTTAGACGTTGCAGGCACTTCAGTGTTCCCACATGGATTCGATCTCTTCAAGAGTTTTACCCTTTGTTTCGGCGACCATCGTCCATACAAAGATAAAGGCAAAGATACAAACGGCTCCATAGATATAGAAGGTTTTTTCACCGATGAGTTCGACAAGCCAGGGGAACGTCTGGGACACAACGAAACACGATATCCAGAGCACCATCGTCGCAATTGACATCGCACGGCCGCGGATTTTTGTCGGGAATATCTCAGAAATCAGCACCCACACGACCGGGCCGAGACTCATAGCGAAAAACCCGACATAAAGGATAATCGGAATTAAAATCCATGTTCCTCCAACTGCTTCAGTATGGAAAGCGAATCCGGTGAAAGCGAAGGATATGCCCATGCCCGCGAGGCCGATCAGCAGCAGCGGTTTTCTGCCGAAGCGGTCGATGGTGCCTATGGCAATGACCGTGCACACGAGGTTGGTCACCCCAACGATGACCGATGCGAGAAACGCGGAATTGGCGCTTTTGTACCCTGCTTCAAGAAAAATCTTCGGGGCATAATACAGCACAGTATTGATGCCGGTTATCTGCTGGAAAATGGCGAGCAGAACACCCACGAGCAGGGCGAAGCGCAGTCCCGGCTTTAACAGTTCGGACAGCGAGCCTTCCCCTTTTTCGAGCGAGGCCTCGATCTCGATCATTTCTTTATGGGCGTGTTCGGCGCCGCCGACATGGGTCAGAATGGCGAGTGCACGATCGATACAGCCCTGTTTTGTCAGCCAGCGGGGGCTTTCCGGAACCAGAAAGAGGGTGATGAAGAAAATGACGGCCGGGATTGTTTCAACAGCGAGCATCCAGCGCCAGTTGTTCGGACCGGTATCAACAATCAGCCAGTTGGTAAAATATGAAAGCAGTATTCCCCCGACGATAGTGAACTGGTTGATGGAAACGAGCCGTCCGCGGATCGAAGCGGGCGATATTTCAGCGATGTACATGGGTGAAAGCATCGAGGCCACACCAACTGCAAGTCCGCCGAGAAACCGTGCGGAAACCAGTTCGATAAATGTCCGCGGAAGCGCCGACAGAACTCCGGACAGGGCGAAAAACACTGCGGCGAAAATGAGCATTTTCTTCCTGCCGAACCTGTCGCTCAAGGTTCCGGCGAAACCGGCGCCCAGGATGCACCCGATGAGGAGATTGCTTACCGCGAATCCTTCCTGGTGCGCATTGAGCGAGAAATGCTCGGTGATAAACGGAATCGCTCCCGAGATAACGCCGGTATCAAAACCAAACAGGAGGCCGCCAATTGCAGCAACAATACAGACAAAATAAACATACAGAGTGCTTCCTTTATCCGGCTTTATTGTCACGGTTCCTCCGGGTACCGATGGTGTGTTATCCATAAACTGATTTCCTCCTGCAGAAGCTTGTGATATGATCATGTGACAGATACGGGGCGCTCCTTCATCCTGTTGTTAATAATCTATAATGAATGCACGTTATTTAAGACTGACTTCACCGAGCACGCAGAGGATCTCGTGTTCATAACTTCTCACCTGATAGCGCAGAGCGACTGCATCGAGGGGAATTATCGGTTCCCGTCTGAATGTGACTTCGGTGAGAGGCGAAACATCGCCGATAGGTGTCCGCCCTTTTTTATTGCCGTCCTTGTCGACGAAATATTCCTCGAGAACTCCACTATAGAATACTCCATATGTACCAGTGACGACATTGTTCTTGTTGCGTGTTACCGGTTCGACGACAACAGCGCCCGGAATGATTTCTTTCACAGCGGAGCAGTGACAGAGCGCCCAGTTTAACTTCATCGTTGAAGAATCCCCGGGAGAGAGTTTCGCCAGAGGACCGAGCACTTCGAGCTCCATGTAAGCCATGTTCGGGTCAAACGTCTCACCCCGGCTTTCATTGGCGCCGTTCGACCATATTTCGAATGTATGACCGTTATGAGGATACTGTGCCCGAGAATCAAGGGTATACGTCATCACGAACGCAATATTGTTCTCTTCGTCGTGCCAGGCTGCCCAGCCCTCGCTGGTTTTCATACCGGCTTTACCGACAGTTTTCTGGTAACGGGCGCGGAAAAGCCCGTTGTCAACACCCTGCCATAATGCCGGATTTTCGGCTCCATACATGACCTGCCAGTCGCCCTCATTGACCGGGACATAAACGGTTGCGTCTGTTTTGCCGGGGATGGTGACGAGGTGCCACAATGCCCACTCGACCGGACGATCGGAAACGTTTTTCATCGACAGGTTGAGCTCGACTATCGAACTCGAAGGTACGAGCGAATAGGTGTGACGGTACTGAAGTCCCGTGCGGCCCTCACCGGTATCCTCCGGGCTTGTCACTGTGATCCTCGAGCCATCAAATTCGTACTCATAGGGGAGACCGTCGATAACTCTGTCGGGGGGACCGCCCCATTCATCCTGCGGAGCCGGCCACACTTTTGCGCCGCCGGTATTGATAAATTCCCCGCCGATATCGTTTGTCTGGAAAATGTCCGTTGTGCCTTCATGGAGAGTGTTATGCCACAGAACCTGATATCCTGCGGATTGGTATCCCATGATTTTCCCGCCCAAGTCTGGTACAACATCGAGGCGGGTGAACGCATTCCTGAGGGTCACTGCATTCCACCCATAAAAACCATTCTCTTCTGAGATATTTAGAATTTCGGGGCCCTTGTATGCGTTTTTCTCGGACTGCTTCGAACAGGAAAAAAGCACAGGAATTAAAAGAATTATCAATGATTTAATTAAAAAACTGTACACCTTCATCTGGCCTCCTCATCATTAAGACATTATCAATTAATACGATTTATGAGATTTCAGGAATAATTGAACACAGTCGATCATTGTGGCTTCATGTATCAAAGTTTAATATAATTCAATGCATGTAAGTGTTCAAGATATTATTGTCGTCTCTGGCAACCCCCCATTTTTTATGTTTATGTCCCCAAAAGGGATTTATCCCGGATTTTTCATATATAGCTTGTACATACAATCTTACTTATTGATATAACTTACTTTAAGTAGCGGTGGTCTCAAGAGATGTCGAAACAAGTTCGGCATGACAGTGGCTGAATTGTCACCCATAACTTGATTCAGGGTCTATATTACACACCATATCCGAAAAAACGTATGAATAATTCATGTAAATCCTGTCAAAAAGAAATGAATATCCTGTCCGACAACGATGATGCCGGGAGGCGCAATCTTTTTTATCGTACAGTTTCTTTATGTAATATGTATTTCACCCCAGATCATGCCTGTGTAAAAAACATCTGTTTAATAATAAACTTGTATTTAACATCGAAAAAATATATTTTACAAAAGGTAATACTGCAACACATAAAACAAAGGCAAAAGGAATGAAATCCGTAAAGGAACAAACCGTTTCCCGTGGTCTTGAGGGCGTCGTTGCGGCTGAGACGGATATTTCTTTTGTCGATGGCGCTAATAGTCAATTGTATTACAAGGGATATAACATTCACGATATAGCCGAGCACAATGCCTCATTCAGTGAAATCATCTATTTGCTTCTGTACAGTGAATTCCCCACCAATAATGAGCTTCGAGCTTTTCGGAGAAGGATTATCTCCGAGATGCGTGTACCGACCCAGGTCATAACCATGATGGAACTTCTGCCGCCCTCCACACCGCCGATGACGGTACTCAGATCCGCTGTATCCACTCTGGCGTCCTTTGATCCGGATGGTGACGACAATTCACTCGAAGCAAGCGAACATAAGGGTGTTCGTCTGATCGCCCAGATCCCGACATTGGTTATGAGCCTGTATCGGATCCGCAATAATTTGAATATCCTTTCTCCCGATCCGACGCTAACAGTCACATCAAATATTCTTTACATGCTGCACGGGAAGGTTCCCGATGAACGATATATCAATGCCATGGATCTGTTACTCATGCTTCATGCGGATCATGGCCTGAACGCGTCGACATTCGCTGCAAGAGTGACCGCCTCGACCCGTTCTGATATTCATTCGGCTGTCACCTCGGCGATAGGCACACTGAAGGGACCCCTGCACGGCGGTGCAAATGAGCGTGTCATGTCGATGCTTAAGGATATAATCGATATCAGCGAAGTCGAGGAATATATCGATTCGCTCCTTGCCCAGGGGCAGCGTGTCATGGGTTTTGGCCACCGTGTGTACAAAAAGGAAGACCCCCGTGCACGTCACCTCCGCAGGATGTCCGAAGAACTCTGCACCTTGCGGGGAAACAAAAAGCTCTTCGATATTTCACATAGAATTGAAAATATCGTGCTGAAAAAAAAGGGTATTTATCCGAATGTGGATTTCTATTCGGCGACAGTCCAGCATGCGCTCGGCATCCCGGATGATTTTTTCACAGCGATTTTCGCAATAGCGCGCACTCCTGGCTGGGTCGCGCATATACTCGAGCAGTACCGTGATAACAGACTCATACGGCCGACATCGAAATATATCGGGCTGTATAACCGCGAGTACATCCCTGTCGAGAAACGCATGAAAGAACAGGAGGGGGCGTAACACCAGATCGCGATCCGAGAGTGTATCAAGGAGTAGAGAAGATGGCAATGATTATCGATGGTAAAGCAATCGCACTCCAGATGCAGGAAGAAATGAAAGCAGAAACGGCCGGTCTCAGAGCACAAGGGATCGTACCCGGCCTGGCCGCAATCCTGGTCGGTGAGGACCCTGCGTCTCAGATTTATGTGGGAAACAAGGAAAAAGCGTGCGAACGGGTGGGGATTTACTCCGATGTGCGACGCCTGCCGGAGACAACTACTGAAGAGGAACTGCTCGCCCTGGTTGACGAGATGAATCACAACGACTTGATTCACGGTATACTCGTCCAGCTTCCCCTGCCGAATCATATTGATGAGGGGAAAGTGCTGATGTTAATCGATCCCAATAAGGATGTCGATGGATTTCACCCGGTTAATGTCGGTAAAATGGTTGTTGGCCAGCCATGTTTTCTCCCGTGCACACCCCATGGTTGCCAGGTCCTTATCAAGCGTTCAGGCATTGAAACTAAGGGGAAACATCTTGTCATACTCGGGCGTTCAAATATTGTCGGGAAACCACTTGCGAATATCATGGTGCAGAAGAGTGAGGGGGCAAATGCAGTAGTTACAATATGCCATACGGCGTGCAACGACATTTCGTATTTCACCAAACAGGCGGATATTCTTGTGACCGCGGCAGGCCGTGCCGGTCTCGTAACCGGTGACATGGTAAAAGAGGGAGTTGTGGTCATCGATGTCAGTGTGAACCGTATCGATGATCCCACAACGAAAAGCGGCAAACGAATTGTCGGCGATGTCGATTTTGAATCAGTTTCAAAGAAAGCCTCTGCAATTACACCTGTTCCGGGAGGCGTCGGCCCGATGACAATCACTATGCTGCTTCATAACACCATTGAATCCGCAAAACGTTTTCATGGACTGGCATAATTCGATTGGCACTTTTTTATTGTGTACGTACACCATGTATTCTGATTTTGAACACAAAATCATCGAGTATTCGAAGCAACACAGGATGTTGCTCCAGGGGAGAATTCTTGTTGCTCTGTCAGGCGGAGGAGATTCCGTCGCCCTTCTCACTGTTCTGTATGCGATACGTCAGGAATTCGGTCTTTTGATTCAAGCGGCTCATCTCAACCATATGCTGCGAGGTAAGGAATCGCTGGAAGATGAACAATTCTGCCGTGAACTCTGCCATCAGTTCGATGTTCCGCTGACTGTTGAACGGTTTGAACATGGGGAGCTCGACAAGAAAGGAGGTTCACTGGAAACTGTCGCCCGTAAGGCTCGTTTGGCTTTTTTACACCGTACAGCGGAACATACCGGATGCATCAGAATCGCCACCGGCCACACACGAGACGATCAGGCTGAAACGATACTTCAAAGAATACTGAGGGGCACGGGACCTTCAGGACTTGCCGGCATTCTGCCCGTTCGAGATAATCTCTGGGTGAGACCCCTTCTCTGCGTCAGGAGGGAGGAAGCTCGTGAGTACCTCTCAGGGAAAAATGTTCCGTATCGTGACGATTCATCAAACGATGACGAGGCGTTTTTCCGCAACAGTATACGGCACACGTTGCTGCCGCTCCTTATTGAGCGGTATTCGCCGAACATAACGGTAACGTTGTCACGGCTCGCTGATCTGACACGTGTTCAAGAGGATTTTCTCGAATCGACCGTCGATGAGGCATACGCACGATGTATCAATTGTGCAGATACCTGCGCAATAATACTCGACAAAGAGCGTTTCATGTCATATCATAAGCTCTTAAGACAACGCATTGTCCGGCAATGTCTTAAAAACCTTGAAGGATGTGGTCGCGATGCCGACATGCATGAAATTGAGCATATCCTCCATCTGGTGGAAAGTTCGCGGAAAACTGCCGATGTTACTGCAAACATCCAGTGCAGTGTTGAAAAAAAACATGTTGTTCTGGCGCGGAAATCTCCGGCAGTTCGGCCTGTCGCCCTCAAAATTCCCGGAGTAACTTCACTGCCCATGCACAGTGGAATCATCTGCGCAGAACGAGTGACCGGAAAGGTGAAAACCGACGGTGTACGGTCCGTCGTTGTGCTTCTCCGTCTCATCGAGAATTATGGGGGGTTAACCGTTGGATCGGTTAAACCCGGAGAATCCATGACACTGTCCGGGACAGATGGTCTTGTAAAGATCCGGGATATTTTGTCGGCCATGTCCATTCCCCGCGTTCTGCGAAAAACCATACCGGTGGTCCGTGCTGGTGCGGTCCCTATCTGGATACCCGGTATACGGTCTTCTCATTACCTCATGACCGAAGAAGCCGTGCGGAACTCAGGTACCCGGATTTTTTTGGAGTATTCAGGCGGTCTTTTCCTGAATTGATTGCCTGGTATATAAAATTAATGCAAAAAGGAATGATTATACGACTATGCAGAATGAAATTCAGAATAATCAGAATAATCAGAATAATCAGAAACCACCGAGACGTCCCGACAAACGGGATCTACTGAGCAGGCGTCGCTCCGGCACGCCTGTCCCGTCAGGACCCGGAAAAAATCAGAAATCGGGATGGCCTCTCGGGCATAGAATCGCCTTTATCATTTTATTGACGATTCTTGGTATATTCCTCTGGAAACAGATGAATCCCGATGGCTCCAGCCATGGGAAAATCAGTTACAGCGAATTCGTCAAGCTCCTCAACGACAATAAAATAGTAAAAGTGAAAATCCGTGACAGCACCTTGTTCGCCGAGCTTTCAGAACAGATGAATTTAGGTGATCAACCCGGAGGACGGTCGTTCAACCGAATCACAGTCAATATCGGGAATTACGACCACACCTTTGTTCAGGGAATGGTTGACAGGGGTATTGAACTGTCCATCGAACCGGAACGCACGTGGGTCAATATGCTTATTTCGACTCTGCCGTGGATAGTGTTCCTCGGTATATGGCTTTTTATACTCCGGCAGATGCAGGGTGGACCGAAGGGTGTGTTTACCTTTGGAAAATCGAAAGCAAAACTTATGGCAGATAGCCAGCAGAAAGTCACATTCGAGGATGTGGCCGGGGTCGAGGAAGCGAAAGTCGAGCTTCAGGAAGTCATCGAATTTCTCAAGGATCCGAGAAAATTTCAGCGTCTCGGAGGAAAAATACCGAAGGGCGCTTTACTTGTCGGCCCTCCGGGCACGGGTAAAACACTGCTTGCCCGTGCCGTTGCCGGAGAGGCGGGAGTACCGTTTTTCAGTATGAGCGGTTCCGATTTTGTGGAAATGTTCGTTGGAGTCGGTGCTTCGCGCGTCCGTGATCTGTTCGAACAGGGAAAAGCGAATGCCCCGTGTATTCTCTTCATCGATGAAATTGATGCTGTCGGCCGCCAGCGTGGTGCCGGAATCGGCGGTGGCCACGACGAGCGGGAGCAAACGCTCAACCAGCTTTTGGTGGAGATGGACGGTTTCGAGTCGAACGATGGAGTCATTCTCCTTGCGGCGACAAACAGACCGGATGTGCTCGATCCGGCACTGCTCCGGCCCGGCAGATTCGATCGGATGATCATCGTCGACTGGCCTGACGTCAAGGCTCGTGAAGATATCCTTAAAGTTCATATGAAAAACATAAAGATCAGCAGGAATGTCGATCTCAAGAGTATAGCGAAAGGCACACCCGGCATGACGGGTGCCGATCTGGCGAACCTTGTAAATGAGGCTGCACTTCTCGCCGCCCGTCTGAACCGGAACCAGGTGATCATGCCCGATTTCGAGGAAGCGAAAGACAAGGTCATGATGGGAACGGCTCGTAAAACCCTCGTCATCACTGATGAAGAAAAACGTCTGACCGCATACCACGAAATTGGACACGTGCTTGTTTCGAAATTCGTTCCCGGCGCCGATCCAGTGCACAAGGTTTCGATCATACCACGCGGCAGATCGCTCGGATCCACACATTTTCTGCCCGCCGATGAAAAACACAACTGGTCTTACAGTTACTGTATTGGTAAACTGGCCGGTCTGCTTGGCGGCAGGGCCGCTGAGATCATCAAATTCGGCGAGGTGACCAACGGCGCGTCGAATGATATTGAGAACGCCACAAAAATGGCCCGCAAGATGGTCTGCGAATGGGGTATGAGCAAGCGCCTCGGCCCGCTCGCATTCGGAAGCAAAGAGCATGAAATATTTATTGGACGGGATCTCACGACGCATAAGGATTATTCGGAAGAAACGTCGGTGGCCATTGACCAGGAGATACGGAGGCTTGTGGAAACCGCCCAGCAAAACGCTGAATCGATAATCCGTGATCACATGGTGTCTCTGGAAGCGTTGACTGAAGAACTCCTGAAACGTGAAATGCTGACCAGAAATGAAATCGACCGGATTATGGACGGCGGAAGACCGCAGGGCAGGAGACCGGGTTTAAAAAGACGGCGTCGCCGACCGGATGAACCATCGAAACAGTCCAGGATCGCAGGTTCCGAGGCAGTTGTCCAGGAAACACCTGTCATGAAAGCGGAAACCGCTGTCAGGGAAACAACAGAACCTTCACAGTTACAGCCCGCGACCATTAACGTGCCGGGAAAAACGAGAAAAACATGGACAAGACACCGTCGGGTCCGCGTTGAAAAGAAGGAACGAACAGAGACCATACGTCCTGAAAGTTCCGAACCAGTCGAACTGGCGCCGAGTGAAAAATCGGAAACGTCTGAGGACACCGATACTAAACTCAGTGCGCGCAGAACGAGAATGATCCGCCTGAAAATCGGCGGCAGGAGAAAAACCATCAGGAAGGCGCCGGCACAAAAAATCAGACACATCAACTGAAAAACCATAACCATTTCGTTTTCCCGGACACCGAATAGAGAAAAAAACATGGACAGGGAAAAAATCAAGAAAGGTGTCATTTCGATACTGGAGGGGATCGGAGAAAATCCGGATCGTGAAGGTCTCCGTGATACACCCGCCCGTGTAGCCGATTTCTATGCGGAGTTTTTTGTGGGGCTTACAAAGAATCCGAAGGAAGAGATTCGCGTTTTCACCACGGAAAACCATGATGAGATGATTATCATTCGTGATGTCACCTTTACTTCTATGTGTGAGCACCATCTGCTACCATTTTTCGGCAGGGTACATATCGTTTATGTTCCCGACAACAATAAAATCGCCGGTTTTTCATCACTTATCAGGGCGGTTGAATCCATGGCGAA
>Ga0315284_10017379_pt1 | contig 10202 bp, 10 predicted proteins | sample YL17G09_16_MG_FD_203696 | JGI IMG/M metagenome (GOLD analysis project Ga0315284, IMG submission 203696) | Sediment microbial communities from Yellowstone Lake, YNP, Wyoming, USA - YL17G09_16 | ecosystem: Environmental > Aquatic > Freshwater > Lake > Sediment | place: USA: Wyoming | collected...
CGCATCCAGTATCCAGTCGTATAGGGGCCTGTTATTCTCGAATTCAAGCGTACAGATGGAATGTGTGATGCCTTCTATCGAATCCGAAAGGCAGTGGGCAAAGTCATACATCGGGTATATGCACCACTTATCGAGCGTGCGGTGGTGGTGTTCGCGCTTGATGCGATATAAGACAGGATCGCGCATTATGATGTGGGGGCTGGCCATGTCGATCTTTGCGCGGAGCGTCCGGCTTCCGTCCGGAAATTCGCCCTCCCTCATGCGCTTGAAGAGATCGAGGCTCTCGTCGGCTGAGCGGTTCCTGTTAGGGCTGCCCTTGCCCGGCGCGGTGAGGGTGCCGCGCGTGTCGCGGATCTCATCGGCGCTAAGGTCGCAGACATAGGCCCTGCCCCTTTTTATAAGTTCGGCGGCGGAATCGTATAGCTTGTCAAAATAGTCCGAGGCGTAAAAAAAGCGGTCCTGCCAGTCGAAACCTAGCCATCCGACATCCTCTATTATGGAATTTACGTATTCGATCTCTTCTTTTTCGGGGTTCGTGTCGTCCATGCGCAGGTTACACAGGCCTTTATAGTCGCGGGCTATCCCGAAATTGAGGCAGATCGCCTTGGCGTGGCCTATATGGAGGTAGCCGTTCGGCTCCGGCGGAAAACGCGTGTGGACTTTGCCTGCGAACCTTCCCGTGTGGTTATGTTCGTCTATTATCTCGCGTACGAAATTTGTTGTGGCGGGTTTTCCCATAATCTATGAAGTGGCTTTTCGCATCCTGTCCAGGACTTTTGATTTACCGAGGACCTCCATCATCTCAAAGAGGCCCGCGCCGGCGGTCTTCCCGCTTATCGAGACCCTCGTCGGGTGGATTATCTGGCCTGCCTTTAATTTTTTCTCTTCGGCCATAGAGCGGCATGCCTCTTCGATAGCGGCATGTGAAAATTCGTTTAATTTCTCGATCCTTGCCGCAAATTCCTGCAGGATCTGTTTGGATTCTGGTGATCTTAGGTGTTTTTCAACTCCCTTCTCGTCAACAGAATAAGCGTCGGTGAAAAAATAGTCGACGAGCAATGGAAACTCTGAAAGTGTTTTAATTCGCATCTTATATAAACCGATAACTTTAAGAAGTATTTCGTTTTTCACATCCCACTCGTACCCTTGCTTACGAATTTCGTTCCTAAGAAGAGGGAGAAGCTCGCCATTATTTTTCGCCATGATGTATTCGCCATTCATCCACTTCAATTTTGTGATGTCGAACTTCGCCTGGACGCCTTTCATATTGTTGATATCAAAAATTTTTATTGCCTCCGCCAGCGGGATTATCTCCCTATCGCCGCCAGGCGACCATCCTAAAAGAAGCAGGTAATTGACGAGCGCCTCCGGCAGAAAACCTTCCTTCTTGTATTCCTCTACGGAAACACCGCCATGGCGTTTCGATAATTTCGCGCCATCCATGCCCATAATAAGGGGCATGTGGCCAAATTGCGGCATCTGAAGGCCGAGCGCTTCGTAAAAAAGGACCTGCTTGGGTGTATTCGATACGTGGTCGTCTCCGCGGATGATGTGGGTTATGCCCAGATAGGCGTCGTCGATAACACAGCAGAAGTTATAGACCGGCGAGCCGTCGGACTTTATCATCACCTGGTCTTTTATCTCGTCCGTATTAAAGGCGATCTTGCCGTGTATCATGTCGTCGATCTCTATGACACGGCCCTTTTCTACCTTGAATATGAAGGCTGCGCCCTCGCGGTATGCCCTGCCCTGCCCGACGAGGCCTTCGGCCGCTTTGCGATAGACGTCGAACCGCTTCGACTGGTAGACCGGTTCCTCATCCCAGTCAAGGCCGAGCCACTCCAGGTCCTCGATTATCTCTTTAAGGAAGCGCTCTTCGGAGCGCGCGCGGTCGGTGTCTTCGATGCGCAAGATGAATTTCCCGCCGCTATGGCGGGCGAATATCCAATTAAAAAGCGCCGTCCTGGCGCTTCCTATGTGCAGGTAACCCGTGGGGCTTGGCGCGAATCGGACCCTTACCACTTATACCCCTTCTCTAACGCTTTTTTATTTTTCGCGAGCGCATCTTCCTTATTCTTTGACGCGCTTTCGAGCGCCGCAAGGACATGCTTCAAGGATATCATCTTCGATCTCTTCGTAAGCGCGCCGACCGCTATCATGTTGGCGCACCGTGTATCTCCTATCTGGTGGGCGATCTTTGTCATCGGGATATTCACAAAGGCCACCCCCTTCCTTTTGGAGGGATTGCCGGCAAGCGACTTATTGGATACGAGCACTCCGCCGTCCGTCAAGCGGGATTCATACTTTAAAAGGGATGGCCTGTTCATAACAACGAGTGCGGACGGATTCGTGACTATGGGGCTTGCGATCTCGCCGTCCGATATCTTCACCATCGAGTATGCGGTACCGCCCCTGACCTCAGCGCCGTAAGAAGGCATCCACGTCACTTCGCGGTCTGCAAGAAGCCCTGCATGGGCCAGGAGCTTTCCCATGAACATGATACCCTGCCCTCCGAAGCCCGCACAGAAGATCTCCTCGCAACGCACTGGTTTCGTTGCGCGTTGCACGTTGTGCGTTAAGCGTTTTATTTTTTTATTTTTCTTTTTTTTAATCATTCTTTATTACCAGTTACGAGTTACGTTTTTTTAGCAGCTCTTTATGACCCCGAGTGGATAGAACGTCGAGACTTCGTTCTTTATCCTGTCGGCGGCCTGGATCGGCGTCATGCCCCAGTATGTCGGGCACATCGAAAGCACTTCGACTATGGAAAAACCCTTATTGTCGATCTGCATCTTGAACGCCTTGTGGATAGCACGCTTCGCCCGCAAGGTCTCCTGCGCGCTGTGGACCGATACGCGCTCGACGTATTTCGCGCCCGGCAGGACCGCGATCATCTCGAGTATCTTAAGCGGATACCCTTCTCGCCTCAGGCTTCTTCCGCCCGGCGTCGTGGCCGTCTTTTGTCCGGCAAGGGTTGTCGGAGCCATCTGGCCGCCCGTCATGCCGTAGACGCCGTTATTTACAAATATGACTGTTATATTTTCGCCCCGGTTTGCCGCGTGGATTATCTCGGAGGTACCGATAGCGGCGAGGTCCCCGTCGCCCTGATAAGTAAAGACGATATTTCCCGGGAGCACGCGTTTTATTCCGGTCGCGACCGCGGGCGTTCTGCCGTGGGCGGCCTCTGTTACGTCAAAATCCCAGTAGTCATACGCAATGACCGCGCAACCGACCGGCGCGACCCCTATCACGCGTTCCCGGATCCCGAATTCATCGATCGCCTCGCATATGAGCCTGTGGATTATCCCGTGTCCGCAGCCGGCGCAGTAATGGTTCTCGACATCGCGTAAGGATGCGGGAAGAGATACGCCTCCGTCATTGCGAGGGCGCGAAGCCCCGCCCTTTCTGAAGAAAGGGCGGGACGAAGCGCCCGAAGCAATCTCTTTTTTTAGATTGCTTCGGCCCTTCGGGCCTCGCAATGACGATTTTTTTCTTTTCTTCATGCAAGCGCCTCGATCCGCTGTAATATCTCATCTTCCGACGGGATGCCGCCGCCCATCCTGCCGTAGAACTCCACGTCGGCCCGCCCGTTCACTGCGAGCCGCACATCTTCGACCATCTGGCCGGAGCTCATCTCCACGACGAGGAACTTTTTAGTCCTTGCGCACGCCTCCCCTATCAGCTTATCCGGGAACGGCCAAAGTGTAACCGGCCTGATGAGGCCGACCTTTAGATTCCTGGCGCGCGCTTTCTCCATCGCGGCCTTGGCGATCCTCGCGACAGAGCCGTATGCCACCAGTATAATATCGCTGTCCTTAATATTATGCGTAACGGCGCGTGTTTCTACGGACTTCATCGCGTTAAATTTTTCCTGCAACTTCTTGTTGTGCTCTTCGAGAGCGCCTTCCGCCAGGATAAGAGATTTTATAATATTGGGTTTGCGGCCGCGGCAGCCTGTGAGCGCCCACGGTTTGCTCGTCGCTCGTCGCTCGTCGCTCGTCGCTCGTATTTCGATGGGTTCCATCATCTGGCCGATCAGGCCGTCGCCGAGGATGAATACCGGGTTTCTGTACTTATCGGCAAGATCGAAGGCAAGATACGTATGGTCCAATAACTCCTGCGCCGAGGCCGGCGCGAAGACGATCATTTTGTAATCGCCGTGGCCGCCGCCCTTTACCGCCTGGAAATAATCGCCTTGCGACGGCGCGATGTTGCCGAGGCCGGGCCCGCCCCTTTGTATGTTGACGATGACGGCCGGAAGCTCGCATCCGGCGAGATACGAGATGCCCTCCTGTTTCAGGCTGATGCCCGGGCTCGACGATGAAGTCATCGCCCGTTCTCCGGCGGCCGCCGCGCCGAATACCATGTTTATCGCCGCTAATTCCGACTCCGCCTGTATGAAGACGCCGTCGGTCTCATTTAAACGCTTTGCCATGTATGCGGTGAGTTCGTTCTGAGGTGTGATCGGGTAACCGGCATAGAATTTGCAGCCGGCCAGGATCGCCCCTTCGCCGCACGCCTCATTTCCGCACATAAGTAACTTGCGCATAGCCATAGATAGTATTTACCTATATACCGTAATTCCGCAATCAGGGCAGATGACGGCGCACATACCGCAACCCGTGCACTTACCGCCCGCGAAATACGCAGGTTTTACACCCTTAACGTTCATCTCGGTCGCAACCTTGATAAGTCCGTTAGGGCAATTCACTACGCAGAGGTAGCACCCCTTACATCTGTCTTTATTTATCTTTACCTTCGCCATTTTATATAAACTCTCTTATAATTACATCGCAAATAGCGCCGGGTGTCAAGTCATACTTTGAGAATAGCTCGGACCTTTTGCCATGTTCGATAAATTTGTCCGGCAGGCCAAACCGCCTCACTTTCGCGCCTTTGATATCCGCGTTCGCCGCGGCCTCCAGCACAGCGCTGCCGAATCCGCCGTCCAGAACACCGTCTTCCAGCGTTATAATGCGCTTGACATCGTTAAAAAGCGCCTTGATCAACTCTTCGTCAATAGGTTTTACGAACCTGGCATTCACGACGCCGGCATCAATGCCCTTTTTTGCCAGAAGGACGCGCATCTTTAAGGCGGTTTCGAGCATGCCCCCGATCGAGATTATCGCCAGGTCCTTTCCTTTTTTAATAACTTCGGCCTTACCTGTTTCAATCGGCGAAATGCCTGACCCCAGCGGCCCCATAGACCCTTTAGGATAACGGATCGCAACTGGTGACCCAAGTCTGAAGGCGAATTCAAGCATTTCTTTGAGTTCCTCCGGCGTCGCCGGCGCCATCAGCGTGAGATTCGGCATGTGCCGTAAGTACGCTATATCGAACGCGCCGTGGTGCGTAGGGCCGTCTTCTCCGACGAGGCCGGACCTGTCGAGACAGAATATGACCGGCAAATTTTGCAGGCACACATCGTGTATTATCTGGTCGTATCCTCTTTGCAAAAATGTCGAATATATCGCGACGACCGGCTTAAATCCCGCCCTGGCAAGCCCCGCGGCCAACCCGACGGCATGTTCTTCCGCTATACCCACGTCGAAAAAGCGCTCCGGGAATTTTGCCGCGAAATCATTAAGGCCGGTGCCGTCTACCATAGCCGCGGTCACGCCGACGATCTTCGGATCGGACCCGGCAAGTTCCGCCATTTTGTCTCCGAAGGCCTGCGTGAATGTCCCGGCTGTTGCGTCAGCGGCCGTCTCACCGGTCTCGACCTTAAAAGGCGCTATGCCGTGGAACGCGCTGGGGTCCTTTTCGGCCGGGACATAGCCCTTACCCTTTCTGGTTATGACGTGGATGAATACCGGCTCATCCAGATTCATCAGGTTCCTGAATGTAAAGATGAGCTCGTTAATATTATGGCCGTTTATCGGGCCGAAGTACCTGAATCCCATCTCCTCAAACAGCATCCCGGGGATGAGAAGGTTCTTCAACCCTTCCTCGAGTTTCCTCGCCGCGCGGTATGCCCGGAACCCGAAACGGGGTATGCGCTTTACCAGCTTCTCGACATCGACGCGTATCTTGTTGTAAGCGGGGTTGGCGATGATCCTGTTGAGGTACCTGGAAAGCGCGCCGACAGAGCGCGAGATGGAAAGCTCGTTGTCGTTCAATATTACTATTATATCCTTTTTGGCGTGGCCCGCGTGATTCAGGCCTTCGAACGCCATGCCGCCGGCGAGCGCCGCGTCGCCTATGACGGCGATAACTTTGTTCCTTTCGCCCTTAAGGTCGCGGCCCAGGGCGAGCCCCAGCGCCGTCGAAATGGATGTTGAGCTGTGGCCTGTAGTAAAGACGTCGTATTCCGGGCTTTCGTCCTTATTGGGAAATCCGCTTAGGCCTCCTATCTGCCTCAGGGTCGAAAACCTCTTGAGCCGGCCCGTCAGGATCTTATGGGCGTAGGCCTGGTGGCCGACGTCCCATAATACGACATCCTTGGGTGTCTCAAAGACGTAATGCAACGCTACGGCAAGTTCGACAGCCCCCAGGCTTGACGCAAGATGGCCGCCGGTCTTAGATACCGTGTTCAGCATCTCATCGCGGATTTCCTGAGCAACCGTCGGAAGATCGGTCATTTTTAATTTACGCAGGTCGCTTGAGCCGTTGATCCGGTCTATTATACGTTCCATATTAAATCCGCTATCTTCCTTAGATCATCAGCGGCGGCGAATATCTTCAGTCCGCCCTTCGCTTTTCTGATAAATTGGCCCGCTTCGCGCCGCGCGCTCGAAGCATCGGAAATACCGAGCTCCTTTTTATCGGTTAAATCGTCAGCGAGCTGGAAGGCCATCCCTATATTGGCGCCGTATCCGGCCATCGCCTTTATCTTTTTTTCAGAGGCGCCGGCGCATATAGCTCCGATCTTTGCGGCAGCCTCAAACAGCTTCGCTGTCTTGAGGCGATTTATGATAGCTATATTTTTATACTTCGCGATGTCCAAGACCTGCCCGCCGACCATGCCATGCGTGCCGGCGGCCTCGGACAATTCCCGTATCGCCCTTACCGCAATTTTCGGCGCTAAATCGTCCGCCAGTATATTGAACGCGAGCGTCAATAAAGCGTCGCCCGCGAGTATCGCGTTCGCCTCGCCGAATTTTTTGTGGCAGGAGGGTTTCCCGCGCCTGAAATCGTCATCGTCCATTGACGGCAGGTCGTCGTGGATCAGGGAATAGGTGTGGATGAGCTCGACTGCGCAGGCGGCCGCAAGCGCGTCGTGGTTCTTTCCTCCGCACGTTTTGCACGCCTCGAGAACGATGATCGGCCTTATCCTTTTCCCGCCAGGAAAGACGCTATAGCGCATGGCTTTGTGTAGGATTTGCGGTTTTTCCGACACCCTCGGCAGTCTCTTGCTAAGTTCTCTGTCAATTAATCTTTTTAAAGTAGTAATACTCATACCCTATACCCTAAAAAAGCCCTTCTTCCTTCGCCTTTTTCTTTTTTGATTCCGCCGGTTTAGATTCAGCTTCCGCTTCCTTCTCGTCGAAATCTTTCAGCTCGACGGACCCGTCTTCCGATTTAAGCAATATCTCCACCTTCTTCTTCGCCACCTCGAGCTTCTTTGAGCACATCCTGGAAAGCCGTATGCCCTCTTCGTACTTCTCCATCGCCTCGTCAAGCGAAAGATTTCCGTCCTCGAGATCTCCGACTATCTTTTCCAGTTTTTTCAGCGCCTCTTCAAATTTCATCTCTGTTCCCATACATCCTCCACTTTTGCCCTGAACTTTCCCCGTCCGAGCTGTGTCTCGACCGAATCGCCTTTCTTAAGCGATTTCGCATCTTTCACGATAACACCTTCCGGAAGTTTCGCGGTGACGCTATAACCTCTGTCCAATATGGCAAGCGGCGATAGCGCCCCAAGCTTACCCGCGGCATGCCTGAAGCCCTCCGAACGTATTTTTACAAGGTGGTCTATGCCGAGCGCGATATCCTTGGAAAGGTCGTCAACCCTCTGCCCGTACTGCGCGATCAGGTTTACGAGCTGTTTCAATACATAGCTCTCCCTGAGTGTTGCGAGCCTGTGGCCCAGGATATCGATCTTGTTCTGCAGCGCATTTTTTAATCTCGTCGCGGCCGTATCGATAAGTTTCTCAAGGTCCTCTTTCTTCGGAATAACCAGCTCCGCTGCGGCCGATGGCGTCGGGGCGCGGAAATCCGCGACAAAATCCGATATCGTATAGTCCACTTCGTGTCCGACGGCGCTTATTACGGGTATCCGGGATTCAAATATCGCGCGCGCGACGACTTCCTCGTTAAACGGCCAGAGGTCTTCGAGCGAGCCTCCGCCGCGCCCCACGATCATCACGTCTATATTCTTCAGCTTGTTGAATAACTTTATTGCCGCGGCAATTTCATCCTTGGCGTCTTCGCCCTGGACCTTGACGGGATTGATTATTATTTCGACATTGGAAAACCTGCGCCTCGTAACGTTCAAGATGTCCCTTATCGCCGCGCCTGTCGGGCTCGTCACGACGCCTATCCTCGTCGGGAGGAACGGTATCGTCACTTTATATTTAGGGTCGAACAGCCCTTCCTTCTGCAGTTTTTCTTTCAGCTGCTGGAATTGCAGCTGCAGTGCGCCGATGCCCTTCGGCTCGATCTCCCCGACTATGAGCTGGTAATCGCCGCGCGCCTCATATACGCTTATAGATCCAAAACAGATGACCTTCATGCCGTCTTTGGGCTTGAATTTTAGCTTGGCGTTCGAGCGCGCGAACATCGCGCATTTAAGGCTCGCGCCCGCGTCTCGAAGAGAAAAATACATGTGCCCCGAGGAATGCAGGACGAAGTTCGATATCTCGCCCTCGATCCACACGCCTGGAAACGAGTCCTCGAGTATGACGCGTATATATTTCGTCAGCTCGGAAACCGAATATATATGTTTCTCTTTCTGCTCGTTCATCATTCTTTCGTCATTGCGAGCCCCGAAGGGGCGAAGCAATCTAATAAATTTTCCCGGGTCCTGTCTCGGGCCGCCTTTCGGTCTTTTAAAGGCGGCCTCGTATGGGGTTTACACTCAACTATCTATAGAGAGGGGTATCTTTCACGTCCCGCTTTTCGCGGGACTGGTAACCCCATCCCATATGCACTCGGCCGCCTTTTTCAAGACCTCAAGGCTGGGCCCTCGCCACCCGGAAAAATTTTTGCCAACATTGACGGGTCCCTCAAGGGGACCGTCGCCTCCAACAGAATCCGATCTTTTTTTGTTTAACTGAATGCCGATTCTACCATCGATAGCCGTGGCGGCATTTAAGTCTTGACCCGGACAAGAAATGGTTTACTCGCTATGATTCGATTTCTGCTGGATAATTTTTTCCATGTGCTGTTTGAGCCATGCATTGTCAGGAAATTTACTTAGAGCTTCCTTCGCGGTTTCCAGTTCGGCCGATGTATTACCGAGATTATCGTAAGAAATTACTAAACCTGCATAAATCTCACTTATCACCAAACTTGATAAGTTTTTAATGCTACCAATCCTGTTTTTCAATAATAAATAATATTTCAGCGCAGATTCATAATCGTTGAAGGTAAGACCAGCCATGGCACGAAAATAAATTAACAAATCCGTATTAGACATAGACATATATTTAAAAACGTTGAGAGAATGAGGAGAATTTTTAAGCATTCCGACAGTAACTTGCTCAAATTTATTATTGGGATAGCGCTTTGTTAGATACTCCATATCTTTTATCAACTTTTCGGAATCTTTTTTGTCTTTACTACCTAGGGCGCCAAAAAAACAATTCATAATGATAACACACCTCGCATCGCTTGCATATTTACTATTGGGGAAGTCGGTGGTAAAACTCCATAATTTATTTCCATTTTTTGTTGCCAGTAGCAATTCTTTTGATTCTAACGATGCCTTTTCCGGTACATTTTTTAAAGCATTTAAATAGTTTTGTACTCTTTCTATAAATATTTGTTCGTCAGATTGAAAAAATTTTCCATCCGAAAATATGGCCATATCCGCAAAGGCGGATGTTGTCAAAAAAAGACTAAGAATAATTGCTGCTATATAAATCAGTTTATTTTTTCTCATATTCCCGTCTCCTCGGAAAAAATTTTTTCGTCTCTCGTCGCAGGCGGAACTTTTGTGGTCCGCCTGGAGCGACTGTTAAAAATTTTGACACATTGGGGCGATTTAGACAGGCCGGACAAACTGCACCATATATACCTAGTTGGCAGGTTGGACGGCA
>Ga0315284_10017380_pt1 | contig 10202 bp, 6 predicted proteins | sample YL17G09_16_MG_FD_203696 | JGI IMG/M metagenome (GOLD analysis project Ga0315284, IMG submission 203696) | Sediment microbial communities from Yellowstone Lake, YNP, Wyoming, USA - YL17G09_16 | ecosystem: Environmental > Aquatic > Freshwater > Lake > Sediment | place: USA: Wyoming | collected...
CGCTGCGGACCGCCGACAATCAACTGGTCCTCCGCGTGGATTCTCCGGATGAGGCCGATCGCAACCTCGTCGAACTCTTCAAGGACGCCGGCTGGCACGCGCTGGCCGTCGATCGGCAGCACGCCGTTTTGAAGCAAGAAGCGGCGGTCAACGGCCGGTGGTCCAGGGATGACCTGGCTGCACCCCGGGCGGAACAATTGGATATGAAGAAACTCGCGCCCGGCGGCGTGTACTACCGGGCCACGCGCAACGGCGAGAATGTCTGGCTTGTCCTGGCCGACCGCGACAGCATCTCCCGCTTCGGCAGCCGGTTGGCCCAGGCGCAGGGGCTGACCGTTGCGGATGGGTCCAGCGCCGAGTTTCTCCCCATTCGCGGCCTGCAGGAGCAACTCCGGGAGTCCCAGCCTGCCAAGGCGAATGAGCCTGCCCTGCGCCTCGTGGGCGGGAAAGGCCCCGCGCCGGAAGACCTGGCGCAGAAAGAGCCGGCCCCGAGGCCGGCGCCGGCGATGAAACCGACTGCCGGCGCGGCCGATGGCGGGAAACAGATGGAGGGCGTCGCCGCAGGCGAGCCCGCTGTGCCGCCGGGTTGGTCGATGCGGGAAAAATCCGGACAGACCGCGGCGCCCGCCGCCGGTCCGCCTGTGCCGGCCACGCCCGCCGCGACCGCGGCGCCTGCGCCGGCTGCTGTGCCGGCCGAATCGCAGCACAGATACGGTGGTCAGGCCCCCCAGCCTGCTCCCGGCGCGCCCCTGCCCGTGGCTGCGGCAAGCCAGCCGAAGAAGCCCTCCTATTCGGAGCAGGAAGGTGGCAGAAAATTCGGAATCTCGGGAGGCGGAGGGGCAGGCGGCGCACCGGTCAAGGATGCCGCGGGCCTTGCCGGGGCGAAGGCTGAATCGAAGTTGCAGATGATGCGGGAGGCGAGCGGGCCGGGCCAGGCCCAGACAGTAACCGAGGCCGCCCAGCGTCCACCCGACCGCATTCTCCTCGTCATCCGCGTTCAGCCGGTCCTAGCCGACCGTGCCGAGGTCCGTCAAGCCGTGCCGGCCGCAACGCAGCCTGCCGAAAAGCCCGCGCCGTAACCGGCGCGCACCGGCCCCACCGCAGCAAACCCGTCAGCGAATCATCGGCAGGACGTAGGTGTTAGGCGCATCCGAACGCGATGTGGCACGGCTGGCTTGTCCAGCCGTGGAAAACGTCACGGGCCTTCCGCCACGGCTGGGCAAGCCAGCCGTGCCACATCGCAGTGAGGACGCTAATCGCTGCCGGACGAACCATTGGCAGGGGCTCAGGGCGTCTTGGGGGCCTTCTTCGGGCCTTCGACTCCGAAGAACTCCAGCGCCTCTTTCTTGGCCTTGACGTCGCGGATTCGCTTCTCGAGCGACTCCGGCCAGTACTTCTGCTCGAACTTCTGCTTGATCTCTTCGAGTTTGGCGAGGGCGGCGGCGAACTTCTCGGACTTCTCGAGTGCGGCCTCCTCCTTCAGCAGGTCGGCAATGGCCGTCGAAATCTGTTCCGGGGGGACGGCGGTCGGCGCCGGGACGGTTCCGCCCGGTGTCGTCGGCGGCACGACGGCCGAGGCCGCCACCTTTGCCTGGAGTTCCTGGATCATCTGGTCCAGGTTGATGCGTTTGCGCACGAGGTCCGCGGGGTACGTCGAGGCGATCTGCGTGTACGCCTTCAGCGCATCGGCCGCCTTGCCGGCGGTGCGAAGGGCGTCGGCCTGGGCCAGGTCGGCCGCGAGTTTTTCGTCCAACTGCTTGGTGCGGACGGCTTTGGCCTGGTCCTCGCGGAGGGTGCCCTCCATTTTTTCGACACTGACGCCGAGCGACTTCAACCACGCCCGGTCGTCCGGCCCGATGTTCCGCAAGACCGCCAGGGCATCGTCGGACTTCGACTCGGAGGCCAGGCCCTCGGCCATCTCGAGGCGTTCCTTGAGCTTCGCCAGGCGGTCCTTACGCTCCTCCTGGGCCTTCTGCTGGAGAAGATCCTGCTTGCGGAGCTGCCAGGTGGTGTCGCCCGTCTTGGCGATGATGACGTCGTAGATGGCGATGGCGCGGGTGTAGTCCTTGGCCTGCGCGGCTGCCGAGGCCTCGGTCAACTGCTGGTTCACCCACTCGTTGCTGACCTGCGTGTTGCCCGTGCCTGCGGCGGTCTCGGGGCTGCGGCCGCTCAGGCGGTCCCGGATACCGCCGACGTTGGCATAGTACAGGATCAGGCCGATCGGCAGGAGCGTGACACACGCCAGCACCAGGACGAGCCAGAAGCGAGATGCGCGGCGGCGAGTGACTCCGATGCGGCTGGCTCGTTCCGCCGGCGGTGATGCATCCGCCATGGCGGCGGCTGCGGCGGCTGCGGCGGCCGTCACCATCTTGGGGGGCTCCGGCGGCTCCGGCGGCCCGCCGGCGCCGGCGGTGGATGCGGCGGCCGCAACGGCGGCAACCTGCGGCGTCGGGGCCGACTGCGCCAGTTGCTTCTCCATCTCGTGCGAGGCCCGATGGAAAGGATCCCGTACCATGTCCGCCGGGATGCCCGGCCGCGGATCACCCAGCCGCGTGTTCATGTTCAGTTGGCACCGCGTGCAGTAGGTGTCCTCGGGCTTGGCCTCCGCGAAGCAGTGCGGGCAGTGGCCGAGGTACTTTGCGAGGCGCGGCGCCTCGGCGGCGTACAGCCAGTCCTGCTGGGTCGTCGGGCCGCGGACGATGGAGTCGGCCCGGATGCGACCCTTCTCGATCATCTTGATGAGGGTCTCGAAGGTTACCCCGCGGGCGCTTGGGTTGCGGGGGTCCAGGTAAAACCAGTCGCCCATGACCTCGCGCGAAGCCCGGCGGACGGCCAGCGAGAAGGACGTCTTGCAGTGTGGGCACCGTTCGTCCGTCCGGCCGATGACCTGGCTGCAGTAGACGCAGGGGGCTTTGTCGGAGGTCCAGGGCCCTTTGGCGCCGGGGCTATTGGCTGTCGAGTCCATAGACGTCCTCATCGGCGAGAGTCCGCCGCGCAGTTCGCGGACAAGGCGCCGCTGCTGCGTGTCGAACGTGCCAGAGATTATAATAGAGAACCCGCGGCTGTGTCAATCGGCGATCCGGGCGGCATTCATTTCGGCGAATGTGCCCCTGCCACACCCCCTCTTTTTTCGACGCATTTTTTGCTTTTTGCCAAATATCAGTTATACTACGCTCGGAGATTAAGGGGGTTGAGGCAAAGCAAGGCTTGCTGCGCACCTCTTGCTTTTCCCCAGCCTGGGTTATCGTGCGCCTAGTGCCGTTCCATGCGGTCGCGGAGTCCGCATGCGCGGCAGGCGGGGTGGGCTGCGCGTCGAGAAGGGGTAGTACTGTTTCCAGGGGAGGTACTCTCATGCGGCATCTTTTGACGGGTATTGTTGTCGCCATGCTGGCCGGCCTGGTTCTCACGTCGTCCGCCTCGGCGATCACCATTTATGATGTAAAGACCGATTCATGGTCTGCGGCCGGGGGCGACCCCTACGACTGGTCCAACGGAGGCAAATACGGGTTGAGCGGCTACAGCCTGATGTGGACTAACATCGATGCCGTGACGGGTAAGTTCCTTGCCGGCCGCCCGACGGGCCACTATACCGACAACTGGAAGCCGGCCAACCCCGCGTGGCTCATCTTCAAGACCGGAACGCCCAACACGGGCAACGGCACCGGCCCCTATCAACCTTCCGGCACTCTGTCGGGCACTGTCATTCCCCGCCTCTACACACTGGAATCCTGGGACAAGAGCCGGGAATTCGACTTCTCGATCTACTTCTATGACCCCGGCCTTACGGCTACAGGCAGCGAGTTGGTGGCTTCCGTCATCCTGACGGGCAACTTTGGCACCCATGCCGGCCCCACCCTTCTCAAGGATCCGTTTAACTTCCAGACCCTGACCGCCGACCAGGTTCACGCGGGGACCATGATCACCTTCGACGTTGGCGCCGCCGCGGGGGAAGAGGTCGCCGTTACCATCGAAACCAAGGGCACCTATGCGGCCGGCTTCTTCCTCGACAATGTCAAGGACTGGACGCCGCCTGTGACGACGTCGTTGTCGGACCCGCCGCCGGCGGTTATGCCGGAACCCGCAACCATGGCGCTGCTGGCCCTCGGCATGGGCGGCATCGTGATGCGGCGCCGCCGCCGGTAGCGCCGTCCGGCGTCAGGCTGATTGTGCCGTCCAGGAAGCGCGAATTTGTAGACGGCCTGTTATATTAATCCGGCCATGAAATAGCGCCTATTGTGTCTGCTTACATAAGGAGGAGGGGTATGTTCATCCGTGCTGCAAGCCTCATGTGCGTTCTGGCCTTGGCGGCCATCCTCGTGCCGGCCCAGGTTGATGCGGCTACCGTCGTCCGGGTTACTATGATCGCGGGAGGCAGTTTCGACATCGAACTGAACGACAACACGCCACTGCACCGCGACAACTTCCTACAGTACGTCAACGCCGGCAAGTACACCAACACCATCTTCCATCGCAGCGATCACAGCATCAACGTCCTCCAGGGCGGCGGGTTCACCCTTCCGGCCAATCCTGACACCTCCTTCCTGGATAGCGTTGTGACCTACGCCCCCGTTCCGTATGAATACGGTGTCGTCACCGACTGGTCGAACACCATTGGAACGATCGGCGCCGCCCGGACAACCGACCCCAACAGCGCGACCTCGGGGTGGTTCATCAACCTGGCCGACAACAGTTCGATTTTCGACGACAGAGTCCGGCCGGGCGACGGCTACACCGTCTTTGGAAGGATCATCTCGGGTTTGGACGTCGCGCAGCAACTCTTTGCCGCCAAGGTCTGGGACTGGGACCTGGTAGTTAACGACAAGGCGCACCCGGAAAGTGCGCTACCGGTGAGCCGGCTTCCCCTGGAGTCGTCCTATGACGGCGGCCGCTGGCCCATGCAAGACGAGTTCCTGGCCATCAATAGCACCCTGGTTGTATCGACGACTTCTCTCGCCGCACCCGTCCCCGAACCGGCCACGATTGCGCTGCTTGCCCTCGGCCTGGGCGGCCTCCTGAGGCGGAGGTTCCGCAAGTAGCGCCTCCTGACGCCTGACGACATCCCATCGGGGCGGCCCATTGCGGCTGCCCCGTTCTCTTTTGGTCCGGCCCCGCGTATAATCAACCGGCTTGCGGCCAAACGCCTGCGCGAAGTTGCCCGCGCCACTCTCCGAAAGGCCGATGGAAAAGCCCATGTCTCTTTTCAGCACCGGGAAACCGATCGCAGCCGATCCGGCCGTGCGCAGGCGAATCCGCGTCCGCGGCATCGTCCAGGGCGTGGGGTTCCGGCCGACGGTCTACCGCCTGGCGACCGAGCGCGGCCTGGGCGGCTGGGTGCTGAACGACGCCGAGGGCGTGTTGATCGAACTCGAAGGCCCCGCCTCCCGCGTCGACGATTTCCTGGCCAACCTGCGGGGTCATCCGCCCCCCCTGGCCGAGATCACCGCGATTGAACCGAGCGACATTGCCCCGTGCGGCGAAACCTCTTTCGGCATCGGCCCGTCGGCCGGCGGCGAGAAGACGGCCCTCATCTCTCCCGACACGGCCGTCTGCCCCGATTGCCTCCGCGAAATGACCGACCCGCGCGACCGCCGATACCGGTACCCGTTCATCAACTGCACCAACTGCGGGCCGCGGTACTCCATTATTATCGACATTCCTTATGACCGGCCGAAGACCACGATGCGGGCCTTCGCGATGTGCCCGTCGTGCCTCCGCGAATACGAAGACCCCGCCGACCGGCGGTTCCATGCCCAGCCGAACGCCTGCCCGGCGTGCGGGCCGCGCCTCGTGCTTCGCGATTCTCAAGGGGCCCCGGCGCAGTGCGACGCCCCTGTCCTGGCGGTCCGCCTGGCGCTGCTGGCCGGCCGCATCGTAGCCGTCAAGGGTCTGACGGGCTTTCACCTGGCCGCCGATGCCCGCAATGAGGCCGCCGTACGCGAACTCCGCCGCCGCAAGGGCCGCGACCAGAAGGCCTTCGCCATGATGGGCGCCTCGGTCGAATCGATCGCCCTCCGCGCCGCTGTCGGAGACGCGGAGCGGGCGCTGCTGGAATCCCGCGAGCGCCCGATCGTGCTCCTCGAGAAACGCCCCGGCCACGACCTCTCGCCGCTCGTCGCCCCGGCCAGCCCGTACTTCGGCTTCATGCTGCCGTATGCGCCGCTGCACTACCTCCTCTTCGAGAACGATTTTCCGCCGATGGTGATGACCAGCGGCAACCTGTCCGAGGAACCCATCTGCCGCGAGGACGAAGAGGCCCTCACGCGCCTCGGCGGCATCGCGGACCTGTACCTGATGCACGACCGGCCGATCCACACCGTCTGTGACGACTCGGTGATGACGATCCAGCGCGGCCGGCCGCTGATGCTCCGCCGGGGCCGCGGCTTTGCTCCGCGGCCGATTACGATGCCCGTGGAATCGCCCGAGCCGATCCTGGCCGTCGGCCCGGAACTGAAAAATGCGGTGTGCCTCCTGCGCGGCCGGCAGGCGTTCGTCAGTCAGCATATCGGCGACCTGAAGAACGCCCTTGCGGCCGGGTACTTCGAGGCCACCATCAACAAGATCGAGCGCCTGCTGGAAGTCCGGCCGCAGACGATCGCCCACGACCTGCATCCCGGGTACTTTTCGACGCGCTACGCGCGGCGGCGGGCATCGGAGATCCGGGAGCGCATCCGCCTCATCGGCGTTCAGCATCACCACGCCCACGTCGCCGCCGTCATGGCCGAGAACGCCCTGGCGGGTGAAGTGATCGGCCTGGCGATGGACGGCACGGGCTACGGCCCCGACGGCACGATCTGGGGCGGCGAGGTCCTGCGGGCCTCGGCCGCACGCTTCGAGCGGCTCGGGCACCTGGCCTACGTGGCGCTGCCGGGCGGTGATGCCGCCATCGAGCACCCCGTGCGCATCGCGTGGGCGCTTCTGGTGCAGGCGTACGGCCTGGCGGAGGCCCTGCGCCACCGTGCGGGGCGGGTCGCCCAGGCGGCCGAGAAAGACCTGCGGCTGTGGGCCGAGATGATTGAGAAGGGCGTCAACTCGCCGCTGGCGTGCGGCCTGGGGCGGCTGTTCGACGCCGCCAGCGTGCTGGCCGATGTTTGCTCCGATAACTCGTACGAAGGCCAGCCGGCCGTGGAACTCGAAGGCGCCGCCGAAGATCAGCCCGACAACATCGCGCCGTACGAGTTTGGTATCATCGAGGCCGATGATCGCTTAGCCGCGGGTATTATTAATGATGACGTTAATTCCGCCTGCTCAGCCGCGGGTATTATTAATGATGACGTTAATTCCGCCTGCTCAGCCGCGGGTATTATTAATGATGACGTTAATTCCGCCTGCTTAGCCGCGAGTCGAAGACGAGCGCGTTCCGTTGGCGCCGGCGCCGGCGAGGCCGCTGTCGCGCCGCAAGGCTGGGTCATCGACACGCGCCCCCTGATTCGCGGCATCGTGGCCGACGTCGAGGCCGGCCGCGCTCGGGCGGAAACGAGCGCCCGGTTCCACGCCACCGTGGCAGCGATGCTGCTGGCGGCCGCGCGGCGAGCGCGCGAGGAGTCGGGCCTGGGTCGCGTCGCCTTGGCTGGCGGATGCTTCGCCAACAACCGGCTCGTGCGGACGCTGGCCCCGGCCCTGGAGGCCGGGGGTTTCGAGGTGTACGTGCACCGCGAGGTTTCGCCCGGCGATGGAGGCGTGGCCCTCGGCCAGGCCTACGTCGCCGCCGCGCGACTTTGCGAGCAACGCGAACCGAAAGTTTAGCCATCGCCGCACACGGCGACGCAACAAGTGAGGTGAAGCATGTGCCTAGCCGTTCCAGGACAAGTCGTTTCGCGTGATGCGATGATGGGCGTCGTGGATGTCCGCGGCAACCGCTTGCGGGCGGGCCTCGCGCTGGTACCCGAAGCCCAGCCCGGCGACTGGGTGCTCGTGCACGCCGGCTTCGCCATCACCCAGGTGACCCCCGAAGACGCCGCCGAAACCAACAAACTTCTCGATCAGATGGACGGCATCGGCTGACGGGCGCCGCGCCGGGCCGTTCGAGCCCGCCGCGGGAGCGGCGGGGTATACTCTTAGGCCGGCACGCATGCAAAGCAGGCGAACTAATGGATAGCGCTCAGATCGAAAAACTGAAGAACGAAATGGCCGCCTCCGCCCAGGCCGTCGCCGGCTCGGCGCCGATCGTCCTGATGGAGATCTGCGGCACGCACACTGTCGCCATACGCCGGACCGGCCTGCGGTCGCTCCTGCCGAAGCGCGTGCGCCTCGTCAGCGGCCCGGGTTGCCCCGTCTGCGTCACGAGCCAGGGCACGGTCGATGCCCTCGTCGACCTGGCCGGCAAGCCGGGCGTTACCGTGGCCACGTTCGGCGACATGATCCGCGTGCCCGGTACGCGCTGGAGCCTGGAACGCCGCAAGGCATCCGGCGGTAGCGTGGCAATCGTTTACTCCGTGCTCGAGGCGCTGGACCTGGCGCGCAAGCGGCCCGAGCAGCAGGTGGTCTTTGCCGCCGTCGGCTTCGAGACCACCGCTCCCGGCACGGCCGTGGCCATTCAGATGGCCAAGGCCGAGGGCCTGAAGAACTTCTCGATCCTGTGCGGCCACAAGTGGGTCGTTCCCGCGATGGACGCCCTCCTGGCGGGCGGCGAGGTGCGGATCGACGGCTTCATCTGCCCCGGCCACGTGAGCGTCGTCATCGGCAGCCGCGCGTACGAACCTGTTGTGGCCCGGTACCGGCGGCCGTGCGTCGTCGCGGGCTTTACGGCCGAGCAGGTCCTCCGGGGCGTTGCGGCGATCCTCATGCAACTTGCGCGGGGCAAGGCGCGCGTCGAAAACGTCTACGCCGAGGCCGTGCGGCCGGAGGGGAACCTCCAGGCGATGAGCATCATCCGCCAGGTCTTCGAGCCGGTCACGGTCACGTGGCGCGGCCTGGGCGCCATCCCCGAGAGCGGCATGGGCCTGCGCCCCGAGTACGCCGCCTTCGACGCCGCCAAGCGACTGGGCGTCCCCTGGCCGCCGGCGGAGGAGGGGACGGGCGAGCACGGTTGCCGTTGCGGCGACGTCATCCGCGGCGCCATCGAGCCGCACGACTGCCCGCTGTTCTCCAAGGTCTGCACGCCCGCCCACCCCATTGGCCCGTGCATGGTCAGCCGCGAAGGCTCGTGCCAGGCGGAGTACAAGTACGGCAGGCTGTGAAATCCGAACGATTTGGTTATACTATCGCGGCGGCTCCGACCTCTCGGGGCTGCCGCTGGCTTATGGAGTTACGCATGGCAGTCGCCCTTACAAAACGGCGTTTAAACGCGGAGACCGCAGAGAGCGCAGAGAAACTCTTTTTTAAAAAGAAAAATCTTTCTCTGCGCTCTCGGTGTTCTCTGCGTTTAATGCCGTTGTCGTTTCTTTTGTTGTTGTTGCCGGCCGGTTGCGCCCCCCAGCCCGTCGAGATGAGCGAGACCCGCGAGGCGATGAGCACGCAGGTTACGGTCACGGCCATCGCGCCGACCGAGGCCGTCGCCCGCCGCGCGATCGCCGCCGCCTGGCAAGAGATGGACCAGTGCGCCTTCTGCCTCAACCGCTACCGCACGCCCTCCGAGGCGTGGCTCAAGCGAGATGAGCAGGCCCTCAAGGATCCCGCCCAGCGGCCGTCTGATGTCTGGCGCATCAACAACGAGGCCGGCAAGTGGAACACAGCCGTCGCCCCGATCACGACCACGTGCCTGGCGGCCGCACGCGAGGTCTGGGACCTCAGCGGCGGCGCGTTCGACCCCACGGTCGGCCCCGTCGTCGAGTTGTGGCGCCAGGCGGCCAAGGAGAACCGGCTGCCGACCGACGCCGAGATCACCGCGGCCCAGGCCCTGGTGGGCATGCAGAAAGTCGAAATTCTCATCGCCGATATTCCGCGCGAGCCGAAGAGCGTCGACATGGCCCCGCCCGGCCCCAACGCCCCGCCGATGGAGCCGATGACGGCGTCGGTCCACACGGTCGGCATGGCCAAGGGCATGCAACTCGACCTGGGCGGCATCGCCAAGGGCTACATTGCCGGCCGCATGGCCCAGCGCATGAAGCAGGCCGGGGCGACGGCCGGCCTCATCGCCGCCGCCGGCGACATCTACGCCTTTGGCGAGCGGCCGGCGGCGCTGGCCCGCGAAGGCGGCGAACGCCGCTGGATCGTCGGCGTCCAGGACCCGCGGTTCCCCGACGACCGCACGCGCCTCTACACAC
>Ga0315284_10017382_pt1 | contig 10201 bp, 8 predicted proteins | sample YL17G09_16_MG_FD_203696 | JGI IMG/M metagenome (GOLD analysis project Ga0315284, IMG submission 203696) | Sediment microbial communities from Yellowstone Lake, YNP, Wyoming, USA - YL17G09_16 | ecosystem: Environmental > Aquatic > Freshwater > Lake > Sediment | place: USA: Wyoming | collected...
CACCAGGTTCCAGAACTCCAACACGGGTGAGTTCTCAACCATCCCGAGGGATGCGATCCTTAGGATCGAGAACGGGGAGGTAGTGGGATCCGTCAAGAACATACGTATAAGCGACAACATGATGAACCTGTGGAAGAGCGTCGACGCCTTGTCAAAGACCGCTGAGGAAGTCTATTGGTGGGAAGAGGCCAGCCCGCCCTCTACGCTGCCTATCGCCAGGGCTACAAGAATGAACATCACTCGTTCGTCCTGAGCTGGCGGACCCGCCGTTCGAGCCGATCAACTAGAAGGTGTCTGGGCCGGATTCAGAAGAATTGCGTTTACGACGCCATCCTGACCGCATCTCGATGTGATGACCGCCTCGCCAAGCTCCGTCATCACAGTCGCACCTTTCGTCATGATGTTCCTCTGGACGTAGTTGGGGTTTGACGGGTTGGTCTTCACGGTAAGGATCTTGACCTTCTTGATGATCCGCGTCTTCGGGTCAACCACGTTCGCCATGTCAGCCATGAGTAGGCGGGCCTTGCGGTTGTTCCCCTTGACCCTGTACATCTTGACCTTTATCTTGCCCAAGTGCGTGAACTGCTTTTCCCTGCCGATCTCGAACCGTCTCTTCTTGCGGGCGGCTCTCAACCTGCCACCAGACGGTTTCCTCTTGGGCTTGCCTTGCCAAATGGCCATCAATAACCTCTCGGGGTGAGTGAAAGTGGGAGGGGTATTAAAACATTGTGGGTTTGGTCATATCCTGTTTGACCTCGTGGAAGTCGACCTCGACCACTTCTCCAACGCGCACGCTGGCATAGAACCCTTTCTTAGCCGGGCCCGGGTTGACGAAGGTCGTATCCTTTGATATCACTTTGCCGCGTGACTCATGATAGTGACCTGCGAGTGCGAGCACGGGCTTGAACTCTTGCGCAATCCTGAGGATTCCCTTGGAGCCCGCGTTCCTTCCGGACCGCGCGATGTCGTTCATCCCATACGAAGGCGTGTGTGTGACCATGATCCCCTCCGGGACCGCGACGGCTCTTAGCGACCTCTCCATCAGACTCTCCTCGATCTCGAATGGCATTTCCATGTTCGTCGGGAGTCCCCCGCCGAACCCGAAGAACTGCCAGCCGCTCACGTTCGCTCTCATGTTGTGGATGCTCGCATCCGCCTGCTCAAGCACCGCAACGTTATCAGGTATGTCGCAGTTCCCAGGAACGGCCAGGATCTTGATCCTGATCCTTCTCAGGAACTCCTTCGTGTAGTCGGTGGAGCTGAAGGTCGTGAAATCTCCGCACGCAACCAAGAGATCGTACTTGTCGGCTGACACGGCAGCCTCAAGCATGTCGAGTGCCTCAGCGGACCCATGCATGTCCGAACAAACCAGAATGTGGAGCTCCTTCACTTGATCACCATGTGATGCCAAGTGAGAGGCTCCCATAGACGAGAACGTATGACAGGGCATACCCCACTATGGCCCCTCCATTCAACAACGGCAGCCCGGCCTGCGGCTTTCCTTTGAGGACGAACCTCATCAGCATGGCGAATCCGACCATGGCACCGACGAGCGTCCCCAGTGCAACGACCAGATTGCCTGTCAAGGACCCGATCGAATCACTGGGCAGGAAGTTGAACGCTGATATCACAAGAACGCCTGGGATTATCAGGTCCCCGAGGCCCATGAACATGGCCTCTCTCTCGTCACCATCGTCCAGCTGTTGCTTCAAGGACTTCTGCCGAATGTACGAATAGCCCCTCTTCTTGGGTATCACGAGCAGGATGGGCAGTCTCATCTGTGTCACGCTGTCCGCCAGAGCAATCATATGCTTCGTCCTGTAGACGGAGATCGCGTCGTATGCCGCCAGGACGATGAGAAGGATCATTACTGGCAGGATGCTGAGTGAGACCCCGAATATAGCGGTAACGCCAATGGCCATTAGGACGCCCGAAGCGTCAATCACATACCACTCAGGCTTCTTCACTAGGTAGTACGTGATGATCGCGGTCACTCCTATGGATGCGATGGTCGCGATGACGCCCGCAACAATGCTCGCAAGCATGATGAAGAGCACGAAGAAGATGGTGTATGCTACGGCACCGAGGAAAATGATCCTAACGAGGTTCTCCCTGTGCTTCTTGATTATGTAAAGGACTGCGAACGTGAATCCTATCACCAGGGCTATGTATATGATTGGTATGAGGGGATCGTTCGGGTTCTCGAATATCTGCTCTTCTGGACCCAGAAAAGCCGAGGCCATGAACAGTGCGCCGAGCTGCGACACGGCGAACACGAGTCCCATGATGACCGAGGTCCTGACCGAGGCTTCCATCGGCTCAGGCTATTCCGACGTGCTTTAGAAATACTTTGTGCACCCCATGACCGGAAAACTTCCAAATAGCTCGACACCTGTGTCTCATGCGTGGCAGAGCTGGAAATGCTCCGAGTGGATGTGTTCACAGAGGAGCTCTACAACGGCAACCCAGCGAGCGTTGTGCTCGACGCTGACCTCCTGGACGAGGTGCAGATGCAGAGAATGGCCTCAGAGGCAGGTTCTCCGGCGACCGCATTTGTTCTGAGGTCGAAGAAGGCAGATGTGAGGTTGAGGTACTTCAACCCCTACGCAGAGGATCCGTTGAACGGACACGCGACGATCGGCGCCATTTGGTGCCTGGCCGAGCTGCAGTCGTTCGGAAGAATCTCTGGAGGCAGACACAGGTTGGAGACGCAGGTCGGGGTGCTCCCGTTCTCCGTCGATGGAGATGCGGATGGTCCGAGACGGGCATGGATGACTCAGAAGAGACCTATGTTCGCAAGTGAGGGCGATGTCAAGGAGGTGGCCAGCGCGATCGGGATTGGCGTAGAATCGCTCTTCCACGAGGAGTTCCCCATGAGCCGGGCGTCCACGGGCTCCCCATACCTCCTCGTCCCCGTCCGATCAATCGATGTGATGGGAAAGCTCGAGCCAAACCAAGATGAGATCACCGCATTGTCAAGGGAGTTGGACGTAGCGGGACTCGAAGTCTACACCTGGGGCGTCTTCGACGAAGGCTCGGCAGTACACGCAAGATGCTTCCTTCCCTCTCCGAACGTCCTTGAAGACCCTGCTTCGGGTATGGCTGCAGGCGCGCTGGGCGCATATCTGGCTGAGAACGAGTTCATACCGAGGGAGCGGTTTGAGAACATCGTCGTGGAACAGGGTCATTGGGTCGGCCGACCCTCAAGGATAGAAGTCAAGGTCGAAAAGAGAGGTGATTCGATAAGGCGTGTAGAGGTGGGTGGCTCGGCGAGGATTTCCTTCAGGACAAGGATGAGGGTGCCCTGAGCTCCTGCTCAGCTCGCTCGCACGCCGAAGGCCACTGTTCCTGAGACCTTCTCTATCTTCACTTTGACCTGAGAGCCCTTGGCCGTCCCTGGAATGTAGATGATGAATGGCCCTTTGCGAGCGATTCCGTCGCCCTTCTTTCCCACGTCCTCGATCATGACATCGTATATCTGGCCAGCTTCGACCTCCTTTGCCTCAGCGACCTTGACCTGCTTCTTCACGTGGACCGGTCTGTGGGCTCCGCACGTCTCGCATACAAGAATCAGCACTCTGCCGTCCTTCAGGAACTTCGTGTCAGGCCTGTTGCACTCGGAGCAGAGGACATACTCGTCGACATAGCTCTTGATCCTGTCTGCAACCTGTGTGGTTGCGACTTTGCCCTTGAACACGACCCTCCGCCCCTCGATCGTGCCCGCAGTGCCGAGCTCCCTTAGTAGGAATCCGAGAAGGTGATCCGGCTCTCGCCTGAGCGTCTCCACGATGTCCCCGAAATTCCTGATGACCGTCGTCTTGCCCTCGATCATGATATCTGGCTCGGGGACCTGGAATCTATCATGGGACTCCAAAGTGTGGGGGAGTTTCTTCTTCGCCCTTTCGAGCAGAGTCTCGTAGTCGAAGACATCCTGAGGGGCCATTGCGGTTCCATAGTGGATGGTCTAGTTAAATCTATTGGGCTGGACCGTTTCAGCGGAGGCGACGGGGTTCTGATCCCCGTCAACAGACTTCTTCTCGAAACATTTATGGACAAGTCCGCGCAATCTCAAGTCGCAGGGTTCTTGTCGCCATGGTGAAACCAACACATCCCAGACCCCCCGAAGACAGCAAGGATGTCGGCGTACCTCTCGAGCGTAAAGCTAGCAGGTTCTCCGCATTCGAGGCCTTGTCGGACGGAATCTCTGTAGCGGATAAGGATCTCACGATTGTTTTCATGAACAAGAATCTCATATCCAGGATGGGAGACTTCAGAGGGCAGAAATGCTATGAGTCGCCTCTGGGCGACACTGAGATTTGCTCCCGATGTCCTGCTCGGGGAGGATTTGACTTCGACAAAGGCCCGTTTGTCGAACGCGGTGTGGATGCACAAGGCGTCCATTGGGAATCAACCCTAGTGAGGTACGTCGACCCCGACACGAATGAGATATTCTTTGTGAGTGTGGAGCGAGACATCACTGAGAAAACGGCGATGGAGGCGGAACTGAAGATGTTGATGTCTTCCCTCGATCAGATGGCTGAACCAGTATGTGTCGCAGATTCTGACGGTCGGCTGATTTACGTAAACAAGGCGTACGTCGGTCTCACTGGATACGATGAGAAAAGCGTCGCTGGATTAAGCATGACGGAGGCATCGAAACCAGGAGCCCCCGCCGGGACGATGCAGACCATCATGAAGGCAGCCGTCGAGCTCGGGTGGCAGGGCGAGATGACAGGCTTGCGGAAGGACGGCACCAGGTACTACACACAGGTCGATGCGAAACCCGTGAGGGGCGATACGGGCCACACGCTTGGTGCCGTCGGGATACTCAGGGACATCACGAGGCAGAAGACCGAGCTGGTCGAATACGAGAAGTACACGTCCGAGCTCGAGTCTAGAATGGAGGCGAGGACGACCGAGCTGGCCCGCAAGGTGAGTCAGCTGACCACGATAAACAAGATCAGCAGGGTCGTGACCTCTATCCTCGATTTGGATGAGCTTATCGACGAGTTCACGAAGGCTATCGCCCAAGGGTTCGGATACCGGCATGTCTCCATGATGATGATGGACAAGGAGCGTGGAGACCTCTATTTCAAATCCGGGTACGGGTGGCAGATGGACTCGGTCCCAAGGGAGATGAGGCAGAAACTGAAGGAGGGTATAGTCGGCCATTCAGCCTACTTCGGGGAGACGCTCGTCAGCGGCGATGTCGAAACCGACCCCAGATATGTCAGGAAAGATTTGATTGGGACGAAGTCCGAGCTCTCCGTTCCAGTCACATATAGGGGAGAGATACTTGGAGTGCTCGACGTTCAGAGTGATATCAAGGATGCATTCACTAGGAACGACGTGAGCACAATGGAGATGCTCGGCGACATGCTGGCCACATCCATCACGAATGCGCGAGTGTACACCGAGTCAAAGGAACGCGAAGCCGCTCTGTCAATCCTCGACAGGATCAGCAAGCAGATATCGTATAGGTTGGAGCCGAATGTCATCCTAGATCAGGTTGCCCGCGATGCCGCGAGCCTCCTGAAGGCGGAGAAGGCCATGGTGGGGCTTATTGACGAATCGGGGAAGACTATGAATTTCGTCGCCTCCTACCGGTTTGACAAGGAGCTGCTGAAATCGAGGCCGTTCAAAGCGAACGTGGGCGTATCGGGGAGAGCGCTGAGATCGCTCAAGACCGAGGTCGTCAACGACTACATCTCAGATCCAGATTCCATCGAAATTGACGCTGAGATGTTCAGCATCAAATCGATCGTCTGCGCCCCGCTGATGATAGAGGGCAGAGGCATCGGCGTGGTGAATGTCTACAACAAACTAGCTGGCAAGCCGTTCACGAAGAGTGACACGCTCTTCCTGTCGTCGTTGGCAGATCATGCAGCGATCGCTTTGGAGAACGCGAATCTTCTTTCCTCGCTCAACCAGAGAGTCCATTCCCAGCTGACCCTGCTTGAGACGGCGCTGTCCATGCAGAGGCAGCTAGACACTGGCAGCGTCTACGAGCTGGTCGCGGATAAGCTCAGGAATGTCGTCTGGTACGACGGGCTTTCGTTCTACAGAGTTGACAACAACAGAATGATGATCACTCCCCTCCTCTCGAGGGGCAAGTATGCCAAGGAGATCATGGCGGAGGAGTTCGCAGTCGGTGTCGGGCTCACAGGCTTTGTGGCCAAGACTGGCAAAGCTGAGTTCATCAACGACGCTCTGAACGACCCCAGAGTGGCTCAGGTGGCTGGGACTCCCGTAGAGAACGAAGCCTTGATGTCAATCCCCCTACTCGGCAAGAACCGCGTAGTAGGTGTCCTCACGCTCTACAGGGAAGGTGAGGTCAGCTTCTCACCGACTGAGTTCGAGGTCGCTCAGCTGTTCGCAAGTCAGGCGGCTGTCGCCGTGGAGAACGCAGAACTATATGGGACTAGGGAGACGCTGCTGGCTGACAGCAGGAGGAAGGTGGAGCAGATGGCAAAAGTCCTCGAGCTTACCACCTCTGTCATGTACATGGACGACCTCGACAGGCTTCTTCAGCGTATCGCGGACTCAATCGTTCAATCGTTGGGATTCAGGAGAGTCTCCATCGGTGTCTGGGATTCTTCCCGCGATGTGTTTGTTGTGAACGCTATGTCCGGATATCCGAAGTGGGTGGAGAAGGGATCGACCAGGGACGGGCAGAGCGTCCTTGATGACCTTAGCGACAAGTTCAGGATAGGCGCGTCCAGTTACCTCATCAAGTTCGAGGATCAGCAGTTCGGGATCGAGCATTTCCAATTCCTAGCACACCCCGAGCTGGCCGATGCTCCAAGAGCTTCTCCTGAGGCCTGGCACGAGCGCGACCTGTTGATAACCGCCTTGAAGGACAGGAGCGGCCGGTTGACAGGATATCTTGTGGTCGACGAACCGAACGATCTCAAGATCCCATCGGTGGATCACATCGAAGTCCTGGAGATCATGGCCGGGATCGCCTCGATCGCTCTGGAGAATGCCAAGGTATACGAGAAGCAGGTCTTGGCGGCGAACGAGATCGCGCTGTTGAACGATCTCATGACACATGACATCAACAACTTCAACCAAGGGATCATGGGATACATCGAGTTGCTGCTCCAAGACAAGCGCTTGGACGACAATCAGAGGAAATACGCTGACCGCGCTCTCGTCCAAGTCAAGAACAACGCTCGCCTCATAGATAACATCAGGAAACTCGCCAAGCTCAGGATGATGGCTGACACCGATTATGTCCCGATGGACATTCAGAAATCGATTGCCGTAGCGATAGACACTGTCACGAAGGCCACACCGGAAAGGAAGATCACCATAGTCTCAAGCCTCTCGCCGACCACCCATTACACACTGGCCAACCAGTATCTTGACGATCTGTTCCTCAACATAATCTCGAACGCCGTCAAGTTCGACACCGCGAAGAGGGTCAGGGTCGAGGTTCAGGTCTCCGAGGATGTTACTCCCCAGGGCGAGTTCTGGGTCGTCTCCATCATAGACCGGGGCCGAGGGGTGCCGGACGATAGGAAGAACGTGGTCTTCGAGAGGTTTGCCACTGGCATGACAGGCATCAAGGGGTTCGGGCTGGGCCTGTCGATCGTGAGTACGATAGTCGAGAAGTTCAACGGGAGGATATGGGTCGAGGACAGAGTGAAAGGGGACTTCTCCAAGGGCACTGTCTTCAAGGTGGGGCTCCCTAAGGCGAATAAGCCTGCGGAGAATGCAACCTAACAGAAGCCCCGTCTACTTCCTTCTCTTCTGCGAGAACTCGAGCGCCGCCTTCACGAGCCCAAAGTGCAGAGGCGCTGGCCTTTGAGGCCTCGACTTGAACTCTGGGTGGAACTGGGATCCTATGAAGTACGGGTGTCCCTGCAGCTCGGCTGTCTCCATCCTCTTGCCGTCGGGTGATTTGCCAGTGAACTTCAACCCCTTCTCCTGAATCCTGTCGATGTAATGCGGGTTGATCTCGTACCTGTGCCTATGACGCTCCTGGATCTCAGTGGCGCCGTACAGTCTCTCGGCAATGGATCCCTTCTCTATGACCACGCTCTGTGCCCCTAGCCTCATGGTGGCGCCCTTCTTCGTCAAGTTCTTCTGTTCTGGGAGGAGATCGACCACAGGGTGGGCCGTGTGCGGGTCGAACTCGGTGCTGTTCGCGTCCCCCATGCCGAGGACGCTTCTGGCGAACTCCACATTTGCCAGCTGGAACCCAAGACACACTCCGAGGAACGGCACCATGTTCTCTCTTGCGTACTTTATCGCCTCGATCTTGCCCTCAGTGCCCCTCGAGCCGAATCCTCCTGGAATCAGGATGCCATCGCTCTCAGCAAGGAGATGTCTTGAGTTCTCCTTGTCGATGTCCTCTGCCTCCATCCTCAGGAACTTGACTCTGGTATCGAGCTCGGCCCCTGCGTGCGTGAACGCCTCATAGTGGCTCATGTAGGAATCGCGCTGCTCCATGTATTTCCCGACGAGTAGTATCTTGACCTCGTGCTTCGGGTTCATCACCTTGCTGAGGTACTTCTTCCAGTCGGTCAGCCCATCGGGCTTGCTCTTGATCGCCATCTTGTCAAGCAGATAGTCTGTGAGCCCTTGCTCCTCAAGGAATATTGGGACCTGGTAGATCGATTTCGCGTCGGGAACGCTTATCACAGCGGCAATGGGCACGTCGCAGAAGAGTGCGATCTTTCTCTTTGCGCCTTCTTCGAGCGGCCTCTCGCACCTCGCGACGATGACATCGGGCTGTATGCCGACGGACCTGAGCTCCTTCACGGAGTGCTGGGTAGGCTTCGTCTTCTGCTCATGCAATGTGCCCAGAATCGGCACCAAGGTCGTATGGACGAATATGAAGTTCTCATGGCCCATCTCAGAGCGCATCTGCCTCATGGCCTCTAGGAACGGCATCGATTCGATGTCGCCCACCGTGCCGCCCAATTCGACGATCGTCACGCCGGCTCCGGACTTGATGGCGACATTCGATATCATCGACTTGATCTCGTTCGTGATGTGAGGGATTATCTGGACGGTCTTCCCGAGGAAGTTCCCCATCCGCTCCTTCTCTATCACGCTCCCGTACACTTTGCCCGTCGTGACGACGTGTTCGCTTGTGAGGTTCACGTCTAGGAATCTCTCGTAGTTGCCAAGGTCGAGGTCCGCCTCTCCCCCATCGTCCAGAACGAACACCTCTCCATGTTCGAAGGGGTTCAAAGTTCCCGCATCGAAGTTCAAGTAGGGATCGATCTTCATTGCGGTGACTTTCAACCCTCTAGCTTTCAAAACGCAGCCAATGGATGAGGACGTGATGCCTTTCCCCAGTCCCGATAAAACTCCCCCGGAGACTACAATAACCTTCATTCATGCCTCACGGGACCGTTAGTATGGGCTATCTCAACATAAAGATTTCCTGACGCGGCGAGCATTCCTATGGTCAGTTGATGAGCATCCACCCATACTCTAGTTCTGGTTGTTGCCAACCCTCAGCAGCGTCATAGCCACGGAGATTGAACCACGGGCCTCCGCCAGATGCGAACCAGGAATTCGTGTAGTAGTGATGAATGCTAGAGTGGTACAGGGATATCTTGACCCCGGCCATGCTGCAGTATATCCAAGTGACTACGGGATCCTCCCTGTGCGACCAGCCTTCTCCCCCCGTGGTCATCGTCATGTTGCCGAAGCGATTGGTCTCTGTGTCCAGCCAAAAACCCGACCATGAAAGATTCGTGGAGCCGAAACCTGTGATTTCCAATGCAGTGCCGTGCTCGCAGGAATCGAGGACCGCGACTATCTTGCCTTCATCATACTCAATCTCGGACATGAATCCTGGCGGTATGCTCCCGTTGATATCCCGCGGTACAGGGAGCATTAGTGTGTAGACAGAGGTGGAGTCCGTGGATATCTCGACGCGATAGCTGTGCCGGTAGGTGCCATCACGGTCGGATTCCGGTACAGCATATCTCAGATAGAAGGCAGACAAGACAAGGGCGATGACCAAGAGCAGCGAAACCAGCAAAATCACGCCACGGCGGATGATGAACGCCTTGATATTGCGCCCTCCCTCCTTCATTCGGACCGTTCTCCCCAGCGGGTTTACTATTGGGGTTCTCTGAGAAGTATCTTTCGCTTCGTTTTGCGGTGCTTTTTCATGACGCTTCGGTCATTCTTGTGCATGACCTGTTCGAGAACGGAGACGACGGCGACTATCGAC
>Ga0315284_10017383_pt1 | contig 10201 bp, 21 predicted proteins | sample YL17G09_16_MG_FD_203696 | JGI IMG/M metagenome (GOLD analysis project Ga0315284, IMG submission 203696) | Sediment microbial communities from Yellowstone Lake, YNP, Wyoming, USA - YL17G09_16 | ecosystem: Environmental > Aquatic > Freshwater > Lake > Sediment | place: USA: Wyoming | collected...
GCTTGGCTCCAGGGCTCAGCGGCTCTGGCTGTGATTCCTTCAGCGTCTTCCTCGTGACATCGGCCTTGCAGACGCCAGAGTGATGGCCGAGAAGGTAGACGGCAGCCTTGCGCCGTCGGTCGTTGGCCCGGGTGACTTCCTTCTTGAGGGTGCGGTCGGCCTTGTGCATCATGAGTCTCCTTGGGAGGGTGGTTCTAGGGCGATTTCTAGCTTCCAAACTCGCTCAGACAGAATGTCCAGCATCTTGCGAAGTTCCAGGTTCTCTTCTCGCAGGGACACGATGTCCAGGTAGCCGCTGTCCCGCAGGTACGTCTTCCCCCTGTCGGTCAGGTAGAAGGAGAACTCCTTGGTAGAGCCGTTCGTGGATTTATACAACGTGGTGGAGATGAGCCTGACCTCGTCCGGCGGCTTGAGCCGAAGGATGTAGTGCCCGTCCGAGTGGTACAAGAGGGAGTGGCAGATGTCTGTCATGTCTTCATGGTGTATGAAACGGTGATTCGACTCATGGATTTCGCTCGCCTGGCAGGGACGACCCAGGCCGTGCATGGCGCGCAAGAACAAGCCCTGATCGTCGGTCAGCATGGCGTCGTTCCTTCCTGGATCAACGTGTAAACCCGGTCGTACTTGTCTTCGGGGTCCCTGCGGCTCGCGTCTCCACTCCTGGTGACGGCGCCCTTTCTCCAGGCGGTGTTCAAGGCCCGGTAGGAGACCACCAGGCTCATCCTGGTGCGACCGGCCACCTGCACGACGGAGGCAGAGCCTCCTAGCTCCGCCAGGGCAGCGAGGGCCCTGGCTCTAGCGTTGTTCTCGCGTTGCATCATTTACGGTATGCCTCTGCGATGGCGGCGACTGCATCTGAAGCTTCTTCGCCAGTCATCCTGCCCACCACAGTCTCCAGGATGGTCGCCATCGCAGCCAGAGAAGCGTAGGCGTTGTCCATGTGGCCCAGGACGAAGGCCAGATCCCCCTCCGGATAGGTGGCGGCCTGGAGCCGGATGGCAAAAAGGCGGTCATTGGTCACGGTGTCTCGGTATCCTTTCCTAAGCCAGAGAACGATCCCATGGCTCACCGTAGCAATCGACCGCGTTGTCATCACGGTTGGCCTTGTCTTGCGCCGTGTAGAGACAGTGGAGGCTTCGATCCGCGCGAATAACCGACTCATAGAGCGCCTCTCGGAGTGCTTTGTCTTTCGTACCCTTGGCAAAGTGACTGGCGCAGTCGACTGCGTCCCCGGTGTGGTTCCAATAGTTCTTTGGATTCTCACACCTCCAGTGGTTCCAGTTGGCCAGGCGCCAAAGGATAATCTCGAATGCTTTCTCGTCGTCCATGGTGGTCTCTCCTGAGCGGTCTTACGGCGGCGGGGTTGGCGTGGCGTGGCGTGGGGTCGTGTAGCCGTCCACACGCATCAGCCCCCGGCGGACAAGCGCGTTGAGCACGGACCAGCGGACGTTGTAACCGCTCCCTCGGATGACGTTGTAGCCCGCCGCGAGGTAGCCACAGTTCATCGCAGCCAACCCGAGGGCCTTTTTCTGAGCAGGGGTACGCACGGAGGTCATGGTGTCTCCAGTCCGGGGCACTCGGGTATCTCTGAGCGGATCAGGTCCGCCAGCGCGGCCAGGGCGCGGGCGCGGGCCGCGGGCCACTCGGGCGATCCGTAGGCGTCGGCGTCGGCGGCGGCGGCGTCGGCGGCGTCGGCGGCGGAGGCGTAGGCGGCGTAGGCGGCGTCGGCGGCGTCGGCGGAGGCGGCGTCGTCGGCGGCGGCGTCGGCGGCGTAGGCGGCGGCGGCGTCGGCGTCGGCGTCGGCGGCGTTGTAGGCGTACTGGCGGCGGACAGCCCAGGCCCGTTGGCGCAGCGCCGCTAGGTCGATCTTCTCGGCCCGACCGTGGGCCCACTCGGTGACAGCGTCCAGGACCGAGGCGATCTCGGCGCGGTCGGCCGCGTCGGGGATCAGGTGGGTGACGGTCCTGGCGCACAGGGCCGCTACCAGCACGGCCCTCCGATGGGCGGGGCTGCCCTGCCCCCCGGCAGAGCCAAGGTCTCCTAGATAACGGCAGAGGATGCGAGCGTCGCGCTCACTCGCCCACCACAGGCCGAGCACCCTGCAGAGGGTCTCTCGAAGGGTGACAAGGTCGGGGCGTGGGGTGCTGCCGGTAATGACCGCACATGCGCGAGCGCCATCGAGGAGGTCGAGGGCCGTCGGCTCTAGAAGCAGCGACAGGGGCGTCAGGGGCGAGGCCCAGGCGTCGGGGTCTCCCTCGGTGAGGAGGCGGCGGTGGTCGGTCATGGTGTCTTCGGTGGCAGGCGGTCGAGGATTTCTCGGATCAGCGCCACCATCTCTGCTTCGTATCCTGGACGGCAGCGTTCCGAGCAATAATGCTTGTAAATCTTGGCCTCTTGCGAGTCGGCTCGGAAAGTGTTCCACGGGCATGGCCTCTCCTCGGTGTGCCACCACGCTGGGGGGACGATGTCGGAGGAGTACCGATCTGTACTGGGCAATCCATCGGCTTCACGGCCGCACTGGTCGCAGCGGAACACGGTGCGCTGGATTCTCACGGTGTCTCCGGGGCCGAGGTCGGGCCCTTGACCACCAGCCGGACAGGCTTGATCTGACCCCATTGACCAGGCCAACGCTTTAGATGAGAGGCGATGGCCACCACGGCTTGGTCACGGTGTCCAAAGCGCTGGGCCACGGAAAGCCGGAAGTCCCACCAAGACTCGGCGCTTCCGAGGTACCAGACGCCTTCTGTCTCTCGGAGTCCGGGCGGGACAGTCCGGCGGACAACCCAGACACCTTCCAGTTCATTGTTGACTAGCATGTCATCTTCCTCTCGGACACCGTCGTCAGGTTCAGCCGCTCGATGGAGCCCTCTCGGCGGCTCCGGTGGGTTGACCAGTGCATCCAGGCGTAAGCCGTGGCGTCCGTGCCCCTCCCCGTGAAGGACGGGCGGTTCGGCAGCACGTACACGTCGGGCATGTTGTGGGACAGGATGTCCGCCCTGGCGGCGCCCTCTAGCCAGTTGACTCGAAGCAACAGGATGACGTGGTCGGCGATGGCCTGGCCAACGCGAAGGAACTTGTCGGCCATCGTGTAGGGCGGGTTGGTGATGAGGCCGGCAAAGTGAGTGGGCCAGCCATCCGGTCGGAAGGTGACGCCTAGCTGGGATATGCCGCACTTCTGAGCCTGGACCCCCGGGGCCACCTCGGGGTTCGCGACGTGGATGTCCGAGGCGTACCACTTCATCTTGGACGGAGGCGAGAAGCTCTGGCACGCCCGGATGATGGCGCCGTCGCCGCAGGCAGGCTCCAGCCAGTCCCCCTCCAGGGGAGGCATGGCCTCAAGAAGGCGGCGTACGCACCACGGTGGCGTGTAGTACGCCTCTCTCTCGGAGCGTTCGGACATGGGCTTCGCTCGGGACATGCCCACCTTATGTCACGCGCTACATCGTAATGCAAGAACTAAATGATCGCCTCCATGATGGCGCCTTCCATGTGCTCTATCAGCACCTCTTCGAGCTGCAACCTGCGGTTGTCAAACAGGCTGCGGACCCTGGCTCCTAGCGCCATCCACTGTATCTGGAGCACGGCGTTGTACTCGTCCTCCAGGACAGAGTCGTAGTATTCTTCGTTTTCGTTGGACACCGTGTCTCCTCAAGGGTCGAGCAGCCGGGACATCTCGCCGATGTTCATGCTCGGCAGCTCCCCGTCGTCGATGATGTTGTCGGCCAGAGCCTGCTTGAATACCTTCATGCTCGCGATCCTCTCCTCGATGGTACCAGGTGCTATCAGCCGGTACACCGTCACGGGCCTCATCTGGCCGATACGGTGCGCCCGGTCGAAGGCTTGCGCCTCCTTCGCAGGGTTCCACCACGGGTCCATGTTCACCACGTAGTTCGCCGCCGTGAGGTTCAGGCCCACCCCGCCCGCGTGCAGCGAGATGAGGAAGTACCTGTACTCACGGCGCTCCTGGAACTGCTGGCACTGCACGTTCCTGTCGCTCGTGGCGCCCGTCAGGTAGGAATACTTCTGCCCTCGCTTCTCTAGCTCCAGCCTCAGAAGCTCCAGGGATTCCACCCACTGGGAGAAGATGAGCACCTTGTTGGTGTCGTCCGCGTCGATCACGTCCATCAGCGTCCGCAGCGCCTGGATCTTGCCGCTGTCGTCCGCGCGGAACTGCCCCGTCCTGTCCCCCAGCCGGGGGTCCGTGGCGATCTGCCTGAGCCGGGTGAGCACCTTCAGCATCACCGCAGCACGGGCCGAGTTGTCCGTAGCGTTGTCGCGCTCCAGACGAGCCTCCGCAAGCGCCTCCGCGTACCGCTCGGACTGCTTCGAGGTCATCTCGCAGTAGTGGTCGATGATCATTTTCTCGGGCAAGTCCTTGAGCACGTCCGACTTCTTGCGACGCAAGATGTGGGGCAGGACGTGGTTCTTCATCAGCTCCAGCCCCTCGGGCCTCCCCTCCTTGAAGGGCTTGGCGTACTTCTCGTCGAACTCATCGGCCGAGGGTAGTAGGCCAGGGCAGGCGACGGCGAGGATGGCGTGGAGGTCCGACAGGCGGTTCTCGATGGGCGTCCCCGACAGAGCCAGGCGCGTGGCGCACTGGAGCGAAGAAACCGCCTTGTGGGACGCCGTGTCCGCGTTCTTCAGGTTCTGAGCCTCATCGAACACGCCCAGGTCGAAGAACACGTCCCCCAGGATGGCCAGGTCGCGCCGCAGGGTGGCGTAGCTCACGATGACGACCTTGGAACTTTTCAGGTAGTCGAAGTACGACTTGCGGTCCTTGCCCTCCCAGATCAGCACGTCGCTAGCGATGGATGGAGCGAACTTGTTGAACTCCCTCGCCCAGTTGAATAGCAGAGAGGTCGGCGCCGCGATGAGAACCCTGTAGTCGGGCTTGAACTCCATGGCAGACAAGATGGCCGCAATCGTCTGGACCGACTTTCCGGTGCCCATGTCGTCGGCCAGGATGCCGCCGGTCCCGATGGATAGTTTTTCTGCGAGCCATTTGTAGCCAGCGACTTGGTACTCCCGCAGGATGGCGTTCAATGCCTCGGGAACGTCTTCCGTGGAAGGGGCGGACATCACCTGCTTCAGAAGCTCCGTCTTGGTCGGGTCGATGATGCACCCTCTCATCAAGGACAGGGCCCCGAGAAGCTTGCGCCTGTCCTTCCTGTGAACCGACTGAACACCGTCCGAAGCCTCGGCCAGGAGGGCCAGGTCCACCTCCTCCGGCACCGACACCGCCTTGCCACCGACCGAGACCCAGGTGCGCCCCAGGGACGCTGCGGCCTTCAAGGCTGCTCCGCTGACGATCTTGTCGCCCACGGACGGCTCCAGGGCCACCACGAACCACGAACCCTTCACCTTCACGTCCAGGGTCAGCCGCATGGGCTCCATGGACACGATGTCCCGAAGAGACTCCTCGACGAAGACCTGGATGGAGTTGTCCTGGAGCAGAACCACCCCTTCCCGAAGGAAATCAAGCTCGCACCCCGCCCGGAAACGATAGCAGTCGTCCAGCCAGTCCCCCGGCCACCAGCTCAGGAAGTCACAGACCATGCGCTGCTGGGCAGCGTCGCAGGCCACCATGACCCCGTCGGCCAGGTGCCGCCTCTGCCGGATGGAACGAGGCGTCACCCGGGCCTCCACCGTCACGTCCTGGCCCATGTGCATGGCGACGTAGGAGGCGGTGAACCGGGCGTGCATGTGGCCGTGACGACGACCGAAGACCGCGAGGGACAGGGTGACGGAGTGAGGCGCGGTCGTGGGTCGGATGATCATGTTTTTGGGTTGGCGTAGTAGGTGGGCACGTACTCGACCACGATGACCCAGCGGGTCACCTCGTTGGTGGCCCAGTTGCGGACGCAGACGGTCATCCCTTCGGGGCTCTCGCCCATCCTCTGGTGGCGGTATTCGGCGTATGACTCGGCGATGATATGTGGTTCCCACTCGCCATAGAGCTTGGCGCCATCCTCTCCGTTGTCCTCGTCCCAGGCGCTGAAGTCAGCCTCTTTGTTGCCTCGGATGGTCACAGGTCACCACCCTCCACAAGCGCTTCCAGGTTGCTCCATTCGAGGCACCCGGTCGAGTGGTCGTCCTGATGGCCCGAGCGACGGATGCACCTCTGGAACGAGCCGTCGAACCTCTCGTAGATTTGAGAGTGGCAGCGTATGGATTCGCTCAGAGAGCAGTCTGGGAAGGGTCGGCCGTAGCACACGTCCGTGTCGGGCTGAAGGTGTCGCTCGCACCTTGATGCCATGACTTGCAGCGCCTCGAAAAGGTAATCGTTCACGATCCACCCGTTTCTGGGGTACCAGCAAAGCTCGTCCATCACAGGGACACCGTGTCCGCCTGGGCCTGGGCAGCTTCCGGAGAGAAGCCTTCCTTGAAGCGCCGGCCCAGCTTCTCCAGGTTGGCCGCCGTGATGGATTCGATGGTGTAGCCGAAGAGGCAGCCGACCATGCCGATCTCGCTCATCATCGCCCACCCGCCCATCATCCTGTCCTGCCGGGTGGTGGCACTGCAAAGACGCAGGGCAAGGACCACCAGGTTCATCGCATGTTCCATGTCCTGACCATCGGCTTTCTTGTTCACCAGGCCGACTGTTGGGTACCACTGGGTGTCGCCCAGCTTCAGACCGTGCGCCGTGAAGAAGGTGGCCACGTACCAGAGGAGGTCTCCAAGCTCCAGCAAGAGCCTGTCCTTGGCCCGAGGGTCGGAGTGCCACCTCATCTTCTTGAGGCAGCCGACGCACTCCCCGGCCTCCTCCACCATGCCCGCCATGGCCATCTGTCCCATGTCCTCAAGGCTGCTGAAACCGCCCGCGGTACGGGCCGCCTTCTCTTGGTACTCGTTCAGGTCCATGGATTTTATGCTTGCTACGGAAGCGCTACGATGTCAACCTCCGTCTGACATGGGAACCAAAGACCTCGGCCTGACGCATCCAGTCTCTATCCGCTTCGACCCGGCTCAGCTAAGCCGAGTAGAAAAGGTGCGTGTGAAGGAGAACAAGAGCCGCGCTGGGAGCGCCCTCTCCACCTCCGAGACCATCCGGCTCCTGATCGAGGAGAGCCTCAAGAAGCGGGGGGTGGTCTGATGGCTTCGATCCAGAACTTCCACGAATGGGCCATGGCCGAGGTCGCAAGCAGGGTCGCGATGGAAATCAACGGCCTCCATCCACGGAAGATGCCGGAGGTGGCCCCCTGCGATAACTGTCGTCAGTCCATCTCGTTGTTCTACAACATCCCCTTCATAAAATGGCCCCGTGTCTTCTGCGTCACCTGCCGTGACAAGATAGTCGCAGCCCACGCCGCGCTCCAGACTCTTGCGAGCCCCGAATCCGCCATCTCGTTCAGGGCAGAGAGGGGCCTCTCCGGCATCATCTGGGAGGTGAGTGTTGGAAACGGATGCGGAGCCTATGGAGACTCTACCCAGGAAGCCCTGGTCAACCTCGCCATGCTCATCACGGAGAAGGCGTCGTACTTCGCGGCAGACGTGGCCCTGTGCGCCCGTCTCGGCTCGAACCCAACGACGGCCCAAGCCAGGTTCGACCGGCTCCAGGGCGCGGTGTCCGGCATCATCGAGGCCATCGGAGTGGAGCTTGAATATGCCTGAGAAGACCGATCAAGTTTGCGAAAACTGCCGCATTCAAATCTACCACCGCTACCAGATCATATTCGTACATAGCCCCCAGTCGCTCTGCGTCACCTGTCGAGACAAGTCGGTGGCAGCCCACGCCATGCTACAGCGATGCCTGGCCCAGGACGGGAATCAGGCGATCCTGAGCAAGCAGATCGGCTCATCTCGTCCCTGGGAAATACAGATGGGCTCCGGCGTGGTCGTGTCAGGACAATCACCCAAGTACGTCTTCTTGCAGGCGGCTCGACTGCTCATGGCGCGGGCGGCCAACCACGCGGAAGCTGTCGCCCTGTGGGCCCGGAACAATCAGGATGCCCCGAAGGAGCAGGCCCACTTCGACCGGCTCCAGGGCGCGGTGTCCGGCATCATCGAAGCCATCGGCGTGGAGCTTGAATATGCCTGAGAAGACCGAGAAAACCTGCGACGACTGCGGGCGCAAAGCGAGCGCCATGTTCGAGGCGGATTTCGTGATGTCAGAACACTGCTTTTGCCTTCAGTGCCGCGACAGTCTTTCCGCGGCCCACGGGTTTGTCAAAAAAAAACTTGGCTACGATCTTCGCATGGCCCTCATGGCCAGGGGGGCAGCTCCCAGGCTATGGAAAATGGTTCTGTGGGATGGCGTGACCGTGTTCGGCGAGTCCCCCCGGGAAGCCTTCGTAGAGGCGGCGTGGAGTGTTCGAGGGAAGTCGAGTATTTTCGCTTCGGCCGCGTCGATATGGGCCGGCAAAGACATGGCCGAGATGCAGTGTGCCCAGGCCAACTTCGACTGGCTCCAGGACACCGTGTCCGGCATCATCGAAGCCCTCGGCGTGGAGCTTGAATATGCCTGACCAAGTCAAGATGTCGGAGTGCAACCCGTTCTGCCTGCTGTGCGGAGAGTGGCACAACACCGGGAACAGGACCGACATGACGGCCCGGGGCCGCGACGTGTCGCCCAAGCTTCATGACGGGATAGACTACACATTCTCCATCTGCAAAGCTTGCTTGGCCAAGCCGCACCTCGCCCCGGTAAATATCGAGAGACGCGGGTACTGTAGCGCGTGCTCTCTGCCAAGGGGCGCTCCCGAAGACAGCGAGGTTTTGCTCGGAGTCGAGTTCGATGATTACGCCGTATGTGAACCTTGCTTGTCATCTTGGTTTGTGAAAGCCAGGGTCAAGTCGAAGCCTCACCTCCTCGACAGATCAACGCCTGCCGAGATGGCCACCATGTCCTCGAAGAAGCCGGCCGTGGACAGGTCGGAGGAGAAGCGGAAAGCCATCGACTACGGCGCTCGACACGGCCGGAGGCAAGCCCTGGAAGACGTGGAAAAGGCTCTCAGGTCCCGCATAGAAGCCGAGTCCAAGAAGCAGGGTGCCCTGGCCTCGGAGCTTGAGCTTTCCCAGGTGAAGCTCTGCCTGATCCAGTCGATCCTGGACGAAGCCCGGCTCATCAAGGACGCGAAATGAAGCTCTCCTGCATCGTGGCCGTGGATAGAGACGGAGGCATCGGCAAAGACGGCAAGATGCCGTGGCCAAAGCTCCCCCGGGACATGGCCAGGTTCAAGTCGTTGACCATGGGTCACCCCGTCATCATGGGGCGAAAGACCTGGGAAAGCATCGGCCGACCGCTCCCCGGGCGACAGATGATCGTGGTTAGCCACAGCCTGCCCCTGGAAGGGATGGCGGCCACCGTGTCCGTGGCCCGCGACATCCCCATGGCCCTCGACATGGCAGCCCAGTGGGGCAAGGAAGCCTTCGTCGGGGGAGGTGGCGAACTGTACCAGCAGCTTTTGCCACGGTGCGAGCGCCTGTTTATGACCATGATCGGCGGAACGTTCGACTGCGACACTTTTTTCTACGAGGGGGAGGAGTGGGTTGGCAAAGGAATGGATGCCCACCAAGCCGACGAAAGGAACCAGGTCGGCATGGTGTTCATCGACATGGTCCGCCCCGAAGGATGGTCCAGGTGACCGTGAAGCTACTGCCGGATGATTTCTGCGAGGCCGCCAGGCGCCTCGGATCGAACAGCGTGACGGTACTCATCGAGGGTCGTGAGGCTCTCTTGGCCACGGGGCTGACGGAGGAGTTCTTGGACGCTCTTGGCGTAGAAAGCGTCCGAGTTTACGCCTCGTGGGGCGGGGGGAGACGCCATCGAGACGCGAAGCTTTTCTCCCTGGGGGAGTGCATGGGAAGCTCACACGGAGTTGGTTTCGATGAACGAGCGGATACCGACGCTATGGCTGCGGCCCTCTCCGGCACGCTTCGATTCGTGAAACGTCACGGAAGGCTGGGGTGTTGGAGTGTCGAGGTTCTGGAGGCCGCCATCAGGATGCTTGGCGCGGGACCGGACGTGGAGCCGTGAGCTACTTCATCACGTCGTTCGCGGCATTCATCGTCCTCGTCCTCGCCATCAACTCGGCAGTGCATCCGAAGCTGAAGCGACATGACGTGGTCAATAAAACGCAGGATTACCGCACCGACGCTGCCGAGACGACTCCAGAAAAGAAGGCTGAGCCCGTGAAATACGCCGAACTGTTCATCAAGACGCTGGTCGTCTCCTTGGGCCTGGGGACGGCGCTCGCCACCC
>Ga0315284_10017384_pt1 | contig 10201 bp, 9 predicted proteins | sample YL17G09_16_MG_FD_203696 | JGI IMG/M metagenome (GOLD analysis project Ga0315284, IMG submission 203696) | Sediment microbial communities from Yellowstone Lake, YNP, Wyoming, USA - YL17G09_16 | ecosystem: Environmental > Aquatic > Freshwater > Lake > Sediment | place: USA: Wyoming | collected...
TAATGTTAATATTCCACCTCGTCCACAGTTTTTCTCACCATTAAGTCCAGCAGAAGCAGCAACACTTGCTAAGTGGGATGCTAAATATGGACATGGTCTTTCAAATTCCGGGACATTTGGTTCTTACGGATTTGGTGTGACTACTTGGATTAACCAAGATTTTGATAAGGCTGAGTGGGCTATTGCACCATATGTTAGAGTCGGAGTTGCAGCCAACTCTGGTACTTTAGGAGCTCTTGATAATCAATATTGGAGTTATCAATTAGAACCTGGAATCGTTGCTAGATATGGTAATTTTTATGGAATGACAGCTTTTAACTACAGCGACGGATTTAAGAGCGATGGATTTATGCAACAAGCTTGGGCACTGGGTGCTGGAGTTAATCTAACCAAATCTTTCGCAATTGAAACGCGTTACGATATTGGATATGGTAACTACGATGTTAATAGATGGAATCTTGGCGTAACTTATAAATTCTAAAAACTAAGGTTTTTGGGGGCGATCGGCCGCATGGCTGGTCGCCTCTTTTTTCGCCTAAAATTTGGTACTTGAAAAATTTAGTTGACAAACCGCTCCTAATTTATGCTATAATAGTAGTAAGTGAAAATTTAACCTAAATATGAAAGCAGATAATAAAAGACTTGCTGTTAAGTGGGTTAGAGATGGTATCAAACGAAGATATAAAAAAGCCGAAGAGTGCGCATTATGTGGAACTACAGATGAGCTTCAATTTCATCACTTCTATTCTGTTACATTGTTATTCGAAAAATGGCTAAAAGAGAACAATCTTAAAGTCGATACTGATGACGATGTACTTGCTGTTCGAGAGCGTTTTAGTGAAGAACACAAGAAAGAATTATTTGATGAAACAGTGACATTATGTAAACATGACCACAATGAACGTCTTCATAAGATTTACGGGATCACACCGCCGCTATCTACTGCTGAAAAGCAGAAGCGTTGGATATCGATTCAGGCAGCAAAATTAGGTAGAACATATGAATTTATGGGAAAGGCTGATCGAGAAACTTAATCCGGTACAACCACTAATACAACAAGAAGAGGGTAGTTCAGTTGCAGATGATGGTAAAATAGTATTTTATGATACAGCATATCGTGATATAGACGTTGTTCGTCGTGGAGTCGATATGATTGTTAATGCTGCCGCAAGTTTTGACATTACAGTTACAGAACAGTTAAAAGGATATACTCCTGTAGTTATGGGGACTAGACTTAAGTCTTTGGATATGATGTTAAATCATTCTCCAAACCCTTTTCAAGATGTTAATTCCTTTCGCAGGTTGATATATCAAGATTTAGTTTTAGAGGGAAATGCATTTATATTTGCGGAAAATGGTGAACAATACCATTTACCTGCGAGTAATGTAGAAGTTGTTACTGATAAGAAAACATACGTTAGCGGATACAAATATTCTGGATCGGCAGAAATATTGTCACCAGAAGTTGTAATTCACATTAAAGATAATTCTAGTAAATCAATATATAGAGGTACTTCGCGACTGTCGTCTGCGGAGACCAGTATTAAAACGCTTCAAAAAATGATTAATTTCCAACAGAATTTCTTCGTTAATGGAGCTGTACCAGGCCTCGTACTAACAAGTGAAAACGTGTTAGGTGAAGCCGCTAAAACGCGGATGTTGAACACCTGGACAGCAAGGTATAATCCAAGCACCGGGGGACGTAGACCGATGATTTTGGATGGGGGTTTAAAAGTAGACACATTGTCTGATACTAACTTTTCAGAGTTAGACTTTGAAAACTCCATAGGTAACAAAGAAAAATCAATTTTAAAGGCTTTGGGTGTTCCACCAATTTTACTAGATGGTGGAAATAATGCAAACATAGCACCAAACCTTAAATTGTTCTATTTAGAAACTGTAGTACCTTTGGTTCGTTCTGTAACAAGCTGTTTTGAACGTTTTTATGGTTATGACCTTGAAGCTGAAACAGAGAAAATTTCTGCACTTCAACCACAAATGTCAGAAGCCAGTCAATTTTATGTGGGATTAGTCAATGGAGGGATTATCACGCCCAATGAGGCTCGCGTGGAGCTAAGGTGGGAGAAATTAGATGATTCTAAAATGGACGAAATAAGAGAACCAAAGAATATAGCAGGGTCGGCAGTTGATCCAACGCAAGGCGGAAAACCTCCAAGCCCTAAACCATAAGGATAAATGTGGATAAAGTATTTGAACTATCAATCCCTTTTACTGTTGAAAAAGCTTCAGAAGATAATAAGCCACTACAAATTACTGGCTACGCAAACACTACTGGAAAAGATAGGCAAGGCGATGTGATAGTACAAGAAGCATGGCAAAAGGGCGGATTGGATAATTATTCGAAAAACCCCATCATTCTTGCTTTTCATAATCATTCCAAACCTATTGGTAAAGCAATATCTGTATCTGTCGATAAGAATGGATTAAAGATTGTTGCGGAGATTAGTGCTAGTGCTACTGAAGTTTACAATTTAATTAAAGAGGGAATTTTAAAAGCTTTTTCTGTAGGATTTCGTGTCAAAGAAGCAGACTACGATAAACTTACGGATATTTTTGTAATAAAGGATGTCGAATTATACGAGGTGTCTGTAGTATCTGTTCCCGCAAATCAAGACAGTCTCTTCGATGTTTCAAAGTGTTTCAACAATCCGGCAGAATTTGCCGAGTTTAAGAAGTCATTTAGTAAGGCAGATCCTGTCGTTACTAATAAAAAGGAAAAATTTACAATGGACAAAGAAGTTCTAGACCAGCTTACAGTTACAATCGGTGAAGCAGCTGCAAAAGCAGCTCAAGATGCCGTTGCTGCAGCTGACAAGAAAAAGGCTGACGAAGCTGCTGCGCAAGCCGCTGCTGATAAGGCTCGCGACGAGATGATTCAATTGGGTCAAACGGGAGCAGAAAAGTTAGTAGCTGAAGTTGAAAAGCGCATTACTGACGACGTAACCGATCTTAAGAAAACAATTGGAGAACTGACCGCAGCTATTAAAGAACAAGCTGAACAAGTTAATGCAGTTGCTAATGCAAGACGCACACCCGGTGTTGACTTTAGTGACAATAAGGGTGGAGCTGAACCTACTATGGCTGAAAAAGCCTCAGCAGTTATTCTAGCAAAAAGCTTAGGTGTTAATGTTAAAGATACCAAGTATGCTGGTAAATTAGTTGAAAAGTATGGTGTACACGTTGCTTCTGCTTTTTGGGAAGATCAAGTTACTACACAAATGGTAGAAGAAATTCGTAGACAATTAGTTGTTGCAAGTCTATTCACTAATATGAATATGCCTAGTAATATTCTACGTATGCCAGTAAATCCTGAAGCCGGATACTCAACTTGGGTACTGTCTACAGATTATGGTACAACATCTTCGTCAGGTACTGCTAAGACTCACACTCTGAAAGAATTAACACTTACAGCGTACAAGCTAGCAACCAAAGAATTCCTAACGTATGAAGAAGAAGACGATACGTTCTTAGCGATTATGCCTATTGTGCAAGCTGCTATTGTTCGTCGTCAGGCAAAGTCAATTGACCTTGCACATCTTCGCGGCGCCGCTTCAGGTGTAGATCCTATCAAGGGTATTGCTACATGGGCAACTGCTGGCGATGCTGTAACTATTACTGCAACTACAAAAGTTACTGTAGCTCAATTACAAGCTGTTCGTCGTAAGATGGGTGTTTGGGGACTTAATCCTTCGGATCTGAAGTATCTTGTATCTACTGATGCTTACTATGATCTATTAGACGACACCACATTTACTACAATGGATAAGGTTGGACCTAATGCTACAATTCTGACTGGTCAAATTGGTTCTTGCAACGGATCTCCTGTTATTGTTTCTGGTGAGTTTGCGACAAAAGGCGCAACAGAGTGTGGAGTGGTTTGTATCAACACAGCCAACTTCATTACAGGTAATTACAAGTCTCTACGCTTAGAAAATGCGGTAGATATTGAAAAGCAACAAAAGTTGTTAGTTGCTACACAACGTCTTGCATTCCAACAACTTACATCAGTTAATGGTAATGCTGTAGGAAAGTATATTTACTCATAATTTTGATTTAAGAATGAAAATAAATGGGCGGGAGTTATTATGGCTCTCGCCCATTTTTACTGATACGGAGTTTTTTCCAAGATTATTAACGGAGTTTTAATGGCAACTGATCTTATTACAATCGCAGAATACAAAGCATATGCTAAAATTCAATCTTCTGCGGAAGATGATAAATTAACACTATTAATTCCATCTGTTAGTGCTCTAGTAAAAAATTACTGTGGACGGACATTTGTAGACTACGCATCTACAGCAACAACAGCCTCTAGTATTTCCGCTACTGAATATTGTAGTGATGGCGGATTTTTTATCTACACAATGGAACAACCTATTATTAATGTAGTATCTCTACAAACAAGAAGTACTCCATTTGAGTCATATACTACAAGAACAGTTGATACTGAGTATGTTGTTGATAAACAAAATGATTATATCTATTGTTTATACGATGAAGTATATGGATTCAGTACTGGACCAAATGCAGTTAAAATTGTATATCATGGTGGATTCCTTGATGTTCCAGAAGATTTAAAGTTGGCAGTATTAGATTTAGTACGTTTTTATATTAGACGCGAATCGGTGCCTCGCGCTGCTTTAAATTCAAATCAGATCAGCATTGAAAATACTCCATCTGTAGACTTTCCATCACATATTAAAAGAGTATTAGAAATTTATAGGCATCACTAATGTCTCAGGCGGTTATACAAGCGCTATCAGAATCTCTTAAAACTAAAGTTGCTCCAACTTTAAAAAGTGGAGAAAGTTTTGCAAGTTTAGCTAAACTACATAGAAAGGGTTCTGAATTAGCAGTACATGAATTAGTATTAGATGTTAGTATTATAGCTAACGAATTTAAAAATTTATTAGAAGCAGCAAATATACCAGCTACTGCAGCCGATTATAGTTTAATGGCAAAAGCTTACGCTATGTCTGTATCTAGATTAGCCCGCACTTTAGGACCTGGTATTATTCAACAAGGAAATAGAATAATAATTGATACCGGAGAAAATAATTATGGTAGAGAGTATGATTTATTATCAAAAGCATTAACTGCCGATACTGGGGCTGTAGGTTATCAAGCTGTAAAAGAATTAATTATTAAAGTATTAATGAGAACAGATGAAAAAAATGGAGATATACAAGCATATGGAGCAGAAGCTGTAGAAGAAACTTATAGAACTCAATTAGCTACTGTTGGAGGATTCGATATAGGTCACCAACAAGATGCTTCAAATATTATAAATACCGTTGGGACTATAATATTTAATAAAATACATCAAATTGCACCAAATATAGAAAATCCTTTAATTGCTAAACAACTACAACTAATGCAAAGTGAATTAGTTCAACTTTCTACAAGAAGCGATTTTATGGATGCTGTATCTAAGGAATATGGGATTAGTACAAAAGAATTATTTGATTCAATAATAGATGTGACTATAGGTTTTACAAAAAGAATGGCGGAAGGTAAAATTCATGCCGTTTTAGATATAGAACCAAAATTAAACGCAGATAGTATTTATAAAGTTGCTGGAAAAGTTAGACAGCTCACTTTCCCACAATTTACTGGTGTAAATATGGTTTTAGGAGCATCAGTAGAAAAATTAATTGCTAATAATTTAGTAAATACTATTACTAATGCCAGTACCGCGCCTTTAAAAGATTTTATATTAAAATTATTATCTGGTACAGCTGATGTTTTTAGTAATACAAAAGAAAGTAGACAATTATCCTCTAGTATTAGATCACAATTTAAAGGTTTATTAGAAGTAGAAGGATCTCCTAGTATTTTAAAAATGATGGGAGATAATATACACAGTAATTTTATTACTGGAAAAAATAAAAACGACTCTTCTAATAATATTGCCAGTAGTAAAAAAACTAAATTACCAATTTTTACATCTAAAAATCCTGGATTTAAAAAACAAAATCTCCCAAAACCAAGTATTAAACCACTTGTACTAACTAAACGTAAAAAAGTTACATCTCAAAATATTGGCGAAAAAGATCAAACAAATATTATAAATATAGTAAATTTAATAAATATGCAATTAGCAGAAACAATAAGACAAAATATGGGTTCTCCTAGATTAAATTATAGGACTGGACGTTTTGCAAATTCTGCTAAAGTACTGCCCGGAACAATGGATAAAGATGGAGCACTTAGACTTCCGTATACTTATATGAAATATCCTTATCAAACCTTTGAACCGGGTTTTGCAAGAGGTTCAACGGCTAGGGATCCAAAGGTAGTTATTGGAGAAAGTATTAAAGAATTAGCAATTAGACTTGTGCTAATGAAAATGAGGGTGGTAAGAGTATGAGCGCAAGATCAAGAATAGTAGATGCATTAATTGAAAAATTAAAAGTAATTAATGGATCAGCACCATATAAGTCATCTGTATCTGGTAATGTATTTGGAAAGATGAAATTCTATGACGAGATTCAAGACTTTCCTACTGTATGTGTAATCTCTGGATATGAATCCAGAGAGTATTTACCAGCTGATTTTACATGGGGATTTTTAAATATATCACTAAAGATTTATGTAGAAGGTGAAAACTCACAAGAGCTATTAGAAAATCTTCTTAGCGATATAGAGTATGTAATAACAAAAAATGAGCAGTTACAGTACGATGCAGGTGTTGGGGAACAGACCGCGGAAATACTGATAACTTCTATCCAAACCGATGAAGGCGTAATGGCCCCACTTGGCGTAGGAGAAATAAACTGTACCGCAAGGTATCAGGTTATTAAAAGCTAGTGCGTATAAGTTAATAATTATTAACAACACGTAACTAGAAGAAATTTTAGGAGATTTAATATGGCAGTAGGCGTAAATCTATCGCGCAATACTAAAGTGTATTACACTACTAACACGGATGTAACGGGTTATGGTGATCACAACACGGTAGAACTTCAAGTTTTAAATGGTTATACCTTTACACAAGGTTCTGACCAACAAACAATTCAAATTGCTGAGGCAGGAGCTAATCCAAATCGCGGACAACGTTCATTCAACACTAAGTTAAATCCTGTAGATTGGAAATTTAGTACTTATATTAGACCAAGATATAATACAGCATTAGGATCTGGTGTAATTACTGCGGCTTCGGGTACTTCAATTATTCCAGTATTAACTGCTGGTGTTGTTACTCATAATTATGTACATGCTACAGTAACTGGTTCTATAACTAGCAGTGGTTTTTATAAGATTGCTGGCTTTACCGGCAATAGTACTGATTGTAATAGTACTACCCCAGTACCTGTAGCTCGTTGGGGTAGCAATACAATTTGCAGATTTAGTGTACCATTATCTGTAGCAGCAGCAACCTGTACGGGGGCGGCTACATTTACTCCTGTAGCAGTTAATACATGTGCAGAAAATGTATTATGGAATGCATTAAGTGGAGCAGTTGATGTATTTCAAACAGGTAATAAAGGGGCTGCTTGGGCTCATGGTACCACAACAGGACAAGCAGATACAGCAGCAGGTATTTTAACAACTACTGCTTCTAATGTACACCAACTTGCACCTTTTGCTTTAATTTTTAAGATTGATACTGTTTATTACAAAGTTAGTAATTGTTCATTAAATTCCGCAGAAATTAATTTTGGAATTGATCAAATTGCACAAGTTGCTTGGAGTGGTTTTGGTGTAAGCTATACAACCGTTGCCGCTGCAGGTACAGCAGAATTGGCTGCATCTGTAACAGCTTATGACTCTACAGCACAATTTATTACTAATAAGTTATCAGTAGTTTCCATTGCAAAGGGGGCCGGTGGTGCCTTTGGTAAGACAAATGGTGCTGTTACAGCAGATACTGCTTACTCAGTCCCCATTACTGGTGGAACTATTAGTATTAATAATAACTTAACATACTTAACTCCAGAAGTGATTGGAGTTGTAAATCAACCAATTGGTTATTTTACTGGAACTAAAGCTGTCTCTGGAAATATGACTGCTTACTTAAGAACTGGGGGTACTACTGAAACTAGTGACTTACTAACAGCTATTATTGCTGGAGCTGCTACTACAGCAGACAATCAATATTCAATGATTGTTAATATGGGTGGATTGGGATATCCTCACGTTGAATACCAATTTAACGGAGCAATGGTACAAATTCCTTCTGTTGATGTTCAAGACGTTGTTTCTACAACATTAAACTTTACAGCACAAGGGACACTAGCACCAGCAACATATCCGGCACTATTTGATATTACTGCATCTAATGAGTATAAAGTAAGATATCTAGCAGCCTAATTAAGTTAAGATATAAAAACACCCGGACTATTCAGTCCGGGTGTTTTCAACCGATAGTTTTCTATCAAGAACCCAGGAAAGGTTTAAAATGGCAACAGATAACGTAGCAGTAAATATCGCTAGTTTAGCGGTTCCGTCAAAAGAAGTGGAAGTTGACTTCCCCGGAGTTGATGGCTTTAAGGTTAAAGTAGCATTTCAATCACGAGATGAATTAATGAGATTTCGTAAGAAAGCTACCACATCTAAGTTTAAAAATCGACAACTAGTTGAAGAAGTAGATGATGAATTATTTTTGGAATTATATGTTAAAGCAGTAGTTCGCGGATGGACAGGATTAAAACTTAAGCACTTAGTAAAGCTTATGTTGGTAAATGTACCAGATACGGACTTAGAAAAAGAAGTAGTATTCTCTGAAGCAAATGCGCTAGCTCTAATGAAGGGTAGTGCAGATTTTGATGGATTCATCACTGACACTATTAGTGATGTTTCAAATTTTTCGAAGAGCAGCTCAGCACAATCAAAGAGCTAATAAACCTATACTTACAAAATAAAGATATTGGAGTAGACAAAGAACAATATTTTGAAATTTGTGCAGCCATGGGTAGTGAACCAGACCCAAGTGAAATTCCCCCGGATATGGGGGATTTTCCTTATGAGGTTCAACAGGCTTTTGATGTGTATTATAGATTACCAGATAGATGGGATGGCATGTCTGGATCATACTTAGGAAAAGACTTAGGACCACTAGAGATGTTATTTAAGCTTTTTCTAGTTGAAGATCAGAGAACTGCTCTAGATTTTATATCCATCATTGACGTTACTCGTCAAGAAATTTTTGCTAAGAAGCAAAAATCTAAGGAAAAAGCCCCTTAATGGCAAATTATATAGTAGACTATAAAGTTAATGTTACTGGCAATGTAGATCTTGTTGCAAAACAAGCAGCTAGCATTAACCAAAATATGAAACAAGCCGCTGTAGCTGCGGGGGGAATACCCCGTGCGGCCCAGGCGGCTTTAACTTCATCTGGCAAAGGAATTGTAGGTGGAGGAGAGAACAGAGAATACGGAGCTGCCAGAGGGTCTATGGCGGCTACTGGCGCTTCTGGTAGAGATTTCGCTAAACAAGCTGAGGGGCTTGGTGGACTAGTTCGTCTATATGCAACCTTTGCAGCTAATATATTTGCAGCAAGTATGGCTTTCGAAGCTTTTAAAAGATCATTCGCTTTTGAACAATTACAACAAGCATCAGATGCTTTTGCAGTAACTACTGGTAAGAATCTTAGTGGTGTAGCTGCAGAACTTAAGAAATTAGCTGATGGTGCTTTAACAGATAAGGCCGCACAACAAATGGCGAACTACGGTTCGTCTGCTGGCTTTACTGCGGAACAAATGCGCAGAACTATCGTAGTGGCTCGCGGCGCCAGTCAGGCACTTGGTCGTGATATGGGCGACGCCGTGGATCGTTTAATGCGTGGTATGGGTAAACTTGAACCAGAACTTTTGGACGAATTAGGTTTACTTACACGCACTAAACCCGCTGCTGACGCATATGCAAAATCAATTGGCAAAACATTTGAAACTCTAACACAATTTGAAAAGACACAAGCGTTTGCCAATGCAGTATTAGCAGAAGGTGAGGCAAAATTTGGTGCAGTTGCTAAAGCTGTACAAATTTCACCCTTTGAACAATTCAGTACCGCGTTATTAAATGTTGGTACACAACTAGCTAATTTAGTAAATAAAGGATTAGTACCTTTATTAAAATTCTTCTCTAATAATCCTAGTGCCTTAATTGCTGCACTTGGACTAGCTTTTGCTAAATTATTAACTACGGCTTTGCCAGCGTTAACCAAATTAGGAGATGCTGC
>Ga0315284_10017385_pt1 | contig 10201 bp, 8 predicted proteins | sample YL17G09_16_MG_FD_203696 | JGI IMG/M metagenome (GOLD analysis project Ga0315284, IMG submission 203696) | Sediment microbial communities from Yellowstone Lake, YNP, Wyoming, USA - YL17G09_16 | ecosystem: Environmental > Aquatic > Freshwater > Lake > Sediment | place: USA: Wyoming | collected...
TGCCGGCCATCGCGCTTGACGAACACCCAGGAGCAGGTGTTGTCGGCCGCCGTCAGGTAGCGCACGTTCTGCCTCTGGTTCAGCAACAGGCAGTCTATGCCGTGCCGCTCCATGACCTCGACGACGTTGGAAAGCCTTCTACGATACTCATTTACGTTGGAACCCATCTGCTCACCTCGTGGCGGAACCTCGCAGCCTCGCTCCGGTCTTACCGCGCTCACCCATACCTGCCGTATTCGCCGGCAATTCTCACCATTGCCCTGACGTCTTCCATTTCCGCGTCCGGGGGCACTGCATCGGAGTTGTCCAAGATGTAGCCCCCCCCTGCCGCCGCTTCGTCTATGCAGCGGATCGCCTCCTGGCGTATCTCCTCCAGGCTCCCTGAAAGGTACACCTGGGGGTCGTACCCCCCCATGAGGCATAGGCGATCGCCGTACGCCACTTTCACCTCCCTGAGCGACGTGTCCCCCTTGAACCGGCGGCGCTCGAAACGCAACACGAAATGGGGGCCTGCCTCCAGCATGAGGGGAAGCACGTCGCGCATTTTCCCGGTCAGGTGGAATCCGACGTACTTGCCCTTTGCTGCGCCTGCCACCAACCACGCTAACTCAGGCAACACCCACTCCCGGAAGAATCCCGGCCCCACAATGCTCGAAGAGGCACCGGAAAGGTTGGTGACCAGCACCTGGCAGCGGGACTCGTTAAACGCTTGTAAGGTTCGCTCGTTGATCCTTTGCGTGGCCTCCAACAGGCTTCGCATCAGGTCAGGGACGTCGTAGAAATCGAGCAGGTAATCCTCCACGCGCCTCAGGACCCAGAAGAACTGGTAGAAGGTGTTGGGATGGAGCCGACCAACTGGTGCGCCTGGCAGACTGCGCGGGCGTCGGAGCGGCCAATCCACTTGCTGGCGTTCGTCGGCCCGATGGACAGGCTGACCGGGACCTGGTCCGGTTTGCCACGCGACAGGGCGGTCATGAAGCGCTCTCTGGGTTTCATCCCGTTCACACCAACTGCGTGACACCCTCTTCCAGGGCATACTCTACCGTCACCAGCCCCCGTGCATCGGGTGCAGACACCATCACTCCAGCCGCGAATTGGGCATCCACGACGAGACGGCGTGGGATGTGGCAACGCCACACCATCGCCCGCCGGGACTCAGCGCTCAGGCTGACCAGTTCGCCGTCCCTGACCTCTCCTGAGACGACTACGCCGTGGGAAGCCAGCAGCCGCTCGAAGCGAGCGTTCTGCACGGCCTGCGGCAGAGCGGGGAAGATGATCGCACCAGCCTCGTCCACAACCTGGACGAACATGGCGTGAACGGCATGCGCAAACGCGCCGGCCGCAGTGGTAAGCCAGGGCAGGTATGCCCCCTCCCCCTGCCGGTAGTGCTCGTTAGGGGCCATAAACGGCCCGGCCAGGGCGAGCGTCCGGCGCAGCACCTCGTACCCTTCGTCGCCGCGTCCCTGGTAGAAGAACGCCGTCGCCAGTTGGCTGACCGTCCAGATCCAGTTGGCCTCCAGCCAGGCCGAGGCAGCCGTGCAGTAGATATGGGTCAGCGTGTCGCGGGCGCGCTCATCGTGGACGTCGAACGAGAACGGAAAGACCATCGGCACGTGCTGCACGCCCGGCGGGATGGTGGCATCGTCGGCGTAGCGGTAGCGCTGACCCGTCTGGTCCACCGGTAGCCCCTGGCGCAACTCCGCCGCCAGGCCGCGCCACTCCTGCCGCTGGGCCGCATCTACGTCCAGCAGTTCCGCGGCACGCGCCGCGTTCTCCAGGCTACGGATGGTAGCGCAGGCGGTGAAAATGCTGTTCGAGACCGGAAAGACCACCTCATCCACTTCCGTGATGGGGCGCGTCTTCAGCCGCCCGGCCTCGTCTCGCACCAGCACGTCGTAAATCAACCACTCGGCGCACCCGCGCAGCACGGGGTAGTAGCGGGCCAGCGCCGCCAGGTCACCGGTGTACAGATAATAGCGCCAGATGGCTTCGGAGAACTTGCCGTGCCGGAACTGCTCGTCGGTCCAGTGGCCGTAGGGGGCGCTCTCCTCGCCGTCCTCCGTCGCCTCCCAGGCATAGTACGCGCCCCGCCCAGCGCCGCGCCACGTCGCCACCGGCAGCGTGTGCAGGCGATAGTTGGGCACGCGCTCCGCTAACTCCGGATAGTTGCCCGAGAGGAGCGCGATGCATGGGTAGAACTCGTCGTGCAACGTGCGCCCCTCCCACAGCGTGCTCAGATAGCCACAGGGAATGGACCAGGGGGAGACGTTGCAGCGAATGGCGTAGAGGCTGGACCTGAGCAGCGCCTCCAGGCCGGGGTCGCCCAGTTCCACCCGGCTGGTATTCCAAAAGTCGGCCCAAGCGCGCTCGTGGGCGGCCACGAGCGCCTGCACCTGCTCGAAATCAGGAAAGTGCGTGTACTTGTACCGGTCGCCCAGCGCGACCCAGAACCACAGGTCGGCGGTCTGGCCGGCCTCCAGTTCGATCTCGTGCGTGAAGCGCCCACCGGCATTCGTCTCGCAGATCTCCCCCTCGGGATAGCGGCCGACGTGCACCTCGCCCAGTTGGTCGTTGATCTCGTACTGGACACTCAGGCTTTCGCGCAAGTGAGGCGGGCGCGACGCTACCTCGGCGTCTGCGGACCGCTGGCCCGCCACGTTGCCGAAGGGCAGATCGTCCGGGTGCGGGCGGCGAATGTGCAGGCGGGTGTCCGGCGTGCGGTACCCCTCGGCGTCGCCGAACTCGTATTGCAGGACGAAGGTCAGGTGTACCCGCGGCGTGGGCGGACTGTCACGGCCCCCCCCACCCTCCCCCTTCCCCTCCCTGGCAGGGAGGGGAGAACAGATGCGTGGGGGGCTTGATAGGCGGGTATGAAAGACGAGCACGTTGGCCGTGAGGCACACCAGGCTGCGCGTCTGCTCGCGGATCGGACCGTGGTCCAGGGTCGAGAGCACCACGCCGTGGTCACAATCCAGCGTCTGCTCCCAGTCCTCGTCGGCCGTCTCCACTCCATCTATGGTCAGCGTTCGGCACAGGCGACCGAAGCGGATCAGGGGGCGCGTCGGCCCAATCAGTTCCTCGGGCGGGACCCTGGGGAATCGAGTATTGGCGTTCCGGGCATCCTTGAGCCGGCGCCCGGCCCAGAAGATGGCGCGATTGGGCGCCTCCTCCAGGGGGCACAGCCCGTCGTGGTAGCCCGTGGGGCCAACCGTGGTGACGACCTCCCCGTTGCCGATCATCGGAGAGTTGTAAAGTGCATCTGTGCTGCGAACAGTAAACGTCATATCTATCACTCTCCCTGATGCAGTAGACCGGGTACGGATGTCAGATGTACCCCCATCCGCCCCATCCGCATCATCGCCTCAGTGCCGGCACCAGCCGTTGCACGTTGCCGAGATACAACTTCTCCAGCACCTCCTGGGGGAGGCCAATGCCGTTCACCAGCCAATTGCCGAACACGGGATAGCCGGGGTGCTCAATCTGCCGGTCGAATGTCTCATAGAACCGCCGTGGCAGGCCATAGTCGTAGCCGACACGCTTAAACGCCCACGGTCGCCCCTCGCCCTCATCGGCAAAGCCCCCCAACACCAGGTCGGTCCCAAAGAGGATGCGGTCCTGGTGCTTCAAGAAGAAGGCGCGCACCTTGTCCAGCGGGTGGCGGCCCAGTTGGACGATGCTGGCGGCCGTGTCCACGTACAAGTTAGGGAAACGATCCAGCCAGGCATCAACGATATCCAGTCTCTCATAGTACATCCCCACGTGCGCGCCGATGAAAGTGGTATCAGGGTGCCGCGCGATGACGCGGTTGCGCTGCTCCAGCAGCTCGTCGTGGCCGGGGAACTGGTCGCCGTAGACGTGCCAATCGGGGAAGCGGGTCAACGCCTCCCACTGCTCGTTGTGCTCGTCCAGCGGCTGGAAGTGGGCCAGCACATCGGAGGAGTGGATGAGCACAGGAACACCCAGTTCACCCGCCTTGGCCCACAGGGGGTCCAGCCGGGGGTCATCCACCGGAATCAGCCTGCCCTGGGCGTCCTTTTCGTGCAGCCCCAGGCTCTTGAAAATCTTGAGCCCGCCGGCGCCCGCCTGCACCTTGCGCTCCAGCTCGCCGGCCATGCGCTGGCCAAAGCCGGGGGCGACGTCGCCGAAATCCGGCGCGGGGAAGTAAACCATCCGCTCGCCCAACACCTTACGGAACGCGCGCATGCCTTCCTCGAAGGGAAGGCCTTCCGCTTCCAGGACGCCCAGGTTGACCACACTGGCCAGGTTGTTGGCGTCCATGATCTGCGCCAGGTATTCGACCTGGCCAGGGGCAACGTGCGTGTGGGTGTCAATCAACGTTCGATCGGGTATGGCATTCATCGTATAGCCTCCTGTTTTGATGATGGTTCTTTGACGTTCAGCGTGCTACCTCCGCGCTAAGTTAGGCGAGACTCCTCCACGAAGGCCAGGCAGTTCCGTAACGGTGTGTTCTCCAGCAGATTGTCGCTCAAACCCACAACGTGCCGATAGCCACGAGCCTCCTCCTTCACGCGCTGCACTTCAGTGCGGACCTCCTCTGCGGTCCCCTGCAAGAGGATGTCGAGTGGAATGTTGCCTTTGGTCACGATGTCCGGGTCCAGGCGCTCCCTCGCCCAGCGCATGCTCGGCAGGTTCCCCACTGGCGGCACTGAGAGGGTTTCAAAGATCTCGGGCTTGAGCTCGTTGTAGAAATCTTCTTCGACGAACCGCTTCACATGGCCGCAACTATGCCAGAGGATGAACCCGCCCAATTCGTGCCAGTGGGCGAAGATCATGCGCGTCGCCTCAAGGTTGTATTTGCGGAAGAAGTCCGGCGAGATCCACTCGGTGCCAGATGCCATGTAGAATAGGTAATCAAAGCCGGCCTCACGAATCGTGTCGAGCTGCCTGTAGGTGAGTTCGAAGGTAGCCTCGTGCAGCTCATCGAACAACTGCGGCCAGTCAAGCATGTGGTAGAACATCTCCTCCTGATTCAGCAGGTTCACAGTGGGAGCGTGGACGTAAGCACCCAGCACACCGCGTTCACCGATGGCGTCGTGGATCTCCCTACCGCTGGCGATCGCGGCGGCCTCGTCATAGTCCATCTGACGCCCCGTCAGCCATATCACCTTGCGGTAGTCTTCCTCCTCGGCCAGCCATGGTTTGACCACCCTGGTGGCAAAGACTAACGACGCTGGCGAGACACTGTCGCTGGCCCCATGTTCCTCGACGGAGACGAGATCGCCGTAGGGTGTATGGATGCAGGATTCGACGCGGGTACCGCCAGGGATAGGCGTACACTTTGTCTCGGGCCGGATAGCCGGATCCTTCGGCAGAAAGACGACATCGGCCAAGAACATCGCATCCCAGCCGCACAGCCCTGCCATGGCTATCTGCTGGCTGATCACGTGCTGAGGGTGACCTGGTGGGAATGGATCGGGCTCCTCGTACGGCCAACGGTACGGCTCGTCCAGACGCCAGGAGTCACAGAGGGGGCTGACCATCGGCCCGACGTCCTCGCCATTTAGCAAGCCCAGCCATTTCTCTCGCGTAGACAGATCGCAAGGCATGAGTTAGATCCCTCCTTGTACAAAATACCTTCGCACCTACCTATACCTTAACAACCTACTATCAGAAACCCTGGCCTGATCAATCCCAGGAACTCTCAAGCACTGTCTGCCAGAAGATCTTGATATTCTCCAAAGGCACATCCGGCAAGATGGTGTTACTGGTGAAGAAAACCAGGGATGCCTTGCCCCGGCAAATCTGCATGGCGCGGTAGACATCAGCCCGCACGTCCTCCGGCTTGCCTCGCAGCGTGGTCGTCACGGACATCGGGCCGAAGATGATGAGTGGGGCACCGTAGCGCGTATGCTTGTCTGCGATCCAGGCCAGATCCATGCCACACTCCTGCTGAAACCCCTGCAGCCCGCTGGCGCCAAGCGCCAGAAAATCACCAACCAGGGCACGACAGTCACCGTCGCAGTGAATCACGATTTTGGCTCCTACCTCCAACAGTGGTTCCCAGGCATACTCTATCAGTGGAAACTGCTCGCGACGTAAATAGTCTGGAGAAACAAGCGGCCCTGTCTGACCGCAAGCGTCCTCTCCGGTCAGGATCACGCCTGGATGGATTCCCTCGCGAATGGCCCGCGCATAAAGCACAGCCTTCTGACGGCTTTTCGTTGCATTGACCTGGATCCACTTCCGATAACGGTCGGGATAGAGCGCCAGCGCCATCAGCGAGCTGTCATAACCGAACTCATGGAAGCAAAGCGCCCTGGGGATCAATTCCCAGTCGGCCGGACACCACAACATATCACCACACTGAGCCTGCTTGGCCTGGAGGTCGGCCACCAGTTCGGCATACCTCTCCTCCTCCTCGAACTTGGCCGCCAGTTCATCAGGATCGGGTAGTGCCTCAATCTCGGCCAGGACAGATTCTACCGTGTACCTCGCGCGCCTCTCGATGAGTTTGTGGTCTACAATCCGGTACTCGCCACGTACAACAGGCTGGAAGACATCAATCACACCGTCGGAACCCAAGATGTGTTCTGCCTCCAAACCCCATTGGAAAGAATCAGCCCAATACGCTTCTTCGGAGCAACCTGTCAACGCCTGCACATGCTCCGGTGCTGCCAGCCAGCCGCCCAGGATCGGAGGGCGATCAGGCAGTTCGAGGTCAAAGGCCCTACTGAGACGCGCCACCTTCTCCATCATATGTCTCCTGAACTCACAGGCCTGAAGCCGAGCGTGCAATGTATGTCCTACCACAGGAGGCCAGCGGTGAACACCAGGCAGCCGTACTGGTCACCCCTTGACCCCGGTGAAGACGACACCCTGGATGAGAATCCGCTGAAACAGCAGGAATACCACAAGACAGGGGATGACAAGGAGAGTGGAATATGCCATGAGAACCCCATACCGCAGCGCACGCGGGTCCATGGCCTGGATGATGGCGAGCTGTACCGTTGCGATATCGGGCTTCATCCCCAGGTAGATCAGCGGATCCAGAAAGTCATTCCAGTGGTACATGAACGTAATGATCAACTGCACAACCACCGCCGGCCTGCACAGCGGCAACATGATGCGCCACCAGAAGCGGAACGTGCTACATCCGTCCACGTACGCCGAGTCCTCCAGATCGCGCGGTATGGTCAGGAAGAACTGGCGCAGGAAAAAGATCTGATTGGCGTAGCCAAAGAAGCCGGGTATGATCAGTGGCCAGAAGGTGTTCGTCAACTTCAGTTTGCTGAAGATTACAAAGCGGGGAACGATGAGCACTACTGCAGGGAGGAACAGTGCGCCCACGACGGTATAGAAGATCAGGTCCCGTCCCGGGAAGCGCAAGCGCGCAAGACCATAAGCTACCAGCGCGGAAATCGTGACCCCAAAAATGATGTTCCCCACGACGATGATAAGCGTGTTGCGTACGTAGAGCGGAAGATTGAACATCTTTGCCGCCACGCCATGTTCTTGGAACATTTGGCCTGCGAAGGCCCCGCGGAAATTCTCAAGTGTGGGCGGATTCGGAAGCCATTTGGGCGGATAGATGAACAGGTCCGTCTCAAAGGTCAAGGCACTCTTTACCAGCCAGAAGAGGGGCAGTATCAGCACCAGGGCAACCAAGATGAGAATCAGGTACACGAAGCCCCGCCATACCCCTTCGCGGACGCTCTTGCGCTGCCACCAGGCCGGCTGGCCAGCCGCTGATTGAATGGGTATAGTCGTAGGCACCATCACGCGCCTCCCTCCCGCCGGGCTTCGTAGTAGACCAGAGCCCCGGACGCCCTGAAGAGCAGGGCCGATATGACCATTAGGATGATGAACAACACCCAGGCCAGCGCAGCCGCGTATCCCAGGTATCCACTTGAGAAACCAACACGATACAGATACAGGTAATAGAAGAGGCTGCCGTTGGCCGGCGCTCCGGTCCCCTTACTCACGACGTAGGCCACAGTGAAGACCTGAAACGAGCTGACGATCGTCGTCAATAAGGTGAAAAAGATCACCGGCGACATCTGGGGCAGCGTCACATACGCCAGTTTCTGGAAGCGGTTGGCCCCGTCTACATCGGCCGCCTCGTAGAATTCGGTGGGAATCCCCTGCAAGCCGGCCAGATACAGGACGACCGTGTTGCCCACTGTCCATAACCCCATGATGATGTAGAAATAGAGGACCCACTGTCTGTTCGTGAGCCACGGGATGCCGGCGTCTGTCAACCCCAGCGCGCGGAGAATGTGGTTCACGGGGCCGAACTCAGTGTTGAACAACCAACCCCACACGGTGGCGATGGCAGGGCCAGAAAGAACGGACGGCATGTAGTAAATCGTTCTGAAGACGCCCAGGCCTGCGATCTTCTGATTCAGAAGATAGGCCATCATGAAACCTACGAACAACTGCAAGGGCACCGAAATCACCGTGTACACGGTCGTCAGTTTCAGCGAATGGACGAACAGAGGATCATTGAGGAACAGCCGCTTATAGTTCCCCAAGCCTACCCAGGGCGACATGCCGATCACCCGCCAATCGGTAAAGGAGATATAGACCGCGTATCCCATCGGGTAGAGGAAGAAGGCGAAAATGCCAATGATCCAAGGCAGCGTGAATAGATAGCCTTCCAGAGCGCGCTTGGTGTGCCACGTCAACCTCCAGGGTTCACGGGCCTGCTGCACAATAGCCATACTATCCTCCTTCACATCAATGGATCACGCAAGGGACATTCGGGGGTAGCCGGCGGTGCACTCGCCGGCTACCCTACGCACGACCAGGACACTTTAACTGAACTTCATCATGCCTGCATTGAGGCTGTCCATGGTCTGACAGATCTGCGCCAGCGTGTCCTCCACAGAATCACCCGCCCAGATCCCATCATAGGCAGTCAAGTAGTTGAAGCCAGGCCCTGAAGGGATCCACGGGTTGTAGCGCGTGTTGTCAAACAGCCACCCAGGGAACCAGTCTTCGGCACCCGCCGGTATACCGAAATTGGCGTTGACGTACGCTTCGGCGCGCGCCAGGGCGTTGACAGAGATCACCTCAACCTGATCCTCGTCGTTGAGCACTTTCTGTCCGCCGGGGCCGCCCTCGTACGAGTAGCTGGACAGCCACTTGGCCAGCTCCCAGCCCGCCCACGGATTCGCCGATCCTGTGAGGAACGCGAAGCCATCCATGCCACCCCAGACGGCGTCTGCGGTTCTCTTCGGCACTGTAACAATGCCATACGGATCCGCCAGGGCGGAATCGTACCACCCGATGATCCACATACCCCAGTATTGGAAGCCGACGTTGCCGCTCAGGAAGTCTACCCCTTCGGTCGCCCCCGAAAGCAAGACGCTCTTGTCCACCAGGACCAGATCCTGCAGGAGCTTTAGAGTCTCAACCCCTTGCGGAGAGGTCAGCGCGCAATTGCCTTGTGCGTCGTACACATCGCTGCTGTCCGTCCAGAGCAAGTTGTGGATGAGAGTCGGCGTGTCACCAAGCGAAGGCATCACAAAACCCCACACACCTTTAGCAGGGTCGTTCACCTTCTGGAGCACCGCCCGAAAGTCATCCCACGACCAGCCTCTCTCAGGATAGGCTACCCCTGCGTCATCGAGGATGCGCTTGTTGTAGATCATCACGTAGGCCGTGGCGTACACAGGCCATCCATACTGTCCCGGCGCCATCATGACCTGCCCCTTGGGGAAGTAGCCTGGGCTGTTGTATTGGGCAATCGCGGTCGGGTCAATCTGATCCATCTCGGCGTGCGGCGATGCTTCGATCAGTGACGCGATGTTCATGGCAGCCCCTGTCTGCGCAAAGCGCCACAGATTGGTCCCGGAGGCCCACGCCAACTCGGGCGGATCCCCGCCGGCCACGCTGGTCAGGACCACCGCCTCGAAGGCGTCGTTACCGATGTCCTGGAACTCGCAGGTAATCCCGTATGGGTTGTCCGCACTGAAGGCATCAATGTTATAGTACTCCTCCGGAGCGGTGGCGATGAAGCGGATCGTGACAGGCTCGCGGGGTGCCGGCGTGGGGGTCACCTCGACGATCTTCTCCACCTCTACCGGCTTCTCGACTTCGACCTCGCGTGTCACTTCCACCGTCCTCTCGATCACCTGCGGTTGGCACGCAGCCAACAGCGTCCCTGCCGCCGCACCTCCGGTGAGGAACAGGAAATCACGACGGCTCAATTTTCGCTCTCGCAAAGACTGCGACTTCA
>Ga0315284_10017386_pt1 | contig 10200 bp, 9 predicted proteins | sample YL17G09_16_MG_FD_203696 | JGI IMG/M metagenome (GOLD analysis project Ga0315284, IMG submission 203696) | Sediment microbial communities from Yellowstone Lake, YNP, Wyoming, USA - YL17G09_16 | ecosystem: Environmental > Aquatic > Freshwater > Lake > Sediment | place: USA: Wyoming | collected...
TGGGATATCTCTACGCCTCAGACAAGGTCAACGGGGAAACGATCAAGCCCGGGGGCTTCAAAGCCGGCCTTGGCCTGGGAGCGAAATTTTAAAGCCGAATCAGGACCGGATCAAGGCCGGGCCCGGAGCTGGCCGAATTTAGAGAAGACCTTGCGCAGGAAAATCCCCGGCCCCGGCCTCAAGTCGTTTATCCGCCAGGCCCGGTAGCAGGCCGCGTTGTTCCTGACCACGTTGAGCAGGGTCGGTTTGCTGACACCCCCCGCCCTCTTGCGGATGACGATCCGGGGGAGGTAGCCGGCCGTGATACGGTGCCTGTAGAGGAAACGGAGCATGATCTCATAGTCGGCCACCACCGGAAAATTGAGGTTGAATCCGCCGTACCGCTCATAGACCGCCCGGCGGACGAAGAAGGCCGGGTGGGGAGGCATCCAGCCCTTCTCGAAGTTTTCGGCGCGGTAAGGGCCGGCCTTCCAGTAGCGGACTGCTCGCCCGGAATCGCCGGGATCCACGTAGACGAGGTCGCCGTAGCAGGAATCGAGGTTTTCGCCTTCCAGCACCTCCACAACGCGGGCGATAATATCCTCCCCAGCGTAGACGTCGTCGCTGTTGAGGAAGCCGACCAGGTCTCCCCCGGCCAGGGCCAGGCCCTTGTTCATGGCCTGATAGATGCCCCCGTCCTTTTCGCTGAGCCGCGCGGCGAAATGGTCCCGGTAGTTTTCGATGATGTCCAGTGTCCCGTCCACCGACCGGCCGTCGACGCTGATGTGCTCGATGTCCCGGTGCGTCTGGCCGATGACGCTTCGGAGGCAGGCCTCCATGGTGTCCGCGCTGTCGAGCGAGACGGTGATGACGGAGACTTTCATCGGTCCAGCGATTCGTGCTTCATCTCGGATGTTTTCAGTCGGGGATGGCTGACCAGAAGGTGGAGGACCAGAGCCTGGGCGGCTTCGGTGTGGGCCGTCACGGCCCCCGGGTCCACGGTGGGGATGACGAGGCAGGCGTCGGCGGCGCGGGCTGTGACTCCGCCGTCCAGGCCGACCACCCCCAGGACCTTGGCCCCCTTGCTCCGGGCGTAGGTCACGGCCCGGGCGATGTTGCCGCTCAGGCCGATTTCGGGATTCCCGCCGCCCACCGAAAGGACAAAGAGGGCGTCGTTGGCAGCCAGCCGGCTGCCCTTGAGCCATTCGACAAAGACGGTCTCCCATCCCTCGTCGTTCGTCCGGGCCGATAGTTCAGCGACGTTGTCCGCCGGCGTGTAGGCCTGGAAGCCGCCGATTTTCCGGAAATCGGCCACGGCGTGAGAAGCGTTGGCCGCCCCTCCGCCGACTCCTAGAAAAAATACTCGGCCCCCTGCCGCCCGAACCTTGGCCAGCAGGTCGATCATTTTTTCGATGGCGGCCCGGTCGATCCGGTCGATGACGGTCTGGGCGTCGTTCAAGAATTTTTGGATATGCTCCATGGGCGCTTTCTCCCTCCCCCTTCCTTCACATCCCCAGCCTCAGGCGGATGAGGTCCTTCATGTTCCGCAGGGATCCCCGCACAAGACGCAACCGGGTGTCCGGATCGTTCGTCCAGTCCACGGGGAATTCGGCCAGCCGCAACCCAAGCTTCCGCGCGTTCAAGACGGTCTCCACGTCGAACATGAACCCGTTGACCCGGTTGCGGCTGAAAATGGCCAGAGCCGCACCGCGCTCGAAGAGCTTGAAGCCGCATTGCGTGTCGGTGATGCCCCGCAGGCCCATGGCCGCGCAAAGAACCCGGCGGAAGACCCAGGCCCCCAGGCGGCGGGGGAGGGGCTGCCTCCGCCGGATGACCGCGCCCGCGGCGGCCCGGGAGCCCAGGGCGGCGTCGCATCCGCCGTCCTCCAGCAGGCCGAGACCCCTCTCCAGGTTGTCGAAGGGGACGCAGCCCCCCGCGTCGGCGACAAGGATATACCGTCCCCGGGCGGCCATGACCCCGGTCTTGACCGCCCGGCCCTTGCCCCGGTTCCTGTCCAGTCTCAGGATGCGGAGGTCACAGCCCCGCCCGGCGAAGCCTCGGGCCATCTCCGCCGTCCGGTCGGCGCTGCCGTCGTCCACGACAATCGCTTCAGAGGCGTAGGGCCGTTGCCGGAGGTAGTCGAATATACGCTCCAGGTCTCGTCCAATCTTGGCTTCTTCATTGAAGGCGGGAATGACCACGGAAAGGAAGACAGGGCCCACGGCGTTCGTCCCAGCGGCGGTCATGCACGGATATTTTCAGCTTTTTTCCGGCCGAGATCAACAGCGGGGCGGCTTTTCTTGCAATCGGCCTCTGAATAAATAAAAATAAACGGAGCGGGAGCGCGGCATGAGATCGAACACCTGGTTTCTGGTCCGCCAGCTGGCCTGGACGGATTTCAAGCTTCGGTACAACAGCCTCGTTCTCGGCTATTTCTGGAGCCTGCTCCACCCCCTCTTGATGTTCGGCGTCTTTTATCTGGTCTTCTCCGTATTCGTCAAGATCGAGGGGATTCCCCATTACCAACTCTACCTCCTTATAGGCATCATCCTGTGGAGCTACTTCGCTGAATCCACGACCAACGGCATGCAGGCCATGCAGTTCAAGGCGGGCCTGATTTCCAAGGTCTATGTGCCCAAGGGTATCATCCTGGCCGCCTCGAACATCACCTCCCTGCTGACCTTATCTTTGAACCTGTGCGTGTTTGCCGTTTTTTTCGCGGCCTCGGCGGCCAAGCTGATCGACCAGGCCTGGTTGTTTCTCCTCTCCCTGCTCGAGCTGGTCGCCCTGAGCTTCGCCGTGTCGCTCCTGCTGAGCTCCTACTATCTGAAGTTCCGCGACCTGTCCCATTTATGGACTGTGGCCCTGCAGGTCGGCTTCTGGCTTACGCCCATCATCTACCCTGTGGGGTTCATCCCCGGACGGCTGCGTTGGCTGTTCCTGTGGAATCCCCTGGCCCGGATCATTCAGGACGCCCGGTCCGCGCTGTTGGGGCTGGAGGCGCCGCCCATGAGCCACCATCTCGTCTCGCTGGCCATAGTGGCCGCGGTGCTGGCCTTGGGGATCGCCGTTTTTGTCCGCCGCTCGGCGCGGTTCGCCGAGGAGATCTAACATGGGCTTGAGTTCTCTGATCGCCTTGGAGAACGTGTCTATGAGGTTCTCCATCCCCCATGAGCGTGTCGACAGCCTGCGCAACGCCTTATTAACCTTCTGGAAAAAGCGGACCTATGAGACGTTCTACGCCTTGAAGGACGTGTCGTTTACCGCCGATCCCGGGGAGTTCCTGGGCATCATCGGAAAGAACGGGGCGGGCAAGACCGTCCTGCTCAAGATCATCGCCGGTATCTACAGGCCGACGGCGGGACGGGTCTTGGTGCGGGGGGCCGTTTCCTCTTTCCTCGAGCTCTGGACGGGCATGCAGGCCGAACTGTCGGGCAGGGACAATATTTCTCTCTACGGTGCCCTGCTGGGACTGACCCGGCGCCGCGTCCGGGAAAAGTTTGATGAAATCTTAGGGTTCTCCGAGCTGGGTCCTTTCATCGACCTTAAGCTCAAGCATTATTCCTCGGGCATGCAGGCCCGCCTGGCCTTCTCCGTGGCCATCCAGGCCGATGTGCCCATCCTGCTGGTCGACGAGGTCCTGGCCGTGGGCGATGCCGATTTCCAGAAGAAGTGCCGGGACGTGTTCATGAACCTCAAGCGGGAGGGGAAGACCATCCTGTATGTCTCGCACAACCTGGAAAGCGTCGCCCAGTGGTGCGACCGGGCCCTGCTCGTCCGTGACGGCCGTGTGGCGGCCTGGGGGCAGACCGGCGACGTCCTGCGGGCCTATGCCGAACAGCCCGAGGCGCCAGCCGCTGAACGTGGAGAGGGAGGGGGCCGGGGTCAGGAATGACGTCGCGTCCCGCGGCTTCCGGCCTCCCGCGCGTGACGATCGTCACGCCATCCTTGAACCAGGCCGCTTATCTCGAGGAGACGATCCGTTCCGTGGCCAGCCAGGATTACCCGAACTTGGAACACTGGATCATCGACGGGGGCAGCACGGACGGCAGCCTCGACATCATCCGGCGCTGGGCCGGCCGGCGCAAGTCCATCCGCTGGGTGAGCGAAAAGGACCGCGGGCAGAGCGAGGCCATCAACAAGGGGTTCCGCTGGGCCAGCGGCGAGATCGTCACCTGGCTGAACTCCGATGATGCCTACGCTCCGGGCGCCGTCCGGCGGGCGGCCGAATTTCTGGCCAGCCATCCCGACTGCATGCTGGCCTACTCGGAGGCCGTCATCGTCGATGAGCGAGGGGCGCTGATGGGGACGTTTCCCCATACTCAGAAGATATTCAACTACCGCCGGCTGGTGGCCGTCTCCGATTACATCGCCCAGCCGAGCGCCTTCATTCGGAGAAAGGCCCTCGACGAGGTCGGCCTGCTGGACGAAAGCCTGCACTGGTGCATGGACTGGGACCTCTGGGTTCGGATTGCGGAGAAATATCCCGTGCTGTATTTTCCCTCGCTCACCGCCCACATGCGGGACTACGCCCAGACCAAGACCAGAAAGGGGGGGCGGCGGAGGTGGAAGGAGATCGTCTCCGTAGCCCGCCAGCACTCCGGGCTGCGGTTTCCGCCGGCCTATTTCATCTACGGGCTGGAGAGCGCGGCGACCCGCCTCCGGTTGGACCGTTCGGCGCGATCCCGGCTAAAACGGACATTCCTTTTCAAGATCATAAATTATTGCATCAACCGGCACCTTGACATCTACGCCGACGGCTGGGTGACGCGCAAAATCGAGTTCTCCTTCTACGGCGCCCCGGGCCATTTCAGCCTCAAGGGGCATTGGCCCGCCCGAAACGTCCCCGCCCGCCTGGACATTGTCCTCAACGGCCGCCGGCTCCGGACGTGCCGGTTCGCGACGGGAGGGACGTTCGCCGTGACAGTCCCCATCCCCAGGGAGCTTCGGGCGGCCGGCCGCAACGCCCTGCTCCTCCGGAGCTCGCGGCTGTTCACTCTCGGGCCGCCTGACCGCCGCAGGCTGTCCTTCCGCCTGATCGGCCATGCCTTCCAGGGGGCGGCCGCTGCAGCGCCGGGGACGACCGTTCCATGATCGGACTCCTGACGGCGCTGGCCTCCTTCATGTTCCTTTTCATCTCGGGCTACCCTTTGGCCTGCTTGTTTTTGCAGGAAGGCCGTCGGGGGCTCCGGCTCGTCCTGTCGCCCCTTCTCGGGTTGTGCCTCGACGCCATTCTTCTTTATGTCCTGGGGTTTTACGGCAATCTCCCCACCCGCGCCAGCGCAATCATCCTCCTGGCCGTCGTCCTGGCCCTCAACGTCTTGGCCGCCGTCCGGGGCAAGACGTATTTCAGGCTCCGCGGGCGGGAGGCCGGGCCGCTCCTGGCCGCCCTCATTTATTTGCTCATCTTGGCCGCGCCGTTCTTCATCGTAGGCCGCAGTTATATGTCCGTCTGGAGCGAGGATTTTTTCGGTTACGTCGCCGTGGCCGATTACCTGAAAGATCACACCGTCAACGAGCGCCTTGACCCGGAGCTCGTCAGCGAGCATCCGGTTTACGAGCGAATCGACGGCATTGTCCGGGGCTACTTCCAGGGCCAGTTCTATCGGCTGGGGACGGAATACCAGTTGTCTTTCGTCTCCGTCGTCCTCAAAGGACACGTTCGCGAGCTATTTTTCCCGGTATTGATATCGTTCGCTATGCTGATGCCGTTGGGCCTGTTCCTGTTCCTAGGAGTCTTCGGCTTTCCGCGGAGGCTGGCGCTGGCCGCCGTCTTTCTTCTATCCCTCTTTAGCTTCCACTATTTCGGGTTCATCGCCCAGTTTTTCGCCCAAGGCGCCGGGCTGCCCGTCGTATTGCTCTGTTATTGGACCCTCGACCGGGCCTTTGCCCCGGCCCGCAAAACGGCGGACCTGGCTCTGCTGGCCATCTCCCTGATCGGGGCGATCATCCTTTACGTCGAGGCCAGTGTGCTCCTGGTCCCAATTGGAATCTATTGGATCGTCCAATGGATCCGACGGAAGAGACGTTTCACCCAAGACCTCAAAACGGCGGCTGTCGTTCTCCTCGTCCTGGCCGTCTTTTTCAACGTGAAATTCCTGTCTGTGGGCCGATTTCAAATCACCCAGTCGGGCTTGGACCACCTTCTCGTCCGGGACAGCAGCCAGGCTGTCCAGCGGCCTATCCTGTTCCCCTATTTTTTTGTGGAAACGGGAGTTCCCACCGTTTGGGGGCTGGTCACAGCCCCCCTCGGTGCTTGGCCGTTCCACAGCTCGCCACGGGTGGTCCTGTGGTCCGTTATGATCCTCTCGGCGGTTCTATTTGCGATTTGCGGTCTGGGGATAGGGCGGTTTCCTTTCGAGCAGCGGGCGCTTTGGATCTCAATCGCCGCCTTCTTGGCCGCAGCCGCCTGCCTGGCCTTCTTCGTGCGAATAGACTATCTCCTGTACAAACTGATCATGTGGTTCCAGTTTTTCTTCTGCGCCGCGCTGTGGGCCGGCGTCTGGGTTGTCCTGAAGGCACGTCAGCATCGCCTCCTGGCCAGAGCGATCGTCGGCCTTCCCCTGGCTCTGCTGCTGTTCTTCAATGTCGTCAATATTATCACCGTGGGCCGGGCCAGTCTGGGGGAAAGCACTGTTTGGGTGGAATGGAGAGGGGCCTCGAGGAAGGACCCCCTCCGGAGGCTGGCGGCGGCCAAGTCCAGCCTAGACCCGCATGAGCCGCTTGCTGCGGTCATTCCCGATTTCCATCCTAGCCGCTGGGCGTCCTATGTGCTCAAGGATTTCCGGGTCCGCTTCCTGGTCAACAGCAGCCGGGAGCATTTCCGGACCCGCTACGAAGGGCCGTACGAGGAGAACGGCTGGAAGACTTCCAGGCTTCTGCTGGTCAACGCCGCCGAGGACATTTTCAACAATCGCCTTCCGGCCGGGGCCGTGGTCCGGGACGCCGGCTATTTCCTAATCGCCGACGCCGGCCGGGTATCTAACTACCTGTTCCCAGTCAGCACCCGGCGAGGCATCATCCGCCAGACCAGCCCCGAAATTGCGGCAACCATCGGTTGGTATCCTTACGAGGTGTACCCCCAAAGCCCCTGGGCTTTCGACCGCCGAGGCTTCCGCTGGATCGAGAACAACTCGGCCTTCCTGATCAAAAACGTCACTCGGGAACCCCTGCGCCTCAAGTTCCACATAGAAATTGCCGCGGGGGTCGAGCCTGCGCCCATGAGCATCGATTTCTCAGGGCAGGCCATCTTTTCCGCGGAGATGACGGCCCAGGCCCGACTCCTGTCTGAGTCGTTTACTCCGTCCCAGGACGGCTTGGGCCGCATCGTATTCACCGGCGCGGGGAAAAGAATCAACCCGGAGCGGGCACTCCGGCTGATCAACAGGGACATCGGCTCGGACGACCGCCTGGTCAACGCCCGGATCGGGCAGCTGGGGATTGTTCCGGAGGCGGAGACGAAAAAAGTCGGTTTTTTCTTTGGAGGCGACCGCTTCACTACGGCCGACATGGAGAAAAACAATTTCTATTTCGCCGGCCTCTATCCAGATGGCTGGGCGGCCCCCCGGGTCAGTTTCCTTTTCGACCTGAAGGACCGGAGGTTGTTCCGCTATCGGATATCCGTCCCGGCCCTCACCTCGCCGGAGGGCTTCGTCATTACTGTCAGTTTTGACGGCAAGCCGGCCGCGTGCTTTCCGGTGGGCAAGCCCGGGGAAGCCATTCTGGAGGTCGCCATTCCCCCCGAATTCCGCAAAGTCTCCTGGATGGAAATCGCCGCCGACCGGGCTTGGCCGGTCAGCGCCAAAGACGACCGACGGTCCGTCTATATCTTCCGGGAAGGAGAACTCCTCCGCTGACATCCTTGACAGTTCTTTACCGCCGGCCCTATAGTCCTCTCTTGACGGTCGGCCCGCGTTCGGTTCGAGGCCGCTGCGGTTTCTAGGGGAGGCATGCCGATAAAAGTGCTCATCACGGGCATCGCGGGATTCCTGGGGAGCAGCCTTGCCCGCCGCCTGCTGGAAGAGGGGAGCTATGATATCAGCGGCCTCGACAACCTGAGCTGGGGGCAGAAAGAAAACGTTCCGGACGGCGTGCGCTTCTTTCGGGCGGACATCCGCGAGGAAGCCATTGAGCCGTTTTTCCAGGGGGTCGAGGTTGTCTTTCATCTGGCGGCCAAAAACTGCATCAGCGACTGCCAGACCGATCCTGGGGAAACCGCGGACATCAACATCGGGGGGACGGTCCGCGTTCTGGAGGCCGCCCGCCGAGCGGGAGTGAGAAAAGTCATCTTGGCTGAATCCTCGGCCGTTTACGAGGGAACAACAATTTGGCCGACGCCCGAAACCGAGGAACAGCCGCGGAGCTTCTACGCCGTCAGCAAGGCCTGCGCCGCGCGCCTGGCCGAAGCTTACGGCCGGCACCAGGGCTTGATCCTGACCGGCCTGCGCTATTTCTGCGTTTACGGGCCGGTCCAGGATTATCGCCGGACGATCCCGCCGGTAATGAGCGCCTTCATCATCAAGCTCCTCAAGGACGAATGTCCCGTTATCTTCGGGACGGGCCACAAGCGCCGGGATTTCGTCTACGTGGACGACGTCAACGATTTTCACATGCTCTGTCTGACCGACAGCCGGACCGACGGCCGGGCCTTCAACCTCGGCTCGGGCCAGAATCATTCCGTGCGCGAGATTCTCGACCTTATCGGCGAGCTGCTGGGCAAGCGGCCGGAGCCCCTCTTCCGCCCCGACTTGCCGGGCGAAGCGGAGGTGACCCTGGCCGACATCACCCGCGCCCGGGAACTGGGCTGGCGGCCGCGGACCGACCTCCGGTCGGGATTGGGGAAGGCCATCGCCTATATCCGGAGCGAGAGAGAGGCCGGGCGGTTCTGACATGAAAGCGGTGGTGTTGGCAGCAGGCCGGGGCGCGAGGTTAAAACCGTGGACGGACTCCCGGCCCAAAGTCATGATCCGGGTCGGCGGCAAGCCCCCGCTCGAACGACATCTCGAAGGCCTGCGGGCGGCGGGGATCAAGGAGGTCTTCGTCAATCTCCATCATCTGCCCGAGGCGATCAGGAGCTATTTCGGGGACGGAGAACCCTGGGGCCTGCGCATCCGCTATTCCTATGAACCGGAGCTCTTAGGGACGGCCGGCGCGGTCAAAATCCTCGAGCGGGAGCTTGGCCAAGAGCCTTTTCTGGTCATCTACGGTGACAATACGATTGACTTCGATTTTTCAGATTTTATGCACTTCGCGGAGGTATCCAACGCCTTGGGGACTATGGCTGTCTTCAAAAAAGACGATACGTCCGGCTCAGGGGTTGTGGAGTTCGACGCGAAGGGCCGGATCTTGCGCTTTCTCGAGAAGCCGGAAGGCGGCGCGGCTGCCGGCCGCTGGGTTAACGCCGGGATCTATTGTTTCGGGCCGCGACTCTTCGAATTCCTGGAGCCCGGTTTCTCCGATTTCGGCCGGGACGTTTTTCCCCTCCTCTTGAAGCGCGGGGAAACTCTCCTGGCCTATGTCCTGAAAAGCCCCCTTCTCGCCGTCGATACGCCGGACCTGCTTCGGGCGGCTACTGGCCGGGACGCCAGGGGATCTTCATGATCATCACCCGGACGCCATTTCGCTTCACCCTGGGCGGAGGGGGGACGGACCTGCCGTCCTACTACGAAAAACGCGGGGGCTTCATCCTTGCCGCGGGTATCGACAAGTACATGTTCATCAACGTCAATAGGCCCATTGTGGACGACCTGATCCGGGTCAAATACTCCCGTTCGGAGACGGTCGAGCGCCGCGACGAGTTGCAGCACGACATCGCCCGGGAGGCCATGGCCATGATGGGCATCGACAACGCCCTGGAAATCGTGTCCATGGCCGACATCCCGGCCGGGACGGGCCTCGGCTCATCGAGCTGCTATGCCGTGGGCCTGCTCCAGGCCCTGGCCGGCTTGAAAGGAGAACACCTTCCGCTCCAGGCGCTCGCTGAACGGGCCTGCGAACTGGAGATCGGCCGGCTGGGCAAGCCCATCGGCAAGCAGGACCAGTACATGGCCGCCCTGGGCGGCATCCGAGTACTGGACATCGCCCCGAACGGGACAGTGACTGTGCGGAACGCCAGCATCGACTCCGCAGCCCTGGAGGACCTCAACCGGAACCTCCTGGCCTTCTACACCCGGACCTCCCGGAGCGCCGACGAGATCCTGCGGGCGCAGAGCCGGGCCGCCC